>Ga0123354_10018059_pt1 | contig 11059 bp, 13 predicted proteins | sample TergutLab28metaG_2_FD_97872 | JGI IMG/M metagenome (GOLD analysis project Ga0123354, IMG submission 97872) | Labiotermes labralis P4 segment gut microbial communities from Petit-Saut dam, French Guiana - Lab288 P4 | ecosystem: Host-associated > Arthropoda: Insects > Digestive system > Gut ... | reverse complement strand
TAATCAACTTAACCTTTTTGAATTATGAAACCGAAAAGCAAATTTCAAGCGCAGGTATATGAATTAAGTAAAGCCCTGCCCTTAATCACAAAAGTACAAAAGGAATGGGCGTATCAACACTCATTTGAACATATCGGACGTAGAAACTCAAAAGGCTTAATTTCATGTTGCGAATGCGGGCATACTTTTCAGGGGGATGGGGAATTGATTGACAACCTTTTAGGTGCAAAGTGTCCCCACTGTTCCGCCAAACTCAAGGTTCAGACCACCCGCCAACGAGTTTTTAAGCAGACGGAATACTTTTGCATTGTAACTGAAAAAGCAGGTTTTCAGGTATTACGCTTTTTTCTTGTAAAATCTTACTGTAAGGCAGGTGAAAAGGCAAAATACAGCATTAGCGAAGTCGTACAGCGTTGGATATCAAGAAGTGGCAAATATGCAACAGTGGCAAAATTAAGAAATGTGTGCGTTTATTATTGCGACTTATGGGATGTGAGTAGCTCTTTGGAAATACGCCCCGAAAGGGATTTGTATAACATCAGTCCGGTTTGTATTTACCCGCGTATGAAACTTATTCCCGAATTGAAACGGAGCGGATTTGACGGGAATTTTTATCGCCTGTCCTCATTTGATTTATTCCATACCCTGTTGTTGGACAGTCGCGCCGAAACGCTTTTGAAAGCAGGGCAAACCGATTTATTGAGATATTTTGCAAATGGTAACTTCTCAAAAATAGATTCATATTTTTCGAGCGTAAAAATATGCATCAGAAATTGTTACATCATTAAAGACGCCTCTCTTTGGCGCGATTACATTGATTTACTCCGCAGCTTCGGAAAAGATTTGCATAATGCCAAGTATGTTTGTCCTGCTGACTTGAAAGCAGAACATGACCGCTACGTTATGAAAGAAAAGGAGTTGCGCGAACGCGAAGAAAAAGAACAGAGAAAACAAAAGGCATTGGAAGACGAAGCCGTGTACAACGAAATGAAGTCCCGATTTTTCGGTATTCAATTCAGTGACGGCGAAATCCAAGTCAGGGTACTCGAAAGTGTAGAAGAATTTATGAATGAGGGAATTATACTCCATCATTGTGTTTTTGCGTCGAGTTACCACCTGCGCCCTGACAGCCTTATTCTTTCGGCTTGCATTGGTGAGAAGCGGATAGAGACCGTAGAATTTTCATTATCCAAAATGCAGGTTATTCAAAGCAGGGGTTGTGCAAATTCAAAAACCGAATATCACGACCGCATCATTGAGCTTGTAAACCAAAACAAGCGAGTGATACGAAAAAGGATAGCAGCATAATAAACAACAAATTAAAACTATAAAATTATGGCACGAAAAATTAAAGAAAAAGCAATTCAAACTCATTATGAATGCGTTTGCGGGTTAAATACTGTTGATACTGAATACTTTCCAATACGATGGAAAGATTTTCCTAAAAATGGGATAGTAAGGCGAATAGATAAAAAAACAAAAACTCCGTTTTTATCTCTATACATAAAAATTGATGAATGTCATTGCTACGACGATTTTTGATAAGTTTTTGTTACTTTTGTATGAAGATTAAAGATAGGAAGAAAATGAATACGAATGTAAAACTCGAAAAGTGGAAAGTCGCTCAAAAGCGGCACAGGCTGTCGGATAAACACGTTGAGATGGCTCGGCAAATGGGAATTAACCCGGATAAATTAGGAAAAATAGACAACCACAAGCAGGAAACATGGAAATCCCCACTGCCTCAATTTATCGAAGAAATATACTTCAAGCGTTTCAAAAAGACCGAACCATCTGTTGTAAAATCCATTAATGAACAGATAGCTGACGAAAAGAAGAAAAAGGAACGGCAAAAGAAAGCAAAAGAGCTAAAGCGACAGGAACAGGCTAAAATACAGGAAGATAAATTTTTTATTCCTGACCGTGAGGAAACTGAAAATACGGCAAAGCCCCTTACCCTTTCACAAAAAATCAAACTGTATGATAACGCGCCAAAAGTCAGGAATAAACTTGAAAGCGGAGATACTCCCGACACGATACTTCGGAAAGAATCCCATATCTTTAGCGAAGCATTTGATTTTTACGGAAAGGAGAGCGTTACTTTGTCCCAACTTGGATTTGTGTTGAAAAAAATACATCCCGCATATAAGCCTCGCCGCTATGGATGTAAGACTTTGGGGGAAATCTATGAAAAATTAGACGGATATGAGGTTGTGCAGACAGAACCTAAAACCGTTATCCAGAGGAAACAGGATAACTCCTAAAAAATACAGGCAAAGCCTGCTGTTGTATTTAATCATAATGAGCGGACAACAAAAAATTGTCCGTCCCCTTTGTAGAATTAATAAATTTTTCCATTTTCAAAATTTCAATTTTACACCTTTATTTTCAATTTTATCTTCTTTTACAGCCTGTTCCGTTTTCAATTCCGGAAACCGTCCGATAACAAATTTCGATACCTTTTCGTCAGCATTCGGACTTGTCAGGGCAAGTTTGCATAAATCTTTTGTAAGCAACTTATCGGGAACAAGCTGAATGCAATAAGCATCCGCTTTCACAGCATCATGCGCCATTTGTGCATCCGAAATATCTATAAAGCTGTGAACAACAAATGCAGAACCATCGGACGAAAACTTTTTTATCCCTTCTTTTTGAATATCAGGAAAAGGAATCAGTGGAAGAATGGTACAATCGGCATCAGAGGATGATAAAGCCATACGGCATATATCTTTGTTTAACACAGTATCAGGGACGTATTCCAAATTAGAGGCTGACGCAAAGACGGCTACCAGCGATACGGCAGCCGTCCTGTGTCGTTCATCCATAGTGGCGTAATGAAAACCATCACCTCCCAAAATCTTCTGGATGTCCCATTGTTCTCTGTCAGTCAGGAAATTGCTCATTGCGCTGTACTGCCTGTACTTGCGGTTGAGACTCCACCAAAGGTGATAGAATAATCTACCCTGCGCCCGAAGCTGTTTTCAAAAACGAAATCCAATGTCTGTTGTTCTCCATCGCTCAAACATTGATAGGTCAGCACAAAATTATCGGATTTTATATCCTGAAAACGGTTTACCGGAATTGCTTTGCCATTGTAAGTCAACTGCCCGGCGCCGGCGCTTTCAAAGAAACGAAATTTGTATTTTTCCTGTGAATAGTTTCCGGCGCTAAGAATTGAAAACTCCAGATTAACCGTTTCGCCCTGTTTCATTGTTTTAGGCAACGGCAACGTTTCCACACTGTATTGGTAATCCTGTACAATATCCAAACGGTCATTACAGGCACAGACGATGCAGGCAATAAGCATCGTATATAAAAAGTATGCTAATGTTTTTTTCATTTTTTTATCAATTTATCAATTTCAATTAATCATGTAGCGAATGCCTAATCCAATCTGAAAGTTAAGCTTCCCAATGGATGAACCTTCCAAATACCGTTCACGAGCATTGGCAACCAAAACAAAGCGATTAGTGAGATACACTTCCGCTTCAAGCGTTAATGCCCCGCCGTAAAGAAAATTATCGCTGTCGTTAATCGTTGCGCCATCAAACAGCAGCTTGCTGCCCCAATTGACTGTTTCATATCCCCCGACCACAGAAGCCCCAACGGACATAAAAAATATCTTGTGTGCATCGGAGAGGAAATTCAAATAATAACCTCCGTCAACGGTAAACTGCGACTGCGGAATTTTTATATTTTTATACAGATAATCCTTTTCGAGATATTCCGCACTGAACACCCATTTGTTAGCATTTTTCACATATTGAGAAAAAGCAAGTTCAGCATGATAAGCAAAATCCGGACTGTTTGTATTCAGATTAAGACCGTTTACCGTTCCCGCCGTTACCTGCAATCCTCGTTGTCCCTGCAGCGTCCGCTGTGCCGGCATTTCCGGCACAGCGATAAAACATATAATTATGAAAAGTAGAAGATTTCGTTTCATTTTATTTCACTTTAATTTTCAAATTATCAATCACTTCCGCTCGTACCAAATCGGAATTTTCTACCGTCAGTTTCTGGTTGCGTCCTCCGTCCTTTTCCGCAATTTCAATGACGAATTGCTTATCATTTGGAAGCGTGAATTTTGGTAATACAAATACCGCCCGTTCTTCTTTTCCTCCTGCAACCGTTGTCATTTGATTGTAAGAGCGGAGTGGAGTGATTACCTGTTCCTGAATTGCCGTCCGCTTGGCTACTTTCTTATCAACGATTTTAAATGTAATGTAATCAGTATTAAAAGAAACATTAGAAAAATTTTTCATTTGCAGATGAAAAAACAGCAAATCATTGTACGAATAAATACCTTTCAGAAGATACTGTATTCCAAAACTTTGACTGCCAATATGCTTAATCTTTGTTTTGTTGTTTTTATAAACCGTTTCTTCGATCAGTTTTACAAGGAATGGTGATTCATTTCCCAAGTCGGACATATAAACCGGCAACTCATTTCCCGGATTGTTTTCTTCGTTTGTTGGATGCAGAAAGTCCGCCATTTCAATACTTAATTTTACCGGCTCATCGGCATATTTCACGTTAAAGGTATAATAGCTTCCGTCATCCGTTATTACGGAAATGTTGGTTTCCTGCTTAAATCCCTTTGCAGCAGCTTTCACGCGCAAAACGTTTTCCGTTCCGTCAGCTTTTGCAGCCATAAGGTCGGCAGAACCCAAATCGACATATCGTATTGCGGACGGAAAAATAATATGTACCGTTTTTGAAAAAGTTACCTCCAGAGCATAGGGCGGAATCATCCGGTTAAAGGTGAGCGGGCGTGTTAATCCGTTGTACAAATCACCTTTGGAAGAATTATTTCCCTGATTATTATTACTCTGCACATTCTTATTCTGTGCGTTAACCAATACTGCGCTTGCACTCATTATTATGGCAAGCATTAAAAAAATCTTTTTCATCTTGTTATTTATTTACTATTTTACTATTTACCATTTACTAATTTTCATTCTCCCCCTTTGGGGGAGTTAGAGGGGGCTACTAAAAACACCCTGTATCCTGCTTTGATTGAAACTTTTACTTCACGCATTTTCTTTGAGAAGAACTGTGAAGCACCCTGAATCGCATTACGTCCCAAATCGGAAAGAATCTGACTGCCTGCACTGCGGGAAAGGTTAATGCTCGTGCCGGAATTTGTTCCCATATTGGCAGCTATCTCTTTGACGGCATTAATTTCCTTTGTATCAGGAATGAAGATGCCGGACTGTCCATCAAGGTCATAAACGCTCAAAATAACAGGCAAAATCTGACCTGTCGATTCAATTGAATAAACATTGATAAACAGTCGTTCGCCCTGAATTTTCGCAATACCTGAAAGCAGCGTCAGTGGCGGAACTGTCACTTTTCCTGCCTGAACAGGTTCTAAAAGGCGCAAGCGGACATTATCGCCGTCCATAACCGTTTGATTGTCCTCTATTTTTGCAGAAATGGTATTTCTTACGACTTCCGCATTAATGTCCCCTGCCGCAGTCAGAAAACCCAAATTGCGTTCTTTACTGTATGTATCCAAAAATTCCGCATTCGACATTTCAGGCATCAGACACGTTACCGTTTTTTCCCGAACATTTGTAACAGGCACAACAGGTGTCTTGCCCGAAGTATTCGATTTGGCATTTGCTGTTTTTCCTCCATGTGTCCCGACTGAATCTGCCGGCAATGGATTCGCACCTGTCGTACCCATCGCACCCGGCATATACTTTGCTGCCAGCTGATAGGATTTTTCCATTATTGCCATCTGATTGTCAATCGCACTGCTGCCCTTTTCAGGCTTATCCATCTGACTTTTTAAAACTTCAACCTGTCGTTTCAAATCTTCCTTTTCCGGATCGATTTTCGGCGTTTCGTAAAACGTACCCAGCGAACGGTTTACGTCTTTGTAGGCATTTACGGATTTTTGCACAGGCGTTGGTTTCTGCTCCACATCCGCGACTTTGGAGTGGGAGGCGGAGGGAGAGGCTTCATCTTTTTTTTCTTTTTGTGCATCGTCGCCCAGCAGTTGAGAAAAGTCGGACAGCGAGCGCATCCTCTCAGCCTGTGTTTTCTTTACCTGTTCTTTTTCGTATGCTTCGCGCTTGTCATCGGTCATTCCAGCCTCTTTGGGCATAGGAATATCAGTATTGAATCCCGACTGCGCTTTAAGTTTTGCTTTCTTGTCTGATGAAGGCGCAAATATGAACCACAGAGCGCCTGCACAAATTGCACACATCAGAGCGAAGATAGCGTACTTCTTCATTTTTTCCCTTTGCTCTTTGGTGAGCTTGGGCTTTTCTTCATTTTCTTTTTTATCCATCATTTTTAATTTACCATTTAATTATTTACTATTTACCATTTTTTAATTCTCAACTGCCACTGAATCTCCTGAAAGGGATTTTTCTCCCCCTTTAGGGGGAAGGGGGTAGAGTTCCAAATGTCCGGCATGTTTAATTTCCATAAATTCCTTTTGCGCACTACTTCGTCCCATATTATATATGGAAGAAACAATCGAATAAATGGAAAAAACACTTAATGCCGAGCCGAGAATGAGAACAATAACAAACTGTTTCATCATTGAGGGTTTACCATAAAGACGGCGCATACCTTCTTCCATCCAATCCATCCAATCGGACATGCGTTCTTTAATTTTTAATCGTAACTTATTCATTTTTATCATTCTGTTATTCAATTATTCAATTATTCAATTATTGCCGGTCAATTACGCGCAAATCTTTATTTTCCAGAATTTCAAAATTTTCTATCAGAAATCCGTGAGGATTATTATCCGAACGAACCGAATTGATTAAATTACAGTGCGTAACAAGACTCCGCTCGGTAATATTCGATTCGCGGATAATCATTTCTCGTGCATAAGTTTCCGCTTTGTAAGGATAAGTATCAAAATTGCATATAATACTGTCAATCTGAATGTTCTGATTGATATTTCCCGAAATGATGCGATTGTAATAACCCTTTTCCTGCAAGTCCTTATAGTATGCAAATGCCGATTTGTCGCTGAGTAAAAGCGCACGCTTAATGTTCGATTCAATCGCATTTTTGTCAGGGGAAAGCGTAAAGAACAACTCATGAAAACGCTTGACGTGTTCGCGTGCTTCCACAGGTCGATTCTGCGTCATATCCTGCGAGAGTGCGAGCATCAACGATTTTCCGCCGTCCAAAACATAGATTTTCTGACGCTGCTTTTCGGCAAAGTTATAGGAACTCCACAAGGCGTATCCTACAATTCCCGCACACAAGCAGACAAATACAATCCCGAAGAACCGTATCTGTTTGAAACTTGATTCAATATTTTTTAAACTCTTAAATTCCATCTTTTTTGTTTTTAATGTGACATGTAACGAGTTACGAGTGACATGTTATCTCTGTCACTTGTTACCCGTCACTTGTCACTGATTATTATTTTTCTTCCCTGTTTACAAGCCGTCCTGCGATATTACCGGATATTGCACCAGATACAGCTCCTGCTCTTGCACCTGCCCATCCTGCTGCTGATGTGATATTTTTACCATACGCACCCATACCTCCGGCGGAAATAATCCAACTTGCAACGGTCGGAATTGTAAAGTATCCGACGATTCCGATTAGTAAAAAAATGATATACACGGTATTAGACTGGTCTAATACCGCGCTTGTACCATTATTGATATTCACAATGTCGTTCTGCAAAATTTTAATCTGAATCTGTGCAATGATGGATGAAAACAAATCCGACACAGGAAGCCACAGGTAAACCGAAATATACCGGCTAATCCACTGTGTCAGTGTTGAGCCAAAGCCGTCATATATGGAAATTGCAAACGCGATGGGTCCGAGAATTGCAAGCACTATCAGGTAAAATGTTCGTATTGTGTCGATTACCAGCGATGCCGCCTGAAACATGATTTCCAAAATTTCCCGGAACCAGTCGCGTATTTGCTTTTTCAAATTGTACATACTGCGTTCGATGTACATGCCGGCAATTTTCGGCGCATCCGTGATACCGAGTTCAGAGAGTTGTTTGTCGAATGTATCATTGTCCACGAGCCAAGCCGTTTCAGGATTTTTCATCATTGCATCATGTTCCGCCTGCGCTTTTTGCTGACTGTACTTTTTCATGTCGAAGGTTTGCGACTGCAACATACTGTTGCAGCCCTTTACAACAGGCGACATGACGGCATTGATTGTCCCCAATACGAAAGTCGGGAAAAACATAATACAAAGACCAATCACAAAAGGGCGAAGCAATGGGTACACGTCTATGGGTTCAGCGCGGGAAAGTGATTGCCAGACACGATGAGCGACATAAAACAAAGCTCCCAAGCCTGCCATTCCTTTTGCTACTCCTGCCATATTTCCACAGAGCGGCATCATATCCGTATAAAGTGAACGGAGTATGGAATGCAGATTTTCAAAACTTACGTCTAATAAAATCATAATTTTTTTAGTTACAAGTGACAAGGTGGCTTTACACGTCACCTGTCACACGTTACTCGTCACTGATTTTTACCAATACTTATCGTTAGCATTACCATAGAGGGCAACAACAGCATCTTCATCACCTGACTTTTGCGCGCGGATATAAGAGATTGAAATATTCTTTCGTGTATAATAGCTGACCAAATTCTTGTGATTTTTCAGCCGGTTATACACATCATTAATAATATCCATCCGTTCGTGGTCGGTCATGGAAAGCCCATTCACGTTTACCACATCTTTGAGTTCCTGAATCATATCGGCGCTTTCATCCAACAGAATGGTATAACCATCGGAAATTGCCTGCAATTCATCAAAATCAAAATTCGGATCGGAAATCATTTTTCCGAAACTGTTTACATAGATGTCGCCTATATCACCGACTAAAAGGATGCAGTCTTTAACTTTTTTGGCATCCTTGAGAAGGTCATTGACCTGTTTCAGTTGGTCGTAATACCCTTTGGTAGTGTTATATAAACTTTGAACCTGCTGCCAATCCTTAATCACATTTTCAACCGTTGCCGAAGTATGCACAATCTCACTTGCAGTGTTGGCTATGCTTGTCGCAATATGCGCAGGGTCGATAACCGCAAACTGCGCTTTTATCTGTGTTGTAGAACATAAAAGCGCTACACTGATTATAAAAAAAACTTTTTTCATCTTTGTTGTTATAAAAAATTAATTTTCAACTTTCAACTCATCAGCCCATTCCTTAAAAGAGCCATCGAATACATTAAAATGCTGTCGAACAATATTTTCAACAAAACTCGAAACACAAACATTAGCGCCCAAGCTATACAGTGTATTTTGAATTTTGAGGTAAGTGGAATTATCCAATAAAACCTTTCTGTCATAATTGGCATTTGTCGTTTTCAAGAATATGTCCGCATATTCTTCTCTTGTCATAACAACCGGTTCTTCAACAGTCCTTTCAGAGGAATCAATTTCATGTCCCTTACCGTCCTTTGAGGCATCCGGAAATTTATCTGCCTGCTCTTTGTTTCCAAAAATAAATTCGTCCATCATGGCAACAAAATCATTTATCTCGTCATCCTTTATTTTTTCAATGTCTCTGACAAATTCTCCGTAGCCGTCAATGGTAAGTTTCCGCGTATCCCTGTCATAGCGTACATACTTTTTTTCTCTGTAATCAAAGTCATTAATCATTAATTCATCGCCGGCGAAGATAACCGTCAGTTCATCAATTACACTTTTATCCTTCACGATACCTATCGTGTATCCTGTTTGCGAAGACATTTTGAATACCGATGCAGCGCAGTTGTCATTTAACCAATAACCGCAAATACGGTCATTTTGAATTTCTCTTAAAAACTGCTTCATCAAATCTGTTGACATTCCAACATATTCTAACAGTTGAATAAAATTCTCTTTCAATTCTTTCTGTTTTCTTTTACTTATTATTTTCATTTTTAAACTTTTAGTTGTTAATTGTTAATTGTTAATTATTAATTCTATCCGCCATCTGTTTGATAGCCAATTCCAAGTTTCCGTCTAACTTTTCTGCCAGACGCATTACCTCAACCTTTTCAGTTTCCTCAGTCGTGTAAGTGTAATATTCACTCGGACTAACTTCCGTAGCGTAAACCGCCGATTGAACACCGCCTAACCCAATCCACACTTCCTTATATTTCCGGCTTGTATCGTTCGACATGTTAATAGAAAGCACCTGTGCCTTTTCCTTTTCGGTGAGTCCAAGCAAAGCCTGAATGCTGTCGAACTTGTTCATGTACTTTCTCTGGTCAAGCAGGATTTTACAGTCAGAATTATTGATGATGGATTCCTTTACTACAGGACTGGAAATAATATCATCTACTTCCTGCGTTACGACAATTGCTTCCCCGAAAAACTTACGAACGGTTTTAAAAAGATACTTAATGTACTCTGCCATACCCTCTTTTGCAATTGCTTTCCATGCTTCCTCAATTGTTATGACTTTCCTGATTCCTTTGAGTCGCCGCATTTTGTTTATGAAAACTTCCATAATGATAATGGTAGTAACAGGAAAGAGGATTTTGTGGTCTTTTATAGCGTCTATTTCAAAGACTATGAATCGTTTAGATAATAAATCAACCTGTTTTTCAGAGTTCAACAGGAAGTCATATTCGCCCCCCTTGTAATAGGGTTCAAGCACGTTAAGGAAATTTGCTATGTCAAAATCTTTTTCCCTGACTTCTTTTTTCAGAAGCATATCCCTGTACTCACAGCCTACAAATTCGTAGAAAGTGTTAAAACCAGGGATGATGCCTGTTTTCAGTTTTTCTATGTACATGCTGATTGCATTTGACAGAGCGACTTCTTCGGCACGGGTCGGAGGTTCATTGTCGCGTTTCCAAAGCGTTAATATTAAAGTCTTTAAACTTTCTTTTTTCTCAATATCGAAAATACCGTCATCTGTAAAAAATGGATTGAAAGCTATAGGATTATCTTCTGTATAGGTAAAATAGATGCCATCTTCGCCATCGGTTTTACGATTTATCAGATTACAGAGTCCCTGATAGGAATTTCCGGTATCAACCAATACGACATGAGCGCCCTGTTCGTAATACTGCCTCATTAAATGGTTCATAAAAAATGATTTACCACT
>Ga0123354_10018057_pt1 | contig 11060 bp, 6 predicted proteins | sample TergutLab28metaG_2_FD_97872 | JGI IMG/M metagenome (GOLD analysis project Ga0123354, IMG submission 97872) | Labiotermes labralis P4 segment gut microbial communities from Petit-Saut dam, French Guiana - Lab288 P4 | ecosystem: Host-associated > Arthropoda: Insects > Digestive system > Gut ... | reverse complement strand
GACCTAGGAGGGACGAGGTAACGGGGGAATGGAGGAGACTGCATAACGAGGAGCTAAGTGATCTGTACTCCTCACCCAATATTGTGCGGGTGATAAAATCGAGAAGAATGAGATGGGTTGGGTATGTGACGCGTACGATTGAGGAGAGGGGGGCGTATAGGGTCCGAGTGGTGAAACCGGAAGGAAAGAGACCACTGGGGAGACCTAGGCGTAGATGGGTGGATAATATTAGGAAGGATCTCCAGGAGGTGGGATGTGGGCATATGGACTGGATTGGGCTGGCCCAGGATAAAGACAGTTGGCGGACGCTTGTGAATGCGGTGATGAACCTTCGGGTTCCGTGAAATGCGGGGAATTTCTTGACTAGCTGCAAACCAGTTAGCTTCTCAAGAAGGACTCTGCACCATGGAGTGAGTGAGTAAGTAAGTAAGTAAGTAAGTAAACTTTTTTTATAATACTGAGACATCACAGAGAAAGAAATAAGCCTATATCTTGTTTGCAGATTAGCCTTTTCTAAATTTGTTGTTTGACAGCCTGATAACGGTCTTATAAGTGGAGCGAAACACGTAGCTGTGTTACAGGAAATGAACAGTTGTGCTGGACGGAAAATCTATATAGTTTTTTTATAATAGTAATATAACACCAAGGGGAGAGCAACCATAAAAAATGAAGATCAGTCCGTTAATATTGTGGAGGAAATAATAGCTTTTTTTTTTCCTTCTTGGAAAATCATATGACAAACAAACACATGGTGTGTTTATATCAGTATTTAACCAACTTGGTGCACAAAATTTGTTTCACAATAATTTTATTTCATGCCTCTACATGTTTCGAGCACATGTGCTCATCATCAGGAGGTCAAAATAGCATTACATAGCCTCTGGTATCATCACGCCTATAGGTGTGATGATACCAGAGGCTGACCTCCTGAAGATGAGCACATGTGCTCGAGACATGTATAGGCATGAAATAAAACTTATTGTGAAAGAAATTTTGTGCATCAAGTTGGTTAAATACTGAGATAAATATACTGAGACGCACGGTCAACAAAACGTCAAAACATAGTGTATTGTCAATGTTCAGTGTTTTTTTTTGTGTTAAAGTACATGTAATAATAACTAAATTTTCAAAGCATAGCATTGCAAAACACATTTTTTCCGGCGCACTGTAAGCTTTTTTCATGTATTTGATGTGGTTCTCGCAATACACAGCAGGCATTGCCATTAATAATAAAGGTAAACGTAAAATTAAACCTAGAACGCGCCGTGAAAGCCCAGAAGGGGAATGGAGTTATAGCTCTAGTCTTTCTTTAACCACGACCCTAGATGGAGGTGGGTGGTCAACGTCATACCCCGGGCGATTTACCTACGGGAAAGACCCGGTAATCATTGTGTAGGAAGCTGAATGGGCCCCAGAGCCCGTCTGGAAAATCTCTCTCCCACCGGGATTCGATTCCCGGACCGCCCAGCCCGTAGCAAGTCGCTATACTGACTGAGCTAACCCGGCTCATATCCATAACTAATAACAACCCCATCTTTGGAAGGGGAATAGTGTATTCTGGGAAGATCGGAACCGGGAATTTAAATGTTTTTTAAACAATATCGCAATCCGAAGGTATCAACTTGTTTAATTGTTTCTGCCTCCAAAGCAGTTTGAAGTGGTTTGTTGCCGTCGCTCTTTTCGCGCAGTCCCCATTGCTTCAAGATCTGGCTGCATGGCACCAAATTTTCCCTTTTCCGGGTGACGACTCTTACATCTAGTGATCTGAGGAGGACTCCGTGAAGGAGAGTTTCGGCCCATCGCAAGTCCTCTGCCTACACAAGACAACACAGACACAGAAAAATGCAAACTTACATATACGCCCCGATTGGGTTTCGAACTCACAATCTCAGATTTGGGGCTGTAGTAGACAGCACACGCCTTGAGACGCATGTTGAGTGTGATTGACGGATTACAGACAGTACCGCACGATCTGCTATATCTACGAGGGAGAGTCAAATGAAAACCCTAAAAGTGCGGTAAAATTTCGAACCACAGCTCGGTTGTCTTGTAAGTTTCAACAGTGATACTCATGGTTTGAAGAGTGGCCGACAGGTGGCAGTACGATACTACATAGAAAAATGAAGTCATTGTGTACCTTTTGTGTTCAATAAATTACGAGATAAAATGTATTTAAGGTTTTCAGTTGACTCACCCTCGTACTTCCTTATCCATCCCAATTCGTAACCCGTGTATAGTGCTGACACCTGATTTGTCAGAACTTCGATTTATGTACACCCCTTGGCTGGCTGCATGCCGACAAAGTAAGGCCTTCAGCCGACAAAGTAAGGCCGTTGTTTGGTGGGGTAAGCGCCACTGCGTCAATGAACGCAAATATACGTCGGAGAGACGTAATGGTTTTATCTATATTGATACATATGGCTTACTGCATTACACTTTACACGGGGGTCTGCATAGCTGAGTGGGTATAGTGCCTCGTCTAGAGTCTAAACGACCGCAATTTGATTCTCGGCGGAGGCGGAGGTTTCTCTGTTTCCACTACAGGCTTCAGGCCAGCTCTGGGTTCCACTGAAACTCACACCTCAGGGGAAATTGGGGCTGTATATGCAGGGGTAAAGCAGTCATGTAGCCAGGGGACAGCAAGTGGGGTGCAATGCACCCACTAGGAATTAGAAAAGTATCAAACACAAACATGCTGGTCAGCTCGCTTAAAAACGTGCCCCACCCTACCGCATCCACGTGTTGTCTCTGTTGAACCGCCTTGGTTGGAAACACCTCATTTTCAAAAATGTATGTATAGGCAGGGTGTTTGTACACTGTCATAGAACGCATTATGTAATTAAAGTTTTGATTTTGAGGTCCTGACAAAGGGACTTTTACGCTTATGAATACATAACATATATTTATGCCGGTCCCAGTGGCCACGCGGTCTAAGGCGTAAGTCTGCGACTGCTCCCCTCCTGAGATTGTGGTTTTGAATCCTAGCGGGGCATGAATGTTTGATATGAATGTTGTGTGTTGTCAGGTAGAGGCCTTTGCGAGGGGATGATCTCTCGTCCAGAAGAGTCCTACCGACTGTGGTGTATCGTACATGTGTGTGTGGTGTGTGTGTGTGTGTGTGTGTATATATAAAGAACATTTTATTCGTGTATGGATAAATGTACACTATTTATTTGCACCCGAATGGAGGCTGCTGTACTCACTGTGTTCATTGGCCTGGCTACGGGCCTGGGGTGAAGCCGTCCACTCACCTTCGTCTAAGTCCGCATTCAAGAATGAATGGAATCAGTCCTGTATTAATATTAGTGGCGTTAATTAATGTTAATTAACTACAAGGGCAACTAGCTCTTGGTGTTGTGTTTCACTACGTGAGAGGAAAGTATTAATTTTTGGATGCTGGTCGTTCTTGGCGCTTTCGAAACGAGAGATACAAATTGTCCTCTCAGGTTTGCTGTAGGCAACCTGAGTGTCTACTGGGTGTAGACAACTCGCGAATAGATTTTCATTGAACTTGGCGTCCAGCATTATCACTGAAGTTTTCGGAAATGTTCCATTTTCGGTTATTATCGGACAACTATAACGGAAACTTGACGTGAAGACCGGCACGCGTGCAAAAAATGTATTAAAGACCAACAAATGCACTTTAATTTTATTGACGTCATTTTAGTGTATTATGGTAACCAACATGTTTCGGCCAGTCATCTGGTCATTTTCAGAGTGAACTCTTTGAGAAAAAGAAAAAATTGTCATTAAAATGTGTCTGGATCACTCCACAGTGTTAAAAACCATACAGTTTCCGGTTAAGATTCGAATAACACATCACATAATACTACACATAGTCCAAAAGTCTGGGTTTTAATTCACCACATGTATCTGCTGTATACGAGGGCTGTCCGGAAAGTATTCAGCCATTTTGAATATCTCGAAAACCCGTCGCGTGGCTTTGATGTAACTTGCAGCCAGTCAGAGCCATTACTCTTCATCCGTTACTCTCCCGTGGGGCTAGTCAGTCGGCAGTGAGACGCCGTTGACTGGGCTTGCGTACTGTGTTACCGTCGCATTCACAAATCTCCTCCCTTTCAACGGTGGTTTTAGCTTTGGGAAAAGCCAGAGGTCGCAGGGAGTCAAATCTGGACTGTACGGGGGCTGACAGACATGGGTGTTGTGATACTTTGCCAAAATGCCTGCACGAGAGCTGTAGAATGGACAGGCCCATTGTTGTGATGAAGCTGATCTGCTCGCCCGGTCATTGTGAATGCGACGGTCACACAGTACACAAACTCAGTCAACGGCGTCTCACTGCCGACTGACTAGCCCCACGGGAGAGTGACTGTTCGCGGATGCAGAGTAAGGTCTCTTCCGACTGGCTGCCAAGTTACACCAAGGCCACATGGCCGGTTATGGAGATATTCATAATGGCTGGGTACTTTGCGGACAGCCCTCGTACATCACTCCACACACTCAATATATTTAACTTCCGATATTCTTATATTCATCCATGTTTTCTTTTATTGTGGGCTGGGATACCTCAGTCGGTATTGCGACTCGCTACGGGCTGGGCGGTCCGGGGATCGAATCCCAGTAGGGGTGAAGTTTTCCGCACCCGTCCAGACCGGCCCTGCGGCCCACCCAGCCTCCCATACAATGAGTACCGGATATTTCCCGGTGGTAAAGCGGTCGGGGCGTGACTTTGACCACCCACACCATCTAGCGCCGAGGTTAAAGAAAGAGTAGAGCTACACACCTACTCCCCCTCTGGTCCTTCGTGGCCTGTTCTAGGGTGAACTGTACCTGTACCTTTTTTTATTTTATTACTCCCCATTGAATTTTTACCAGAAATTATATGATTTTTAATACTGTGGAGTGGTTCGGACATATTTTAATGACAACTGTATTCTTGTTATAAAAGAGTGCACCCTGAAGATGGCCACATGACTGGCCGAAATGTGTTTGTGACCATAATAAAGTAAAATCACATCAATAAAACTTAAAATATATTTTTTGGTCTTTAATACATTTTATGCGTCTAATTAATGCACGGAATATGGAACATATCACCTACATGCGTTTTTTTATGGCATCCTGAGTGTGGAAATTCGTTTTATCCGGCGGCGGTGCGTGACGAGTGATCCTGGGTCTAGAAATTTACGAGTTGGCCAAACATTCAGTTAATTAGATTACTTCTAACAAGCCCATTGTCTTACTGAAATCGACTGTTATACTCGTACCTACACAAACATTATGACTGTCAGCGTCGCTGCTGCTTTGTTTGCACACCTTCCAAGGCCTTCGTGCTTGTTTCTGACTGTATACAGGATCACTCATGAGCAGTTAGTATTAGCTATGCCATGTGAAGTCAGAAGTTCATCACCATGCAGGACCCGATTTAAACGTTTCTGGGCTCAGTTAATATAAAGGTAAATTTCACCCTAGAACAGGCCACGAAGGCCCAGAGGGGGAGTATAAGTATAGCTGTACTCTTTCTTTAACCTCTACGTTAGTTGGGGTGGATGGTCAACGCCACGCCCTGGCAGCTTTATCTCCGGAAAGATCCAGTACCCATTGCATAGGAGGCTGGGTCGACACCATGGCCGGTCTTGACAGGTGCAGAAAATCTCGCTCCCACCGGGATTCGATCCCCGGACCTTCCAGCCCGTAGCGAGTCGCTATACCGATTACGCTATCCCGGCCCACGTTTCTTGGCTCAATGAAGACATAAACTTTGGAACCCTGAATCTGACAACGCAAATAGATAAGCGTAAGGATTTTTGCTCAAAATATATTTGACAAAAAAAAATCTGAAATACAACCAGCTTTTCCCCGTGAAAACACATAGGTTACGATACCCTTACACCAACCCTTTTAGTGCAGGCCAAATCTTGTTTTCTATTTGTCTATAATTCGCTTTAATATTATTTTATCTCAATTGGGTTCACCCAATCAGGGCCCGTTGTTCAGATTTTCTTATTGCTTAATTGTTCGTCCATATTATCGAGTTCTCTGTAATGCGACTCATCTGGCGGTCCTGGTTTCAATTATCGACAAGGAGAGTGACTTCTTTAATTCCTCTAGACAAAAACCCTGGACGGTGTAAGTATAGTCCAAAGTTTAACGTTGATTTTATGTAAGAAAAATCACGCTTAGACAGATGTATATAGAACTAGAGAACATTTCACATTGAATACTTACAACATTTATGCTCTACATCTAAAATTATTACAGTGATTAAATCACACAAAATGAAACGTGTCGCTCATGAAAGAGCAATTTGTCATGACCCCCCACAGTTGGTCAAACTGAGACTCGCGCATGAACAGACAGTTGGGTTACAAACACACCTGTCAAAGCACTGTGTCCACAAAAAAAAAATGCTTGTTCTTATGTTTTCGTACAAACATAACATCCCTAAGTGTTGGTCTATTAAGGATATGTCAAGTTTTATGAGCACCCTTTACAATTGTGTGTCTGCGAGTTGTGACAAATTGTTGTTTCATGAGTTATGTGTTAAATAGCACGATGGATTTTTTTTATTGAACGACACTCTTAGTTCCTGAGATTGGACAGCCCTGAATGGTGGGATGGTTAGTGAATAATGAAGTGGAAAGAATGTGGAAGGAGGCGGTCATTGCTTAATTTGAGGCCATTTCCAGTCAACTTCCTAGAGGCAGAGGAGAATCACGAAAACCTCCGTTAGAATAGAAGTTTCCTTGGCCGAGATTTGAACCTAGGATCCCAGAATACAAAGCGCGAGGGCTAGATTAGTACCGATGTTTGCTTGTTTGTATATCATCCGAAGAATAAATGTATATTTGTTTAGGGATTTGATAGGTCCGTGTGGAGCTGTAGACACTGCTGCTGGAGCACAGTGTCTAACATGGAGGGCTATCTGTACGACACCAAATACCAGACGGTGCAGGTAATTAGTGTGACGCCGTGTAGTCTGCTAAACAGGTATCAGAACATAGTGCCTTTATTGTCAGGGTACAAGAGTTTCGCTTGTTGACGCTCTGAAATTGATTAGCTGGCTAGCAATTTTAACGCCGTAAATGTATGAACAGGATTGCAATTCACCAGGGTAGAATCTGTGAAGCTTTGGGTTCTATGAAGGTAGGAAGTTCCTTCACCAGTTGGCCGAATGTCCGCTACTTGAAGATGACTGAACGTAGATTGTTTCGTTTTAATTTTATCTCTCCAATTATGCTTGACATTGCAAGCAGAGCTTTCAGAAATATTTCTCAACTCGAATTTCTTTATCAAGTTCCTCTTACCATCGCCCTAACTACAAGACCAGCCCACAATAATCTCCCTGGTCTGAATATATCAAAGACTTTAGATTAGTTTTAAGCATTACCTGGATGACAGTGGAGAGAAACTTCGGGATATGCAACAAGACAGGGTCTGGAACGTACCCCGTGCAAAGAACCGATTTTAAACTAAATTTGGCGTCGGCTTCTTACTGTAAGTACTTATATGTTTTAAGTATTAACTCTTCTTGTGCTAGTAACGATATATGTCATTTGTAATCATCAGCCTATTCTGCGCTGACATAAGTGAAAATAACTTTCCTGTCATCTTGTGACAACTGTAGAAAAAAATTCAAGGCGTTCCGAAAGTGAGAATTGTTAGTTAGGCTACGTGAAAGGTAAAGCAGTCCCGTTACAGGCCTGGAGTGGCCCAGAGGGTTCCAGGAAGTTAAGGTTCCCAGATTTCATGACAACGGCACAGGATGGTGGTAAGGTTGTCAGCTTTAAGCACCGGCCGCCTTTACCCCCAAGAAATGCTCCTGGTACTCATTTGTGTTACAGGCTGAGTCGACACAAGGGCCATAGTGCGCTCAGAGGGATTTTATGTCAATGAAAGTTTCGAAGGACACCAGCTGGGATCGAACCAGCGACCTTCCGATTTGTAGCACAGCACCTTAACCACTGTGCTACCGCGGTCCCCAGTTAGGCTACATAGATATAAAAATAAGAACCGATTCCTCGAAGCGGTCAATCAAAATACCGAATATTATTTAGACGAACCGTCTGCTTCTGAATGTTGTCAGTTCCCACGTGCTGTATCTTGGCAACAGTTTTTATTTCGAACAATATTCTCATTATGTTCTACAACCGCTTTGCACCCAATAAAAAGAAACATCTCATTTTAAGACGTATATGTGTGTGAATTTGCTCTTAGAATACCCCAAGACTCCGGTCACGCCTACTTTAGTTAACAGCTCCATCTCCTTTTTTTTTTTTATTCTGGGCACAGAACTAGCTGTAAAGAAAATAGGATGCTAATTCCAAGAATCGAACACGACCGATCAGACAACAAATCCAATCCAGTGTTCTCACGCTGTTTTAGTCTGAGTTTAGCTTGATGTAATAGAAAAATTGTTAGACCCCGTAACAAATAAAAACGACTTAAACTGATGTAGAAAGATCTAAACAAAATAATTTATAAACTTTGTTTAAAAATAGTCGTGTAGTAATTTTCTATTAAATTGTATGACCCCCCAATTTAATGTGGCCTTTCACGAACAAAACTAATTTAGAACCTTCGTTGTGGGTTACATTGTCGGTGGCCCCCTGAAAGCTCCCCACTTTCGAAAGCTCTGTGCTAAGCAACTGCCAGTTACAGTACTTCGAAGATATTTTTTGATTGCGCTCAACTGTCGAAGGGACACAAATTTGTCAATATTTTCCATACCATTCATCGCCGAACGGCTCTGGTGGGACCGTCTTGGTTCCATTGTTCCACAACATGATCAAAAATCGATAACCTAACAACCGGTGTATTGAAGTTTCCCGATCGCGCCGTGCTGCAGCACTTTAATCCACTTTCGCGAATCCATTGCGCCTGAGGCTGTTTGCCTGACAGGGATACGGAGTGGGGTCTGCGAGATGGCTTTGTGCCTACGCTTTTCACTTACGAACTGCGAAAGCTCAAAATAACTGCCATGAATATCGACTTCATGCATATATGTTTGTTAACACATCTATATGTTTATCTAAGTTCCTGTTTGTTACGTATGTAATAAGAGTAAACAAGTTAGGAATTCATTAATAAGACATATATGTACTCAGTCGAACACAGCAATGTTTTGTTGCATTAGTGCCTACCAGTATCGGTCGTCGCGACCATCATCAGGCCAATGCTACACAAAACTTAAAAAGTGGTTACATGTAGTTTTTTTTTTGTGTGTTTTGTATAGCATTGGACTGATGATGGTCGTGACGACCGAAACTAGTAGCCACTAATGCAATAAAAAATTGTTGTGTTCGACTGAGTACATATATATCTTGTTATTGAATTCGTAACACGGCGGGATGTCCTCTACTAAAGTTAGGAATTGCTCGCAGAACGTAATAATTCCGGCACCTTCCCTCTGTTCTTGTCATGAGATATTAAATACTTTAAATATTGCGTACTTGAACAGTCGCTATAAGATTTCTCTGTATTTTAGCTACAGAATCAGTCATCAACGAGATATGATAATTGGGGGTATTTACAGTAGATGTCGCTTAAACGAAGATATTCGACTTTTTGCAATTGATCGTGCCCTCTGCTTAACTGTTTCTTCGGCCTCATATCATGCGTCACAGGGAACGCGGTCTGTCCACGGAAAATTTTTCTTCCGCCTCAGCGCGTACCACACAAAAGAGCACCTTCTATCTCGATTTTAATAAATAGTTAGGACGTGAGGTCATGAATTTACGTAGACCTTCATCTAAAGTGCCTTATATTTGTCCGATTTTAAACAAAATCGGAACAAGCCAACGGAATTCATTAAAAATCACAAATATGAAATTTCACGGATCATTCCCTGTGGTACTCGCTCTGTTCCGTGCGGATGTACAGACAGACGAATGACGAAGCTAATACACATTTTTGCAACTGCGTGAGGAAAAACAAAAGTCACTGATACAGTTCATTCATGTTCTTTTGTGTGTAACTTTATTAATACGTAATTAACAAAATATGTAAAAATATTTTATATGTTCCATAATATACATAGAAAAATGTTGATCTAGAACCAAGTTTACCAATTTTTTATAATAATGATGAGCATGTGACAGCATCCAATTTTAAGAAAAAGAAGAACATAACCAAAGTGTTAAAGTGCTTTGATTTCTTATATATATATATATATATATATATAAGAAATTAAAGCACTTTTAACACTTGAAAGACTGATAAGTGCCTCAGTCTTTCGAGACGCACTCGTGTTGCGTGTTGAAGTTTTTTTTTTATGAATATAGACTCGACACCAAATGTGACCTTTCGAGACAGCGACTGTGAGATACTGAAAGTTGGTAGGAATGTATTTTGTGCTTCATATCCGGAAGACGTGGAGACCGGTTTACCTGAGGATTTTTCGTTGTTTTCCATATAATATCGATTTAGGTGCTGGCCGAATATCTGTTGAAATTTATCCCGCTTTTGACGATACAAACTCTGCATGTGAAATATTGTCGTCCGGTAAGCTAATATTCGGTAATTAATCCGGGAACCGAGTATTGTGCACATGGATTTGTATTTCTCTGTTGTATCTTTATTTTTAGATTGTACAAATTAACACTTTCAGAGTAAGCCTAAGTCACTCTGCAACTGAGAGTCAGGACAGGGAATGTATATCTATATCCATATATATATATATATATATATATATATATATATATATATATATATATATATATATAGAGAGAGAGAGAGAGAGAGAGATCAATACAAATCTCATGTAAAGATTTTTAGTCGTTCCGCCTTTGCTGTGGGGCCCGAATAAAAATTTTTCTCCGGTGCCCCAACCCGTTGTCGGCGGCCCTTCTACATGGTAGGGTAAAGCCAGTGCAGCCAGCCCATTTCATAGCAGGTCTGTAAGCAGGTAGAGAGATGGACGAAACTCTTACCTTGCTTTCCCATAACTTTTTTTATTATGTCTATTTAACAACACTGTCAGGAGCAGAACACGTAGGAGAACGGGAGGGCTACAGCAAAGATTACACACTATACCAGAGGCTGACTGTACAGGGAAAATGATCTCCTGATGATGAGCTTCCCGAAAGCTCGAAACATGT
>Ga0123354_10018056_pt1 | contig 11060 bp, 7 predicted proteins | sample TergutLab28metaG_2_FD_97872 | JGI IMG/M metagenome (GOLD analysis project Ga0123354, IMG submission 97872) | Labiotermes labralis P4 segment gut microbial communities from Petit-Saut dam, French Guiana - Lab288 P4 | ecosystem: Host-associated > Arthropoda: Insects > Digestive system > Gut ... | reverse complement strand
GAGTGGACCCCGTTCCAGACCCACTACTACTCAGAAAATCTGGTAGCGCCGGGGATCGAACCCGGGACCTCTGTATCTGTAGCCAGAAACTCTGACCACTAGACCACAGAGGCGGTCCAACATGGCACATAACCATCAAAAACTCAGTTTTAACAAGCTTTGATTACTTTTAATGTTAATTATCTTTGCAGTTTCAGCACCATTTGGCAGCGGGTTGTGTATTTAACATCTTGGAGGAACGTTAACACAGTCCACTCCCACATGGTACAAAAACCCTGAAACGGGATCAACATTAACAATAAATCACCAAGAAAACTGAAGCCAGTTACAACTTTATCAGTAACAAATTTTGTAACTTGATTTACAATATACACTTCAGTGGTGAATGTCACTGTGTCCAAAATTAACAAACTGCACAGACACAAGCCCTTCTTCAGAAGCTAACTGTTGTTCAACTTGTCAAAAACACACCAACATTTTATGAAACACAAAGTTTTATAACTGTTTTGAATGTATTCATTATACACTGTTTACGAACTGTACAACAATATTCAATAACCTGCCTTCACAGTACACACAATTACATCCCAACCCATCATTTCTTCATAAATTCATTTCCCTCAGCTTTTAGTATTAAAAGACAATTTTTGGGAAAAGAATTTATTACAGCAATGAAGCTATACTGAAGGATGTAACATTAATAACCTACATTCATACACAAATCTGGACATGTTCCAAACATGCTGTCTCATTACCACCATCTATCCAGCTTATTCACTCTTTATTTCACCAACATATGCACTTGTAAATCGATCAATATTAATGTTAACGCATTAAAACATTAAAAGATAAAACATTATGATATTAAAACTCCAACATGTTTCGGTTTTTTATATAAAACCATCATCAGGGAGCAAGTTTGTACCTAATAAAGTTGCTTTTAGTCTATAGTTGTTTTTGAAGGAAAAAATCCAGCTTATTGTTAAAAAGCCTTCACTATGTATTTTTTCATCAGTTTCAACAGCCAACCTTCTAGGTCATACAAAATAACAGATAAACTAATACTTCTGTATATTTTAACATTTACATTTTTGACAGGAGATGGAAATACCAATGATTCTGTCAACTGTACCAAGCACTCACCAAATTTAATCTACACTTACTTTGTTTCTGAATGCAATTCTGATTTCTTAGTTTCTTCCCAAACAATTAAACTGGTGCCATATTTTAAAAGAAATTACTAGCTGTCTTTATGTTGTGATTTTGTCCTGTATGCTTGTGAAAACACACAAATGGAGACTTTGTTTCCTCAGCATTTTCTTAAAGACCAACCACCTTAACAGCAACTAGTAGGTCTCTTTGTTTTTATTTATTATTATTTAGGATTTTGACCATTCAATTAACATCAGCAGCAAAGACCATAAGTTGATGGATCCCATCCACTTTCACTCCCTTTGGGTTGTCTCAGACTTTCCTAATGGCATATTCTATAGTGAATATGCAAAGATATGTTGTTCATCCTCTCACTGTATCAGACCACTCTGCACAGGAGTTACATGCTTTTTATAAATCACAACTGTACATATGACTGTTATCACTTCAAAGTTGCAAGGATTTTTATTAACAACATGTCATTAGTGCTGATCATCACAAAACTTATGTTTACTAATCAAAAGCTTTGAATTTACTCACTTTCATGTATTGTATTCAATGTGTTACTGCTGAGAACTTGGGTATCTGCTGCCACCACTTTGGACAACACCATGACATACTTCTATTATATAATATATTCTACAACACTACCACATGATACATGAATATTATAACATCTAAACAAAATACAATAACCCAATCAAAGTTTTAAGGTACAATACAAAGTACTTCTCTAACAGATGGATCACAATTTCCTATTAAGGAAAGCCTGATCACCTCCAGTTGTCGCATATTTATTTCCTTCTATTACCCAACCAATCAAATTGGAATATAAACTCATAAAGCACCCAAATGAAACAAAATATAACCCTAATCATTTCACACACATAAATTTGGTACCAAACAACTTAATCACGCTTACCTGGCAAAATAATTGGTAATAGAGCCCACATCCTGTAAATTTTACTCTTTCTCTACTCCCCATATGTCTGCCGCTACCGAAGGTTCAACAAAGACTGTACCGTCGCTTTACCAAACTACACCACACTTCGCAGCTAAAGTCAGCATTTTCCTGTATTCACCCAGCAACAGTTTTCTGCAGTTTCAACTGGTTTTCTGTTGCTATGTGAGTGACAGGTGATCTGGCCTTCCTGTTTGTTCGACTGGCAGATGTAGCCAGCCATTCCTTGCAATGCTAGCAGCATATATGAAATATATAAAATGAAATGGAATTGAATAAAATAACATTTTCTCTACAGGGCACTACAACAGCATAAAATGTAAAACTTACAAGCAGCTTTTTCTTTGCTTCCACTTTATCTCTGAGTGTTGGAATGTGTACATCAGTTATTACTGTCGGGTCCAGTGTTATGAATTCAGGTTGAATCTGAAAGAAAGAAAAAAATTATGAACAGAATGCAGCTGAAAAACTAAAATTTCATATTTTTCCAAATACACCTAACAGTTACACAGATATACATGTGAGAAAGACTAAAAAGATGCATTCTTTATTTCCTTTATTTGTTTCAATTATATAATCCTCTACATGTTTTGAACAAACAAGTTCATCAGGTTACTTCTGCACATGCAGCATATAGCAGTTTCCATGCCTGTATATGATGCCTAGTCACTAACACGTCATGATTAGACTCACAAACGACTGTTTAGTTACTCATATTACTGAACCTCTTGCCCCTTCACTGCATATATGTATATATAATGAAGGGTAAAATACTTGCAGTAGGTTACCTGGGCCACTATGCTTTGTATGGTGGTGACTAATAATTGTGGGTTCTTGGAATGCAACTTTCTTCATCTCACCCATCTGACACTTAGAATTTTCAGTTGGTTCCTAGATTTTTCAAAAATCTGTGGACCCTTGTATATAACTTTATTGTTTGGTGATGTATGTGTATGGATGGAAGGAGTGACAGACAGATGTTAATAGGTCCTCTACAAGAATGAAAATATACCTACAAAGGCAACTTGCATGACAGCAAGGGTATTTCAACTTGTTAAGCAGTGTGGGTCCTAAATAAAAAGGAATGAAAGTTTTTTAAAATCTTACAACTATTATGAATGCAGATGACAGTATAGGTATATGGAAGCACATGACAGTGAAGGTAAGCTACCATGTACTGGACAGAGGCAAATGATCACTCTGACACATCAGCCAGTGCCAACACTTTGGGAATGAGAATAGGATAGGTCACTCCTGAGCTGGTCTGGACATTCTAACAAAAAGAAAAAACTCTGGCTTCATTGTTTATAACCAGTCACTTTAATGACTTGGTTATTTAAGATCACAATTTCAGTACTAACATAATACGGAGATCTTTTTAATACCTGAAGTAATATAGCCAAATAAAATGTGGACATGGACTCATCCAGAAAGATGAAGTCATACTAAACGTCTGGCAATGGCAACATTCAGAATAAATGTCAAGAAAAAGGCAAAAATGGAGGTATGAAAGCAAACAAGTTGAGCCGAACATTAATCTGCAATGAAATATATTCTCTGTGTTTTTAAGACACCATCTAGCCACTTCCTTTTAATGGCTCTGTGTATAACAAACCTACCTTCTCTAACAGTGACTTCACTTCAGCTTCTTTCCTCTGGGACTTGCACTGGAAAGGATTGCTTTCCAAAGCATCAAAGTTTGGCTCTCCACTTCCTAGAATTCAGAACATGAAAACTGCAAATATGGAAATACAGAGAACTATAAACACAGTTTTGTTTCAACTCATTTGTTCCTCATCCATTCACATGAATATGGAAGGCTAAGAGCAATAACATTAATCCCGTGCCACAGGAAGTATCTGAAGGTGGATATATTCATAATTGAGTAACTCAGAAATTACACATTGAAAACCTTCGCAGTGTAAATAGGTCACATAATATTGTTAGCATAGCACAGGCAAGAAGCTAAATAAACCAGTCTCGTACATCTCTGACTGGAGAGCTCCTTGCCCAGACAAGAAATTCATATAAAACTCTGGATGAGAAACTGTGTGAAGAGCAGGCACTTGGAATATGAAGGTGCAAATTACTAACCCTGGAATGGGTCTGAGGGAAATAGGTTCGGGGCTAAGAAAATAATGGAAATGGCTCAAGATCACATCCAATGGCAGACTTGGAGATCAGCACTGCTCAACCCTCAGGCTTTACTAACAGTGACACTGACACTGGTCAAATTTGGAGTTATGCCATTATTTCTTACTTTCATTTACAGTCAAATGTCATTGTGTTTTCAGGCTAAAAATAATTCTTTATTCAATATTTATTAACCTGAAAGATGTTTCAGAACAGCTTCTTTTATGAAATTAGAAACTTGCAATCTGGCTCATACGAAAGTACAGTTTAGACTTCTTACATTCCATTGGACAACATTAGAGTGAATTTTTGTTACAGTGTCCTTCCACACTCAAACCTTACATTCACACTGTCAAAATCTTTCAGTTTTAAGTGCTTTGTTATACTGCAGAATCATTATGAAGAAGAGAATTCTCAGAATTGACATAGTAAGTTTTTAATTTCAGTGTGCTTCTTAAATAAATTTCAAAGACTCAGTGAAGTACAGGAAACTCTATGTTGTATACTTTGTCAACTTTGACTGTCAAGTATTACATTTTCATTGCTACAAGAGGTCACTCTATGACTGTCTTCATTTTGTGTGTACAATTAAAAGAAGATTTGTTCCATGCCAAATTACAGGCATTGGTATCACTGCTATAACTAACAATCAATGACAAGTTGCTATTGTCCTAATACCTTGCTGATAACCAGAAACAAGGTTACCCAATTAAGTATCCATGTAAATGGCAGAACTTTGATTTTACCTTACCTGGAATAATCAAACTAGTGAAGCCACTATATGTTGCCACCCCTAAAACATCCTCGTATGGACAAAATTCCATATTTCCAATTCTCTTAAATAACCTGTGCCTCAAGTATGGACGTTCTGCTGATTTCTGGCAACAATCCTTGTAGATCTATGAAATAAAACACAGTTCACTTGCACATGTAAGACTGATACTCTCTCTTTGGAGTTCTGCCCGTAACTGCTAATTAATTTTGTTAACCTCTCAAAGGCTTCTACAAATGGTACACTGCCTTCCCATCCAGATACATCTAAATGGCAGCAAGTCCCTTATGTTGCAAAGCCACTATGCTTTCAAATCACATTTGAGTATGTTGAAAAATATAGTCCATTGTTCAGTAAGGGACAGATATAACAATGCACAAGGCTGTCCATCCATTCACACCGATACAACATGCAAATGCACTCTAATGGCAAACTTCATTGTGTTGAAGTGGTATGGTTGCCTGGAGAGAACAATCAACCATGTATTGGACACAATGTTAAGCAACTACAAACAATATAGTGAAACATTACTAAGGGCCCTCCTGAGGAGAACACATCTGCATACTAAACTCAGGAACCTGAGAACTCGAGAAAGGAAACACTTCCACAATTGCATTCACACCACAGAGATTGATCATGGAATATAACTAAACCCTAAAGCAAGAAACAGTAAATGGGCATTCCGGTGCAATTACTACTCACTTGATTCTGGAACAAGACAAAAGCAACACTGTAAGACACAACAACATGTCATGCTTTTCATAGTACATCAGACAGACAACCTTTATACCTCTGCAACATTGCCCATTCCAACAGCTAACAAACCTCGCTGACTAAATGCAAGATTTGAAGCCACAGCATGAAGCTTGTAGTGTTGTAGGGGTCCTACCAGTTTCCGAACATCCCACACTTTCAGTGTTCTGTCAACTGCAGCTGTTGCCATATATCTAAACAAAATAATATATTCAGCATCAGTAGTAGCAGCAGTAGTAGTAGCAGCAGCAGCAAACTAAATGAACATCATGTGCAGAAACTATATGCATCCATCATAAAATTTTCCTCAAAATATTTATTATTAAAGTAACACATTTGAAAGGATGATCAAGTTTCACATTTACACAAAATATCCAGCAAAAGTATAGTTTCATACACTGTATTTACCCAAATATAAGATGACTCCCCACTTCATATCTTCTACGTCCAGGAAAATACCTATCCACTGTATGTTTAGCTTGGTTCACCATTATAAGGCACCATCAACCCACCTTTACGCTGATTTTTAAAATGGTGAAATGGTAAATGATTCATGCCTTATATTCAGTTAAATAATTTATGTTAATCTTCAAGGTTTTAGACACAGACAGAAAGACAAAGAAAGATTCTTAACCAAATGGTACCAAACACCACATAAATCTGCCCTGAAATTCATCATGAATGTGACTCTATTTGCCAGACATAAGGCTGTCACAGCAATGTTGCTAATGATACAGGTCTCCTGGGAAGTTATGTGGCACTGTTGACATAAAAACTTGCAGCATTTGAAAGCACTAAAAGCCTTGCAGATATAAAAAACTTTACCCCATTACAACCTACTATCCCAGATGAACTGAATTTTCACTCAGTTTGATTACATAGTGTCACATATTTGAAATCTACCAAATATTCGAAGCAATTATTTAAACTTCCATACCATTAATGAGGCATCTACTTACTGTCCTTGGGGGTCAATGGCAAGGCTTTGCAAAGGATGTTGATGGCACAGCACTTTGGACAATGGCTCTCTCACGTTTGGACTCCACATTGTGACTATGCCTAACAAAATAAAACAAATATTTATAAAAAAATCTAACCATATCAACTAAAAGGGGCTATGACTCACACTGAATAGCAACTCTCTAATCCTCACTACACAGCTTATATGGTGAAATGTTTGTAAGACTTGCATGAAAGTCTACAGTTTTTTTATAACATAATTTTGCCAAAAGTGAAACTTTATGAAACTTCCTTTCTGTGGTCATAACAATACATGAGAGCTGGGATCATCACACCCTAGTTAAAAGGACAAAGATATGAGGATATTGCCAAATTCAAACTCGACTGCAGGTGGTGCTGGGCAGCAACGTGAGAGTTCCATAGATGATTCCAGCAACTGGTGAGACATTGAGTTCAGAGTCCAACATATAAAACGGACAATACCAACCTGTAGCGAGGGTAAACCTAAAGCTGTTACTTTGCCCTAGACCAGAAAGTTTTGGCTGAAAACCTCGTACAGTTTTCACGAGTGCAGAGGTGCAACGTAATCGAATTTCCTCACATCTTCTAATCTTCATGTTTCAAATGAGTTACATCAGTTTTTATACTTGCAAATTCTTTTCTTTGACCCCTGAAATTCAAGATATCACACAACTGCCCACAAAGTTGGTTGACGTGTCAACACAACTGAATGTATAGGGAGGTGCCTGGTTTCAATTTATCCAAGACACAGACTACCCTGACCAAGGTTTTGCACTGCTATCATTAGTCTGTCCAAGCAAATGCTCACATAGTTCCTCCCACATCTTTTCCAAGTCATTACTTATGTATCACCATGCCATTCAATGCTACTTGTTCTGAGGTTCTGACAGTGTTGTTAACCCTCTGACGGCAGAATTAAATCTTTGACACCGGAATTAAATCCCTCCCCAGCCACTTTAGTGGCCATTCGGCTATTTAAAGGGCTCACTGCACGACATATATATATATATGTCGTTCGGCAGCTAAGGGTTAAAGAAGCCATAAATACTGTAAATAAATATACAAATACACTGAATCCATTCATAAATGGCTATGGCTTTACAACATAACACACATGCTACATCAAATATTTTACCTTTTGAATGTCCAAGACACACAACAGCATTGTATGGATTCAGTGTCATGATATTCAATCGCCCCATTTTGGTACTGAACCGAGATACCATTTGACCGATGGAGATATCTAGCCAGCTGAGGTACCCTTCTTCATTCTGTCAACCATAACACATCACAATTACTGATATTTTGGTAGAAATGTATAGTGTATACTATGCTCCACAACTCAGGGACAAAACAAACTGACAACCCTGCATTCTTTCAATGGCATACTTTGATGGCCACAAGATATTTGCCTGTAAACTAGTTTGACAGCTGTGAATGGTCACCAGGTCAAAACATCATGAAGGTTTCCGAAAAGGTTTTGCCACATAATTCTTTGTTGCTAGTAATTTAGTATATAATTCTTTGAACATACTCACAGGACAACTAGATGAATGTACAACACATCAGGTAACGTGCAAGCAAATCTGAACACACCTCTTTCCACACAGTTTTGCAATAGTCAGGCTTCTTGGAACCAAACAGGTAGGCACTTCTGAATATTCTAAGGTAACAATACTGTTGATCACACTTACCTTGAATATCGAAAACTAAGTTGCATACTTTCTCATTCTAAACTATCAGTCATTTCAAATGAGTTCATCAGCCTGTTGCAGCAATGCCTGAGTGACTACTGTTGTTGGCTGGACAGAGCGACACATATTACTGAGTGACTTTTCTCAGAAATTGCAATTTGTATAGCCCAACAACCAACAGTGCTTTTATCAACAGCATCAACACCATGTACACTTTTTAACTGCTCATAAATGTTAGTTACTGATTCTTTCTATGCCATAAGAAATTCAACAAAAGCCCATGTTTAAAATGCACATCACCATACTATGACATTTTCATGACCCCCTGCACATATGCTAGAAAATGTATTGTTCCACAGCACTGCAGTAGCAAGCGGAACATTCAAACTTAACCACAGAAAAATTAAAAACACTTCCCGTTGATTTTGACTGAAGCATGGAAAGTGCAGCAAAACTTTTTGGGCAAACCTCCTATTTTATTAATTACTACAGCTGTGGCACACATAAAAATCAGGTTAATTTTTAACAAATACCAGAAAGCAAATAATGTACAGCTATGAAAAATTATTTTGACAGATCTGAGTCATTTAGTTTGAAATCTTTGCTTTAATGGTCTGACAGTACTTTCAGCATATGTATAAAACAGTATGCCAGGACTTTAAAAAAGCATTATTATTCACTTCATGTGTACCTTTCTAACAACTACAAGAAAGCTCATTTAATCAACTTCACATACCGCAGTAGCAAGAAGGAAATGGTAAGGCAAGAACTCCATACGAAGCACATCATTTAATTTCTTGATGCAATGAAGTTCAATACCCTGATTGTCATATATATACACCCACTGTTTCTGTGCAACTGCAAGCATTGTCTCCACGTGTAACCATCTGGAATGAATTATGCATGTGGTGTTAGTCCTCACATTTAAGGGACCAATCCGTAACACTCCAAACATTGTGATAAAGCCTACCCCATCATTATAAATTCATCACCATTTCATAAAACAAATGCATTTCTTCCAGAACCTAAATGTTTCAAATGACATCACATCCACGCTTTAGGGAAACACACTATTAAAAATTCTGTACTGGTCTTCTTGCCCTTTGTCACCTGGGAAAAATAACCAAATTTGTTTGGACTGGAAAAAAGTCTTAATACTCAAAACCTCATACATAATAGTTATTTAAACAAAAATTAAATCTTGATGATAACAGGAATAAAGTTAAAACATGAATTATGTGCAGTTCTTTTTCTTTCTTCCTTTCTCCTTTTCTTTTACATGGGTCCTGATAAGTCCTTAGCCCGATCAGGAAGGAAACAAGCTAATGATTCTGTCAGAATGGCGAGAATTTCCTTCAGCACCTTGCTTTGCGGGAAAAACAACTTGACGAGCTCGCGTCTCGATGTTGTTGAAATCGCGTGCGTCCCCGACATGCTTCCAAGCTTGTTTCCTTCCTGGTCGGGCAAAGGGCCTATCATCACCCCAGTATGTATTCCTGTATGGCAAAAAAGCATTCCCCTTGAATAGGGTCACAGTATCTTATTCTCTTCACATCCTCTACATATATTTGGTCAGCCATCCGGGTACTACATAAAAATTCATATTCCCATTACATACTGTACAAATTGTAATTGCACATAAAATGTAATGCAACAGGGAAATGTTAAACACCCACCCAGCATTTCCCAATCACTTGAAAAGGAAAATTACTTGAAAGAAAAACTAGTTATCCTGTTGCCAGTATGAGGCCAGTATGTGAAATGAACACACAACTTTTTCTCCTTGGTAATTATGTCAATGTTAAAGAAGCTACTAAACACTGCTGTCTTTATAAATGATGCTATGGACAGCAACTGGGAACAACAATTCCACACAATTCAACAGATGTAAATGAATTTCTGTGCAGCCAGAGAACACATAATAATAAATTTAATCTGTCCAGTTTCCATCAGTTCAGAGCTGAAGGCACAACCACACATTAATTGTCTTCTCAGATTTTCACATTGTCCTTTAAACTTCACACAACACTATGCACTTTATGTCTCACTTTGCATGCATTCTTTGCCTACATGCAAAATGGAGAGGGAAGTTTCAATACTGTTACCAGGTCTTGATTAAATTTGGTGTTAAGTGTCTACACTTAAACTTGTCACGTAGGTTCAGATTTGATGCATATGTGCTAATCCATGGATCTGACTGCACTCACTCACATCGATGGACCAAACAACACATGTACATACTGGACACCAACAACATGACACCTGTATGTGCTGTGGTGTGACATAAGACCCTAATGATGACCTGAAAGTTTCAAAACATGTATGGTGTAGGGCAGAATCTAAAACCAATAGTGTGTTGTACTGGACAATCAATGCACTCATTCAACCCTTTTGTGCCAGAACTGAATTCCTGGGGCAATCTGCAAAACCCTGGATTTAAATTATAGAACTTAATGTTTTCATTCATATTCTTATCCACCCCCCCCCCCCCATAAAAAAAAAACGATTTTTTAAAACCATCCCCCCGTGGAGAACGCAAAGAGGGTTTAATTAAGGAGAAGAAAAACGCCTCGCCTAGTGCTGAATATTCTCTAATTTTGACCCAAAGTGTAAT
>Ga0123354_10018055_pt1 | contig 11060 bp, 9 predicted proteins | sample TergutLab28metaG_2_FD_97872 | JGI IMG/M metagenome (GOLD analysis project Ga0123354, IMG submission 97872) | Labiotermes labralis P4 segment gut microbial communities from Petit-Saut dam, French Guiana - Lab288 P4 | ecosystem: Host-associated > Arthropoda: Insects > Digestive system > Gut ... | reverse complement strand
TATTTTTTTTGTCTTGATATACCAATATATACTAGCCTTTTTATTTTAGATTTTAACCTCCGCCCCAGTCACCCCAGCCATCTCACAAGCTTCGCTTGCTCGTGGCGTGGTGCCTACTCATGAGTAGGCCAATTTTTATAAATAAAAATAGAATATATTACAATTTCATTACATTTTATCGAAGAATATTGAAAAATACTAATTCAAAGAATATAATAACAAAAAAATAATATTGAAGAATTATGATTGGGGGTGGAAAAATGGATTTAGAAAAGGCAGTAAAAAATTGTAAAAGAGATGCAATAATACTTATAGTATTGAATTTATTAGTGTTACCTTCTGCTTTGCAGGTAGGTGGCTTTAACTTATTAATAACAATCGCTGTTATAGCACTATCAATTGGAGCTTATATGGGAGCAAAACAAGAAAAAATTTGGGGACCATATTGTCGGAATAATAGTTGCAATAATTATGGTTATTACTACAATAATGATGTTTATGGCTGCGAGTGCACTTTTTGCTTTAGTTGGTATGTTTAATATGACTATGGCAATTATAATTATTAGAGTTATTGTCATATTTATTGTATTTATAAACAGTTTTAATTTGGTGAAACAACTTCAATAATAAATAAGAGTGAATAGCAAATAAAAAACAACACATCATGCTTTGACGGCGATGTGTTGTTAAAAATATCACGGCAACCACGTTTGTGGTTTCTCGTTTTCTACTTTTTTCATTTAAAAACCTTGCATTCTATTTATAAATATAATATAATCTAATCACATTAAAGGTATGGGAAAAATAAAAGAGTGTTATAAAAGAGGACAAAGGGAGAGCAAGAATGATAAAAGTAAGCTTTAAGGATAGAATAATAAAAGCTCCAAATGGAATTACTGTACAAGAACTGTTATCAAATGAAATTGAAAAAGTACATGCACTTGGATGTTTTTGCAATAATGAAATATGTACATTAAATTATAAAATTAAAAAAGATGTAACCATAGAATTAATAAATTATGAACATGTAGAAGGTAAAAAAATATATAATAGAGGCATTATATATATTATGGCAAAAGCACTAGAAGAAATGATACCAGATGCTTTGTTGAATATAAAATATGAAATGAATGGAGCAATATTTTGTGATTTTGTTAATATGGAATCAACAGACGAATTGCTAAAACTATTAAAAGAAAGAATGTTAGAAATAACAAGAAAAAACCTACCAATAGAAATAAAAAAAATGAGTTTAGTAGAAGCTGAAAAATTTTATAAAAAAGAACATACATTTAAAGGGCGTGTACAACTAAACTCAAAGTTAAAAGAAGGTGTTACACTGTATTTTTGCGATGGATATTATAACTATTTATATGGGGTGATGCCTATTTCAACAGGAGTAATAAAAACATATGATATTCAAAAATATAAAAGTGGATTTTTTGTGTGTTATCCAGACTTAGATGATATAAACACAATACACAAAGCACAAGAAAGTAAAAGATTGTTTAATATATTAGCTGAATATGATGACATAAACAGGGCCTTGGGTGTTAATATGTTATATAAATTAAATGAAAAGGTTAGAAAACACGATATAATAAATTATATTTTATTGGCAGAAGCATTGCATGAAAAAAAGATTGCGAATATAGCTGATGAAATTTTAAAAAGAAAAGATGTAAAAATGGTTTTGATTGCAGGTCCTACTTCTTCAGGAAAAACAACATTTGCAAAAAGGTTAGGGCTTCAGCTAAGGTTAGATGGATTTGAACTTGTGACTATATCTGTAGACAATTATTTTAAAGAAAGAGAAAATACTCCAAAAGATGAAGAAGGAAATTATGATTTTGAGAATATAGAGGCAATAGATTTAGAATTATTTAACTCACATTTACAAAAATTGTTAGCTGGTGAAGAAATTGATGTTCCAACATTTGACTTTACTAAAGGTAAAAAAATATTTAATGGTACCAAAATGCGTTTGAAAGATGATGAGATTCTGGTAATAGAAGGGATTCATTGTTTAAATGATAAGTTAACAAAGATAATTGATAAGCAAAAAAAGTTTAAAATATATATAAGTGCACTTGCGGTTTTAGGAATAGACTTTCATAATAAAATTTCTGCGATTGATACAAGATTAATAAGAAGAATTGTAAGAGATTATCAATTTAGAGGGTATTCAGCAAAACATACTTTGGAAATGTGGTCATCGGTGAGGAGAGGGGAAAGTAAATATATTGAGCCATTTGTAGAAGATGCTGATATGATGTTTAATTCATCGTTGATGTATGAATTAGGAGTTTTAAAGGATTATGCATTGCCTTTATTAGAAAAAATTGATAATACGTTGCCAGAGTATTCAGAAGCAAAGAGATTAATAACTTTATTAAATTTCTTTGAATCTATATCAAAGGATGAGATACCAAGAGTTTCTTTATTAAGAGAGTTTATTGGTGGCGGTTTTTTTGGGGAATAGTGAATTAGAAAATATAGTTGTGAGGTAAAAAGAGATGGAAAAAAAACGTTCAATATTAGACATAGTGCTAATTGTTCTAGTAGTAATCTTGTTAGCAGTTATTGTTTTTGGAATCATTTGGTTTACAAGGACTAAATCAACATGCAATTGTTGTATGAATAACATGAATATGAATTACACAAATATGGATATGAATAACATAAACATGAATTGCACAAATATGAATATGAGTAATTAACCATATATCTTATAATTTATTTCAGGGAAGATACAATCTTTCTTTTCTATTTTTTCTAAAAAGTATTCATCAATAGTATCAGATTTTATTTGTTCATATAATTTTGAAAAGCGACCAACATGGTCTTTTATTCTATTTTTTGCATAATCAACCATAGTACCATTTGTAATAATAAATAGCCAGTCACTACTTTGAGCTAAAAGTAGTTCTCTAGCACATTGGTTTAAAGCCCTAATTTTTAGGGCGTTTGTTTCATTGGCAAAAGCCAAAGCTAACTCTACCATCTGTTCACCTAATTTATGCAAATGCCTATGAACATAGTCGTTTGAACTGTTTAGCCAAACTTCATTATATCCATTTGCACCCCAACTTGAACGACAAGGTTCAGATACTTGCATTTCTGGGTATTTATCTATGTATTCACTAGGATTAATTAATTTAAAATTACATTTATCATGGTAAATTTTTTTAAATAATATATATATCCAATATGGACCTTCATACCACCAATGACCATATAATTCAGCATCATAAGGACATACAATAATTGGCGGAGTATCCATATTTAAAGAAAGCTCTTTAATTTGCTTTACTCTACTATCAAAGAAATGTCCCGCATGCTTTTCTACGCTGTCTTTTGCCCATTGTAAATTATAATAATCTTTATATTCGTTTTTTGAGGTAATTCTATAATACTTTATTCCAGTAGGTATTCGAACACCATCATGTGTTATATATGGTTTAATATATTCATAATCTGCATCATAGCCAATATCTCTATAAAATTCTCTATAATTAAAATCACCAGGATATCCACTGATTGAACTCCAAACTTGTCTAGAACTTTCTATGTCTCTACCAAAGGCTACAACACCATTTGGCGAAACTATTGGCGTAAATGTACCATATACTGGTGCTGGATTAGCATATAAAATTCCGTGTGATTCGGTAATTACATATTCAATGCCGAATTCTCTTAAATATTTATCTGCTTCTGGAACATATCCACATTCGGGAAGCCAAATGCCACGTGGTTTTCTACCAAAGTATTTTTCATATGTTTGTACACCCACAGCAATTTGAGCTTTTACTGTAGCTTCATTTATATAAAGTATAGGAAAAAAGCCGTGAGTAGCCCCACAAGTAATTATTTCTAAAAATCCTTTGTCTTGAAAATATTTAAAGCCTTCAATAATATTACATTTATATACAGTTTTAAATGTGTGCAAATCATTAGTAAATCTGTCTAAATAATATTTAGATAGGTTGTTTAACGTTTCATCATATATAGTTCTTTTTACTTCTTTTTCGCATAATTCTATATGTTGTTCTAAATATTTAATATATCTTTTTTGTAAAAGTTTGTTATCTAACATTGAAAGAAGGGGTGGAGTCATAGACATGGTAATTCTAAAATCGACTTGTTCTTCTTCTAATTTTTTAAAGCTTAATAATAGTGGGATATATGTTTCTGATATTGCTTCAAAAAGCCAATGTTCTTCAATGTATTTATTGCTTTCAGGGTGATGTATGAATGGTAAATGAGCATGAAGTATAAAACTTACATAACCTTTTTCTTTTTTCATAAACTTTCTCCTTATACTTTTGTATGTTATGCCTCAACCAATGTCCACAACTTAAGGAAATATTGTCGCTGTTGTAGGGGCGAGCATTGCTCGTCCTGCACTATAATTATCTTGTTTTTCAATAATTTTATCAAATTCCTCTAGTCTCGGGCGAACGATGTTCGCCCCTACATATATAATCCTTTAGTACAATAATGGAGCTATGTGCTATTTTTTGAATTTTTTTAGTGTGAAGAAGGGTTGTTGTGCCAAAATGAATTATCGGTGAAAAATTCTTTGTAGAATAATTTTAATGATTTGTCTGCAAATAATTTAGTAAATGTTTTACCATTTTTTATGTTTTTATAATTAACAGAATTATTCCATTTATTTAGCATAACAGTATTATTGGGTGTTTCGATAGGATTAGAAAAACATACATGTATATAATTTGGTTCTGCATTAGAAGAGTTTTTGTAAACTCTTCCTAATTGAATTTTATAAACACAACTAACATCGTCAACAGGGACATACCAATTATTTGCAAAATCATTTATTGTTACATAAAAGTTATAATTTAATGTTTCATTATGAACAAGTAGTACAGGTGTTGTAATTTCTAAAAAATTTTCACCATATTTTTCTTTTAATTGTGCTATATCCTTGTCAGAAATATCCCAGTACACAAATAACATAGTAGGGGTTTGTGCTAATAATTTAACTGTGGTTTCGTTATATCTATATGGTATGTCATAGTATTCTATATCTTCTAAATTAAATTTTTTATTTGTTTTTTTCTTAGAATTAGTGGCTGTTTTTTTAGTTTTAGAACTAACTTTTTTATTTGCAACTTTATCAATAGGCTTTTTTGTAACCTTTTTTGTAGTCTCAGTATTAATTTTTTTGTTAGTAGTTTTATCTACTTTTTTTGTAACTTTTTTAACTGCTGTTGCTTTCTTTGTTTTTTTTGTGCTAGTTTTATCAACTTTTTTTGTTGTTTTAGGCACGGATTTTTTCGTAATTTTCTTAGCAACAGTAACAGCAGTCTTGCTTACAGCGTTTTTTAAATTATCTTTTGTACTTTTCTTAGCCATAAAAGCCTCCTCTTCAGTTTTTCCCAATCAGTATTATGATATAACATTTATCAAAAAAAAACAAGTAATTCTACAAAAAAAATTGTTAAATTTTGTTACTTGATATTTCGCTTTATTTATAGTAAAATATTAAAGGCGTAGAAATGAGGGAATAAATTGTGAAAAAAATAATGAAAACAATTCTTACAGTAATATTAATATTGCTTATTATATATCTTTTTAGCTTTATTTTTAAAATGTATCAAAAAGATTTTTTAAATGGATTTTCAAAAGCAGAATTAGGTCTTAATTTAAGTACGTTCTCAAGAGATAAAGATGTAAGGTATTCCAATGCAGATTCATATAAAATAGAATCCCCAACATGGAATGATGCAATTTTTTATAAAACAATTAAAGTAGAAAAAAATAGTGTATATAGATTAAGTTGTATGGTAAAAACGAAAGATGTAGTTACAGGAAGGACCCCAAGTGATTCAGGGGCACAAATTTCAATTATGGATACACTGGAAAAATCTAGGAGTGTAACTGGTACAAGTGATTGGCAAGAAATAGAACTTTGTTTCAATTCATATGACAGGGAAGAAATCAATATAGGATTTCGATTAGGTGGAAATATAGATAATTGCACTGGTACGGCATGGTTTTCCGACTTCAAATTGGAAAAAGGAATAAAATCAGATAGTACCACATGGAATGTTGCTTGCTTTATAATAAAAAATACAGATGTTACCATCCCAAATACTGGGCAAAACGTTAATGTTAGTATGACTATAAATGAAGTGGCTACTATGGAACAAGATATGGAAAGATATAAAAACGCATGTGCAACTCTTTCGGGTGGCAAAATGGACGTAACTTATGATATATTTGAAATAGATCAACCTTTAATATCGATTTCGAATGATGATCAAAATGGCAATTTCGTTTCGGGTTCAGATGTTTCTAACATAATAGACCCATATTTGGATAAAAAAGAATATGATCATATTTTTATAGTAATAAAATTGGGTGATTTGCAGAAAAATATGGATATTCCAGTTAATAATTGGCTTGGATTAGGAAGTATGGTATACAGGGGAATAGGATTTTCAGACATAAGAGTTCCTAGTGATAGTGATCAAGTATATGTTTATACAAATAACCATACGTTTCCAGAAGAAGTAATGTTGCATGAATTTTTACATGATTTGGAAAGGCTTAGTAAAGATTTAGGTTATGATATTCCTGCGTTACACGCTTCGGGACAATATGGATACGAAAATCAAGCTACAACTGGTTTGGAAGCTTGGTATGAAGCATATATGAGGAAGACAATATTGGATAAAACAACTAATACGTATGTAGGGCTTCCAAGTGAAGTTTATACTGCAAGGCCAGCACACGATAGTGATTTTAAATATTCAGTAGAATTAGAATTTAATAGTGAACCGAAAAATATTTTTGAAGAAATATATAAAATAGTGCAACAAGCTAAGGATACATTTGAAAGCGTCTATTTAGAAAGGTCAGATAATACAAATGAAATTACTTGAATTTGATTTTGATTTACCAAAAGAATTAATAGCACAAGTTCCAATAGAAAAAAGAGATGAGTCTAGGCTGTTAGTTTTAAATAGGCAAAATAAAGCAATTGAACATAGAAAATTCAATAACATACTCGATTATTTAAGAAAAGGTGATTGTTTGGTAATAAACAATACTAAAGTTATTCCTGCAAGATTGCTGGGGAATAAGGTAGAGAATATCATAGAATGTCATTCTGAGCCTTTCTTCGGAGACAATTCTACGAAGAATCTATTGAAATCACTAGATTCTTCGGGAGTCAATCTTTGTAGTAACACTCAGAATGACGATGTAAAAACACATTCAATTGTAGAAGTCTTATTGTTAAAAAGAATAGAAAATGACAAATGGGAAACAATGGTAAGGCCTGGTAAAAAATTAAAAACCGGTGCAGAAATAGAATTTGGAGAAGGAATTTTAAAAGCAAAAATATTAGAAATTTTAGAGAATGGTAATAGGATAGTGGAGTTTTATTACAAAGGAATATTTAACGAAATTCTAGATAAAATAGGACTAATGCCATTGCCTCCATACATAAAAGAAACTTTAAAAGAAAAAGATAGGTATCAAACTGTATATGCAGAACATGAAGGTTCCAGTGCAGCACCCACAGCTGGTTTACACTTTACTAAAGAAATCATGGAAAAGATAAAAGAGTTAGGTGTTGAAATTGCAAATGTAACACTACATGTAGGAATTGGCACATTTCGACCAGTAAAGGTTGAAAATATTGAAGAACATGAAATGCATTCAGAACATTTTATAATAAAAAAAGAAGATGCTGAAAAAATAAACAATGCGAAAAACAATGGGAATAGAGTTATTGCAGTAGGAACAACATCTTGTAGGGTATTAGAAACAGTGGCAGGTAGCAGAAATGTAGGGGCACCTGCCCACAGGTACCCAGGAAGCACAACAAATGTAGGGGCATCTGCCCACAGGTACCCAGGATGCACAACAAATGTAGGGGCACCTGCCCACAGGTACCCAGGATGCACAACAAATGTAGGGGCGAACATTGTTCGTCCGAGACCATGCGGATGCCGGAGACCAAAACTCAGAGGTTCCACAGGTTTGTGCATGCGAAGGCGATACAGATATTTTTATATATCCTGGTTACAAATTTAAAATAGTAGATAGCTTAATAACAAATTTTCATTTACCCAAATCTTCTTTAATCATGTTAGTGTCAGCTTTTGCTGGCAAAGATTTTATAATGGAAGCATATGAAATCGCAATACAAGAAAAATATAGATTTTTTAGTTTTGGAGATGCAATGTTTATATTATAGTAGATTTAAGAAAGGAATAGCAATGTTAAAATATGAATTACTACACGAATGCAAACAAACAGGAGCAAGAAGAGGAAGAATACACACACCACATGGCATAATAGAAACACCAGTATTTATGCCAGTAGGAACACAAGCAACAGTAAAATCACTGACGCCAGAAGACTTGAAAGAAAAAGTAAATGCAGAAATTATATTGTCGAATACATATCATTTGTATTTAAGACCTGGAGATAAGATAATAAAAGAAGCTGGTGGCTTACATAAATTTATGAATTGGGATAGACCTATATTAACAGACAGTGGAGGTTTTCAGGTCTTTAGTTTAGGGGACTTAAGAACAATTACAGAAGAAGGGGTAGAGTTTAAATCTCATTTAGATGGGAGTAAACATATCTTTACTCCAGAAAACGTGATGGAGATACAAGAAAATTTAGGTGCAGATATAATAATGGCGTTTGATGAATGTGTGGGATATCCAGCAACATATGAATATACAAAACAGTCAATGGAAAGAACCACAAGATGGGCAACTAGATGTATTAAAGCACATACAAATACAAAAAAACAAGCTTTATTTGGGATAGTACAGGGTGGCATGTATAAAGACTTAAGAGAAATATCAGCTAAAGATTTGATAGAATTGAATTTTCCAGGATATGCAATTGGAGGGTTAAGTGTAGGCGAGCCATTTGAATTAATGAAAGATATTTTGAACTACACAACTAATTTGCTTCCAAAAGATAAGCCCAGATATTTAATGGGAGTAGGGAGCCCAGATTATATAATAGAAGCAGTATTGTCAGGCATTGATATGTGTGATTGTGTTTTGCCAACAAGGATTGCAAGAAATGGAACAGCATTTACATCAAAAGGAAAGGTAGTTGTACGAAATGCAATATATGAAAAAGATTTTACTTCACTTGATGATGAATGCGACTGTTATACCTGCAAAAACTATACACGAGCATATATAAGGCATTTAATAAAGGCACAGGAAATATTAGGAATAAAATTGTTGTCAATTCATAATCTAAAGTTCTTGACTAATTTAATGAAAAAGGTTAAAATAGAAATAGAGGGCGATAATCTTTTGACGTTTAAAGACGAATTTTATAAAAAATATGGTTATACGAGCGAGTAGATTCAAGCGGGCTTTGTATATTCGAAGGAGGAATAAAGATGGATTTTTTTGGACAAACAACACCAGTAGCAACACCTAAATCAAACAATAAAAAATTAATAATGTTTGGGATGGGTGGGCTAGTACTAGTTATTGTAGTTATAATGGTAGTAATGGCACTTATTTCATCATCAAGCAGTGCAAAAAATAATCTAATAATTGATGGAGTGGCAAAAGGTAAGATAGATAGTACAATGTTACAGGTTTTCACCGATGACAAAACAGGAGCTAGTATACCATATGTAGCAGTAGATAAAATAGCACCACTTGTAGGATATTTATTTTATATTGGAGAATATAATGTTGGTGGAAGTGAAGACAAAAATTATTGTTATGTACAGGATAAACCCGGTAATAATAATACCAGTAACGAAGTAGCAATGTTTGAATACGATTCGTCTGTGGTTAGTAAAGTATTATTATCAAACCCAAATATGTATGATTATTATGATATACAACAAAAAGTGAAGTATAGTCATACTGGTTCTAATGAATTATACATAAGTTTAGCAATGATGCAAAAGGCCTTTAATGTGACATATAAATATGATTCACAAAACAATGTGCTAACAATTAGTACAATGTCTTATATGGCAAACAATGATAATACTCAACTTCGAAAAAATGGGTACAAGGGAATATCAGCAGATTTTATTAATAAAAAAGCATTAGCAAACGGTTTAATTGTATTTCAAAGTAATGATAACAAATATGGAATTATAAATGCTTTAGATGGTTCAGAATTATATGGAGCAAAATATGATAGTATAACATATACAGAAGGAACTAATGTATTTTTGGCAAAAATGGGCGATAAAATGGGGATATTAAATGTAGATCCTAGCCAAAATACAGATTTTGCTTATAACGAAATGACCCTTATAGATAATCAATTGAATTTATACATGGTTAAAGATAGTAATAATAAATATGGCGTTATAGATAAAAGTGGGAATATAATAGTTCCAGTGGAGTATGACTACATTGGAATAAAAAATCCAGAAGCATTTCCAAGTAATAATATAACAAATCGATATGTATTATTTGAAAATTGTATACCTGTGCAACAAGGCGATAAATGTGCATTATTTGATATAAAAGGAAATTCGTTAACACCATTGAATTCGAAATTTAATTATGGATTTGGTTGCGTAACATCACAAACGACTGGACAAAATACAAGCAATGTATTGTTAATTCCTAGTACAGAAGGAATGGAAGGTATTGTGGTAGCTGCAAAGGGAGAATCTATACTGTATACAGGGCAAGTTAATACAACTTATGGAATTGTAGATGCATTTACAGGTAAGTTAGTAGTTGGACAGAATCAAACAAAAATATATGTACAGAATAACGAATATTATTATGTGGATAATAACAATATTGTTCACAGGGTAAAGGATATGATTATGTCAACTCCAACACCTGCGAATAACACTACTAATAATACTAATGATAATAATAATACTACTACTAATAATAACACAGTACAACCAGAATAATTTTAAATATGAAATAGGGGGCGTCCTAGAATTGTCATCCTGAACCACTTCTTACAAAGCCTTGCTATGAAGGATCTCATATTTCGTGAGATTCTTCGCAAGTAAAATCTTCGTAGAAAGACTCAGAATGACATTGCAGGAC
>Ga0123354_10018051_pt1 | contig 11061 bp, 7 predicted proteins | sample TergutLab28metaG_2_FD_97872 | JGI IMG/M metagenome (GOLD analysis project Ga0123354, IMG submission 97872) | Labiotermes labralis P4 segment gut microbial communities from Petit-Saut dam, French Guiana - Lab288 P4 | ecosystem: Host-associated > Arthropoda: Insects > Digestive system > Gut ... | reverse complement strand
GAATGAGCGCTTGCTCGACGCGGAAGCACTATGGTCCGCTGGCCGAAGGGAAGGGGCCGTCCTGATGGCGCTGGTAGCCGTCGCCGCCTACGCATCAAGCGCATACCCGAGTGTCTCCGCAGATCGTGACAAGTTCGTAGCCGCTCTCAAAGACATGCATGACTGGACCATCCAGTTGGAGTACCGCGGCGAACTGATCGATAGCGACCTATTCTTCTACAAGTACCTGCGGTGCTCCCTTGTACATGAAGGTGAGCTTCCGCCCGATGTCCGCATCGACTCCACGTTCGCCGATCCGGAGTCATTCGCGCTGCGCGCCGGAGGGGAGCCTGACCTCGTTGTGCTTGTGTCGCCCGCCTGGTTCCATTTCTTCGTCAACGGCTTGCGGGCGATGCTCGACGCGAGAGCCTAGACCATCGTCGAGTCGTCGGACCTGCCATCATGAATGGGCCTCACAGACGCCGCGATTGCGTCGGCAACATAGCCTGCACCGAAGTCGGGCTCATACTCCATCGTTTTCCCATCGCAATCAACCACAACCGACCCCAAATGACCGTATAGGATCAGAGATGCATGGCAGCCATCATGCCTAGCCAACCGAGGAATTCGGGACTGACCAGAGCTATTCGGTAGCAACCCAAGGGGCCATGAAACCGCCCAAAGGTCAAAGGTTCAAATCCTATCCCCGCTACTCATTGTGATGTCTCAGGCATGGGAAACTCCTGAACCTTCATTTTGTAGGTTCAGGAGTTTCGTGTTTTGCCCATGGATTTGGTAACCCCTTGTGAGGGGGAGGCCGAGAATGACTTCGTGGAGTACTTCGCCGGTGGACCTGGGTTCTGTCGGTTCACCCCGGCGTACGGGATGACATCGGCGACGTGACCGACTACCACACAGCGATCGGCAGCGACCTTGCCGCCGGCTTTGTTGACAATGGTCAAGTCCTCTCAGGTGGCGGAATTTTGTGTCGGCTAGAAGGGATTCTCGGCGGTTGGCGTCACCAAAATCTATCTAAATGATTGTACTAAACCGCGTGTACATAGAGAAATAGGTTTGTGCCGTGCGAGTGTGGAGTTGTGCCCGTCTGGAGCAGGGCAGGCCGCCATATCGGCGTACACAAGTCGTCACTCGAGATTTGGGGCTTAAGCCATTGCGATGTGGCACTGGCGCGCCACCACTAGATTTACCGTTTGCCATAATCGCTCGGTGTGATGCCGAGATGGACGCCGACCCGTCAAGCGGGATTTTCGACGGCGAACTCTTCAGACTAGTTCGAGCCCGTCGACGGTGACTTGGGTTCACTCGTCCCAGAGTTGAGATCCGGGTGGGTACCTCAGGTAGAGACACCGGCGCATGGTACAACGGCCCAGTTGTGGAGATGTCACAACAGGTGGTTGGCTAGTAGGTATGCAAAATGGTTGGGTACTGGGTCACCGCGGCGTACTGCGATTGCTGGCCGTCGTCGCGGCGATAGTCGTCTGTGCCGTGGGCTCGGCGATTCCGAGAACATCGATGACGGTCGTCACCCTGCTGGTGGTCGTGGTCGTGGTCGCGGCGGCCGCGACGGGCGACCGGTGGTCGGGTATCCTGGCCGCGCTCGCCGGCGCCTTGGCGATCGACTTCTTCCTCATGCCACCGCTCATGAAATTCGCCATCGCCAAGGGCGAGAACATCATCATCGTGATCGTGTTGCTGCTGGTCGGCGTGGCCGTCAGCGAACTGTCCCTGTGGGGCGGACGGCAAAAGGCGATGGCCAGCGAACGGCAGGGGTACCTGGAGGGCGCGCTCACAATCACGGACCTGACCGCGTCCGGCGCCTCCCGCGACATCACGGCCGACGCCGTCGTACATCAGTTGAAGCTGATCCTCGGTGACGTGACCGCCACGTACCTTCCCTGCGACCCCGACGGCGCCGACGCGGTGATCGGCCACGACGGTACGGTCACGACGGCTGGCCAGGCCATCAACACCGACAAGGACGGGTTGCCCACCGAGCGGTTCATCGCCCTGCCGGTGGTCCAGGGAGACGGTACGCCCGGGCACTTCCGCCTGAATGCCGCCGGCCACGTGATCAAGGTCCGCGCCGATCAACTGCGCGTCGTGGTTCTGCTAGCGGACGAGTTCAGCGCTTCCGAGCACGACCGTTACGTGCGCGCCAAGTCTTGAGCAAACGATTGACGGCCAGCCCGCACTCGACAATGACCGGGGTATGTCAACGTTCCACACCCGATTATCATTGAACCCGGTTGTCTTAAACGAATAGAAGTCCATGTACCGGAAGTACTTTCACAAGTACAAATGGCCGTTCCTCATCGCAGTGTTCTGCGTGGCCTGTGAGGCGCTGTGCGATCTGCTCGGCCCCACGCTGATGGCACAGGTTCTCAACATCGGAATCCTGGGAAGCCAGCTTTCCGCCGTCATGCACTGGGGCGGGCTCATGCTGCTCGTCACAGCGATCGGCGCTGGCTTCGCCGTGACCCGCAACATCCTGGCCAGCCGGGTCTCCCAACGTCTCGGGGCCGACTTGCGCTACGACTGTTTCCAGAAGATCATGAGTCTGTCCGAGGCGGGGGCCGATCAGATCGAGGCCGGTTCGCTCATCACCCGCATGACGAACGACACCAGCCAGATCACCCAGTTCGTCAACGGCATCATGCGCGTTTTCATGAAAGCGCCCATCACCTGCATCGGCAGCATCGTCCTCGCCTCTATCCTCAATCTCCGGCTCAGCGCGATCATCTACGCCGTCGTCCTCATCACCGGCTTGCTCGTGTACTACAGCATGAAGCTGAGCTATCCCCGCTTCACGCTCTACCAGCGCGCGATGGACCGGGTGAACACCATCGTGCAGGAGTACCTCATCGGCGTACGCCTCGTCAAGGCCTTCGGTACCTACGACGAGGAGGCCGGGCGGTTCGGCGACGCGAACGGGAACCTCATGCAGAAGGGTGTGCGGTCGCAACGCGTTATCACGGTCACCTCACCGCTCATCACCTTCGTCGTCGGCATCGGTACGGTCCTGGCCATCTACTTCGGCAGCGGGCTGTTCGTCCAAGGCCAGACCCAGCCGGGCGACATCTCGGCTTTCGTCACGTACATGCTGCAGATGCTGACATCGCTCATGACGCTGACGAATGTCTTCAACACCTTCGTCCGGACCCGGGCGTCGTCACGCCGCATCGGCGACGTGTTCGCCTGCGACAACGATTTCCCCGACACCGGCGACCGTACTCCCCTGCGCGGCGTCGTCGAACTGGATCACGTCACCTTCACGTACCCGGGCGGGTCCGGTGTGCCCGCGATCAAGGATGTCTCCGCCGAGGTACGGCCAGGCCGGAGCCTGGCGATCATCGGTCCCACTGGCGCCGGCAAGTCGACCCTGTGCTGGCTCTTGCTGCGCTTCTACGACGTGGACAGTGGAGCGATCCTGCTGGACGGGAAGGACATCCGCGACCACTGCGTCGACACGGTACGCGCGGGCATCGCGCTGGTACCCCAGAAGTCGATGCTCTTCTCCGGTACCGTCGAGGACAATATCCGGTGGGGAAACCCGGAAGCCTCGGATGACGCCGTACGCGAGGCGGCCGCCCGCGCGCAGGCCGGGTTCATTCAGGAGATGCCCGACGGGTTTTCCAGCCTGCTCGGCAGTGCGGCCGTCAACATTTCCGGCGGGCAGAAACAACGCCTTTCCATCGCCCGCGGCCTGATCCGCAACGCACCCATCCTGGTGCTCGACGATGCGACCAGCGCGCTCGATGCCATCACCGAGGCGAAGATTCGCGGCGAACTTCTGGGTCCGGGCGGGGACCAGGCGGTCATCCTCGTCACCCAAAGGTGTACCACGGCGATGTTCGCCGACAAGATCCTCGTGTTGGAGAACGGCGCTTCCATCGGCTATGGCACCCACGAGGAACTGCTGAACACCTGTACGACCTACCAGGAGATCTACCGCTCGCAGGTGGACAGCAACGTACCCCTGCCTGACGGTACGCAGACGGCCGGCAACGCACATCAGGGCGCGCCGCTGGAAAGCGTGGCCTGACATGTCACAAGCCCCGCTGAGCCCGAGCATGCGAATACCGTCGTTCGGTGGCGGCGGCCGTGGCGGCGGGCCGAACCGCTTCGCGCCCGGCGAGAAGCCGCAGAATTCCCGCGGTACCGCCCGGCGCGTCGTCCAGATCTACGCCCACTCGGGCAAGATCATCCTGCTCGCGATCGCCCTGACCGGTGTTTCCGCGCTCATCTCCGTCGCGATCCCCTACTTCGTCGGCCGCGCGTTCGACACCTTCCACGTCAATCCCCTCCGGCTCGACACCGCGAACTTGCTCCACCTGCTCGTCATCGTCGCGGGGCTGTACGCGGCGAACTACGTCATCGGTACCATCAACGGCCTGGTCACGCTGAACGTCACGCAGAAGCTGGTCTTCCGGCTGCGCACGGACTTCTTCGCCAAGCTGCAGAAGCTGCCGCTCTCGTTCTTCGACACCCGCCCGCATGGCGACACGATGAGCCGTCTGACCAACGACATCGACAACATCTCCACGTCCATCGCGTCCACGACGACGCAACTCGTCTCCGCCGTGCTCACCATCCTCGGTTCGCTCGTCGTCATGCTCTTCCTGAGCCCGACGCTCACCGTCGCGGTCGTCGTGAGCGTGCCGCTCGTCGCCGTGCTCACCCGGACGATCGCGAGGCGCAGCCGCGCGTACTTCCTGTCGCAACAGCGCAACCTCGGCTTGCTGAACGGCACGATCGAGGAAAACATCGTCGGGATGAAAATGGTCAAGGCGTTCGGCCGGCGGGACCTCGTCATGAAGCAGTTCGCGGGCACGAACGAGAAGCTGTACGGCGCCAGCCTGCGCGCCCAAATCTGGTCCGGCTTCATGATGCCGCTGATGAACGTCATCAACAACCTGATCTACACCCTCGTGGCGATCACGGGTGGCGTCCTGTCGATCGGCTACGGCTTGCCCGTCGGTACGGTCGTCAGCTTCCTGTTCTACTCCAAGCAGTTCGGCCAGCCTCTCAACTCCGTGGCGGGTATGTGGAACACGATTCAGCAAGCCCTCGCCGGCGCGGAACGCGTGTTCGAGATTCTCGACCAACCCGAGGAGACCCCCGATGCTCCCAATGCCATCGTCGAACACGATGTCGCGGGCCGGGTGGCTTTCCGCGATGTCTGTTTCTCCTACGTCGCCGACCCCTCACCGGACAAGCTGACCCTGAAACACATCAGTTTTGACGTGGACCCCGGAGAAACCATCGCGCTCGTCGGGGAGACCGGGGCGGGGAAGACCACGATCGTCAACCTGCTCCTGCGTTTCTACGACGCGAATTCCGGCGAGATCCTCATCGACGGGGTTCCCATCACCGGCGTCGTACGAGACAGCCTGCGCCATTGTTTCTCCGTCGTCTTGCAGGACACCTGCCTCTTCACCGGTACCATACTCGACAACATCCGCTACTCCCGGCCGAACGCGACCGAACCCGAGGTCGTGGCCGCCGCCACCCTCGCCCATGCCCACGAGTTCATCGAGAAACTCCCGCACGGTTACCAGACCGCCGTCTCCGGCAGTACGGACAATCTGAGCGAAGGACAGCGGCAACTGCTCGCCATCGCGCGTGCCGTCTTGTCCGACAGCCCGATCCTGATCCTGGACGAGGCCACCAGTTCGGTGGACACGAAGACCGAGAAGGACATTCAGCGCGCCTTGCTGGAACTGATGAGCAATCACACCAGTTTTCTCATCGCGCATCGCCTGTCCACCATCCGCGACGCTGACCGCATCATGGTCATCGGCGATGGAGAGATCCTGGAGAGCGGCAACCACGCGACACTGATGGCTCGCAAGGGCCAGTACTACGAGATGGTCGTCAGCCAGATGGGCGTGGTCCCCACCACGCCTGCCACCGGGCTCTGAGCCCGACCCGATGTGCGTTCGTTCGACATCTCCGATAATCTCACGACTAGATTTGCTGTCGGCCCGCCCTACTCCCGTAGGCTAGTCCATAGAGATTCCGGTCGCGGAGGACGGGTCTGGACAGGGTACGAAGCACACGTGATGAACAATTGGCACGAAGATGAAGGAGACCGATGAAGGTACTGGTTCTGGGCGGCGATGGGTTTTGCGGTTGGCCGACGTCATTGCACCTCTCTCAAGCCGGCCACGAGGTTGCGATCGCCGACAACTACATCCATCGGGCCATCGACGTCGAACTCGGCGTGGAATCGCTGACGCCGATCGCCTCGCTCGGCACGCGCGTCAACGCCTGGCGGGAAGTCTCGGGCAAAAAGATCGACGTGGTCGGACTCGACGTGGCCCAAGACTACGACGGATTACGGGATCTGCTGCGTGATTTTCGTCCCGATGCGATCATCCACTTCGCGGAGCAACGGTCCGCGCCTTATTCCATGAAATCGCCCAAGCACAAGCGCTACACCGTCGACAACAACGTGAACGCCACGCACAACCTGTTGGCGGCGATCGTGGAGGTCGGCCTTGACACCCACGTCATCCACCTGGGCACGATGGGCGTGTACGGGTACGGTACCGCAGGCGTACTCATTCCCGAGGGGTACCTCAAAGTCGGCATGACCAACACCGAGGGCGAGATCATCCAGCAAGAGATCCTCTACCCAGCAAACCCGGGCAGCATCTACCACATGACCAAGACGCTCGACCAGTTGCTCTTCGCCTACTACGCGAAGAACGATCACGTCCGGGTCACCGACCTGCACCAGGGCATCGTCTGGGGTACCCAGACGGCCGAAACAGCCCTCGATCCCCGCCTGATCAACCGCTTCGACTACGACGGCGATTACGGTACGGTGCTCAATCGCTTCCTGATGGAGGCCGCCGTCGGCCACCCGCTGACCGTCCATGGTACGGGTGGGCAGACGCGGGCCTTCATCCACATCCAGAACACGGTGCAGTGCATCCGCCTGGCCGCGGAGAATCCGCCCGAAACCGGGGGCCGGGTGCGCATCTTCAACCAGATGACCGAGACCCACCGCGTACGCGACCTGGCCAAGCTGGTGGCCCGCATGACGGGAGCCGAGATCGCCTACGTCGACAACCCGCGGAACGAGGCGGCCGAGAACGATCTGCTCGTCGCCAACGACGGTCTGATCGCCCTGGGCCTGAAGCCGCTGACGCTCGAAGAAAACCTGCTGGACGAAATCATCAACATCGCGGCCAAGTACGCCGACCGTTGCAATTTCGACAAGATTCCCGCGCGTTCTCAATGGCTCACGTCAGCGGCACCCGCTGACGCAGCGGGGCGCTGAATTCCGTGCGCATCGCTTTCGTCACCGAGATGTGGAAGCCGTTGGCCAACGGCGTCGTGACCCGGCTCTCGGCGACGATCGACGAGTTGACTGGCCTGGGCCATGAGGTACTCGTGGTCGCTCCCTCGCTCGGTCCGGCCGACGCCACGGTCGAGCCGCAGCCCGGCGTCACGGAACGCCGCGTCCCCTCTTACCGCGTGCCGTGGATCTACGGCGGCCAGGCCTGGGGCTGGCCGGCACCGCGAGTCCGCCGTTTCCTGGCCGATTTCCGGCCCGATATCGTCCATGCGGTCAGCCCGTTCTCGCTCGGAGTCGCCGGAGTGCTCGGCGCCCGCCAGTTGCGCCTGCCGCTCATCACCTCGTTCCACACCGACATTGCGGCGTACTCCACCTCGTACCACATGGGCTGGCTGCGACCGGCCACCTGGGAGATCATCCGGTCGCTGCACAACGCGGGCCGGATGACCCTCGTCACGTCGCGGCACTCGGAGGAGTTGCTGGGCCGGCACGGCATCCGGCACATCGTCCTCTGGCGGCGCGGCGTCAACCTGGCGCAGTTCGCCGCGGCCGACCCCGCCGTACCGCCCGCGATCACACCGTACGAACCGGACCCGGACCGGCCGACGGTGCTGTACGTCGGCCGGTTGGCCGATGAGAAGGGCCTGGACCGCTTACTCCCGCTGGCCCGCTCCGGGCAGGTCCACCTCGTTCTCGTGGGCGACGGCCCGGCGCGCGCCAGACTCGAACGGGAGTTCGCTGGCACCGGTACCACGTTCACGGGCGAAGTACGCGGACCGGCCCTCACCCAGGCCTACGCCGGCGCCGACGTATTCGCCTTCACCTCGACCACCGACACCCTCGGTCTCGTCCTGCTGGAGGCCCTGGCCAGCGGACTGCCGGTCGTCGCGGTCGAGTCCCCCGCCAGCCGCGAGTTGCTCGCCGAACTGCCGGTAGCCAGATTGATCGACCCGGAGCATCCGACCGATTTCGTACCGATGGTCGCCGAACTACTCGCCTGGAAGACCCCCGCCGAACGCGCGGCCATCGCCCGCCAGGAAGCCGCCCCGTGGACCTGGGCCAAAGCCACCGAACAATTGATCGGCTATTATCAACAGGTCCTCAGTGCCACCAGCCCGGCGTGACGTGACCGGCGATCCGGTTGGCCGGCGGTCCGGTTAGCTGGCCGGCACGTTGTCCGAGAAGACCGTATCGACGTAGTCATCCGTCGACAACGGCGTGGTGTAGGTGATCGCGCCGGAACCCATCCAGATCTCTTGCATCTTGTCGAGTTGATCGGGCAACGGGGCCAGATTCGGCAGCCACGTGTCGAACGGTGCCGCCTTCAGCGTGGCCACATCCTGCTTGGTCGCCGTCGCGATGATCTGGAGATTCGCGTCGTCGTTGACGGCGCCATTCTGCAAGTCCTGTGAGCCTTTGGCCAAAGCGTCGAAGAACTTCTGCGCGTACGGCGAATTGAGGAACTGGCCGCCATAGATCACGCCGGTACCCGAGTAACCCTTCGGCGGCACCGCGATCGAGTTCGCGCCGTCGTTCATCGCGTTGAACGAGAACGGCGAACCCAGCAGCGCGGCGTCGATGCCGCCGTTCTTCAACGCTGTCGGCATGTCCGCGTTGGCGAGATTGACGATCGTGACGTCTTTCAGCGTCAGACCAGCCGTTTCCAGGGCGAGCGCGGTGATGAGGGCGCCGGTGCCGCCGGCCCCGCCGGCCGCGCCGATCTTCTTGCCTTTGAGCTGGGCGGCGGTGGTGAGGGGCGGTTCGGCGACCAGGTGGGTACCCGTGTTGTTGGGGTCGCCGGTCGACACGGCCATCGAACCGACCACTTTGATGTCCAGGCCCTGGCCGATCGCGTTGAACATACCGGCCGAGAAGCCGGCCACGACCACGTCGAGCTTGCCGGTGGACGCCAGCGGAATCGCGTCCTGACCCGAAGCCACGGTCTGCAGGTTGAGCTTGATGCCCTCGTCCGTGAAGTACCCCTTGGCGTCGGCGATGTACAGCGGCGCGAACATCGCCAGGTTCATGATGCCGACGTTGACCGTGTACGGGGCCGCCGGGGCGGTCCCGGTCGACGTCGTACCCGGGTTGGAGGTGCCCGTCGCGCACCCGGCCAGCGTGAGGGCGGTCGCGGCGGCGACCACGGTGGTTATCCATTTGGTTTTCATGTGTTCCTCTTCTTTCTGAGTGTGTTTGCCCTGCGCCAGGGCACGACTGCGCGTTCAAGTAGGACGACGGCGCCGGTCAGCAGCGCGCCGAGGAGAGAGACGACGATCAGCCCGACGTACATCTGCGCGGGCTGGAAAAGCTGCCACGAGTTCCAGATCACAAAACCGAGACCCTGGTTGGAGGCCACGAACTCGACGGCGGTGACGACGATGACCCCCGAGCCGGCCGCGACCTGCAGCCCCGTGAAGATCGACGGCATGGCGCCGGGCAGGAGCACGAAGCGGAACAGCCGCCAGCCCGTCGCGCGGTACGCCCGCGCCGCTTCGAGAATGCGTTCGTCGATTTGTACGACGCCGGCCACCGTGTTGATCTGCAAGACGAAGAAAACCGAGATCGCGACAGCCAGGATCTTGGGTGTTTCGGTCAGGCCGAAAATCAGCAGCAGCAGCGGCAGGATCGCGATCTTCGGCAGCGCGTACAACGCGGTGAACATCGGACCCAGCGCCGCGCGGATGACGCGCGAAACCCCCATCAACAAACCGACGGCGATACCGGCGACCGATCCGGTCACGAAACCCGTCAGCAGCCGCAGTACCGTCGCCACGAGGTCACCCCACAACTGCCCCGAGGCGATCATCTTGGCACCCTGGGCGACGATCCTGGTCGGCGGGCTGTACAACCGCGCGTCGATCCAGCCGACGCGGGCCGCCACTTCCCAGATGGCGAGCAGCCCGACTGGGGTGAGGATCGACAGCAGCACGTCGCGACGCGCCAGATGGCGGGAGTGGGCGTACTCGCGGACGGACGCCGCGTTCAGCGCCTGCGCCCGCGCGTTTTCCTCCGCCACGATGGCAATTCCCAGGCCGCTCATGAGAACCCCATTGAAATCTGTACCTCGTCGCGCAGCGCGTTCCAGATGTGCTGGCGAAGCTGGGCGAACTCGATCGAGCCCTCGATGTCGGCGGAGCGCGGCCGGCCGAACGGCACCTCGATGGTCTCCTTGACGTGCCCGGGCCGGGCCGACATGACCACGACCACATCGCCGAGCAGGATCGCCTCCTCGATCTGATGGGTGACGAGTACGACGGTCTTCTGGTCGGCCTCCCAGACGTGCATCAACTGCTCCTGCATCAGCATGCGGGTCTGGGCGTCCAACGCGCCGAGCGGCTCATCCATGAGCAGACTCGGCGAACCAGTGGCGAAGGCCCGCGCGATCGCCACGCGCTGCTGCATGCCGCCGGAGAGCTGGTGGGGATAGGCGCCCTCGAATCCCTCAAGGCCGATGCGGGTGATCCACTCGTGGGCGACCTGCTCGCGGGTGGCCTTGGCCACTTTGGCCATCCGAATGCCGAAAGCGACGTTGTCCAGCACGGTGAACCACGGGAAGACACCATGCTCTTGGAAAACGAAGGCCGCGGCCGGCACATTGCTCGCACTCAGGTTCGAGGTGACGGTCCCGATGGTCACGGTCTCAAGGCCGCCCAGGATCCGCAACAGCGTGGACTTGCCACAGCCCGAAGGACCGACGATGCAGGTGAACGACCCTTCCTGGAATTCCAGGGAGACGTCGTCGAGCGCGAGAACCT
>Ga0123354_10018048_pt1 | contig 11062 bp, 7 predicted proteins | sample TergutLab28metaG_2_FD_97872 | JGI IMG/M metagenome (GOLD analysis project Ga0123354, IMG submission 97872) | Labiotermes labralis P4 segment gut microbial communities from Petit-Saut dam, French Guiana - Lab288 P4 | ecosystem: Host-associated > Arthropoda: Insects > Digestive system > Gut ... | reverse complement strand
GTCTTCATCAACCCAGATCCAGCAGATGGCCGGGGCGCTGCCGACGCCGGCCGAGACCGGCGAGCCGCCGCCGGTGTTCTGGGTCATGATCGGTTTGTAGCTGGCGCTGATGCCGTCCCAGTGTCGATTGAAGCGCCAGCCGGCGCCGTTGTAGGCGCGTTTCCAGGCTAGCGGGCCGAGCGGGGTTTGAACGCTCAGGTCGGTGACTTCGGTGCCAAAGGTGAGATTGGGCGGGGATATGCGGATCGGGGTCTGGGCGGCAGCCGGGGCAACACAGAGAAACAGCGCCAGGGAAAGAGCGGCGAGGTGGGCGCATAGGCCAACTTTACGAGTCTCAATGCGCATCATTGTTGGTCTTCACAGTGGTGAGTTTTCTTTTGCATTTATTTATTTATCCCTAAAACCTTGCCTATGGAGTTATGAGAATCGCCCTTCAAGAAACCAGCTTGGCGCACACGGGCACCCCGTTACCGACTTTCGCAAAAAATGACGCTTTCACCATTGCGCGTACTCGACACCGTTGAGACCAACTCTCTTCGACATGGAATAAACGTCGAAAATATCCTCTCCCTCCGCCGGTGCATCGGGCGGCGAGGCGTAGCTTCTCAATCCCCAGGTCTGTGCGGCCGGAATCTGGTGATCCGGAAAGGTTGGATCGCGCGGCAATGACCGCAGGAAGTAAAGCTTCTGCTGATTTGGACTGCGCTGGTCCGGCACGCCTTGCCAGAGGTCGTCTAGTTTTTTGGGGAACCCGCTTTCGCCCAATTTCTTCTCGATACGCCCCTGATCCGACGCCCGCTTGTAGGCATCGAGCGCCTCGCGAATCTGCGTCAGCGACGCCCGCAACTCCTGTTCCTTGATGCGCTGCACGCTCACTTGGGCGAGCGGCACCGTCACCATCGCCAGTACCGCCATGATCGCGAGCGTGGCGATCAACTCCACAAAGGTGAAGCCGCATTGCCGGCAGACTGGCACGTTTTGCTCGGGCAGGTTAGTGAACAATCTGGAACACCTGCTCTACCGGCGGGACGGGTAACGACGATGGCGGCTCGGGGGTTGCGGACAACAGTTGCAGCTGCGCCCCGGCGCTCGCCTTGATGGCTTTGAAAGTCAAAATGGCCAAGCTGCCCGTGCCGTTTATCCCCGCTTCTCCTCCTGCCGGGTTCTCGCGCAATCCGGTGAGGAACACCTTGCCTTGGGTGGCATCGACCCGCTGGCTGAAGGTACTCTTTCCGCCAGCCTGTTTGAAGAAGTCACCCTCCTGCGCGCTGACGATCTGCATGGTTTTGGGGTCGAAGCTCACGAGCGCGGGCAAGCCGCGCAGGGGCTGCTGGCTGTTGACGCGCAGGACGGCGCTGAATTGTTCGCCCACCTTCACTTGCGCGGGAACCTGCCAGGCCAGGCTGACCGGACTGCCTGCCGCCGCAATCGGAGTCGCTATTCCCGAAGCTGGAAGAGTGGTGTTCGGGGATATCTTCAGCACGGGATCGACATCCGCGCTGACCACTGGAGCGGTGCCTGCTGCTGCCTTCGCAGCATCGGATACGCCGCCGGTCAATTGCAATGGCCGCGCGCCGATGTTGGTTTCGGTACCGGACTCGAATTCAGCCGATTGCAGGTCGACCCGGCGAATCGAGCGCACCACGCGCGGCGTGATGGACAACAGAATCTCGCTGCGCGCCGTATCGTCCTTCTGACTGCCGAAAAGCCGCCCGATTAGCGGCAAATCGCCCAAGCCTGGCACCTTGTTGGCTGTCGAGCGATCCTCGTCGCTGATCAGGCCCGCCAGAATCTGGGTTTCGCCATCCCTAAGCCGCAGAACGGTGTTGGCGCCGCGCGTGCCGATCTGGTAGGCCAGCGATCCGGATTTGCTGAGAACTTCGCGCACCAAGCTGGAAACCTCCAGATTCACCCTGATGGCTACTTCCTCGTCCAGATAGATGTTTGGTTCGACCTCCAACTTGAGGCCCACATCGACATAGTTGATCGATTCCGAAACGAAGCCGGTCACGTTCGATGTCGTCGTGATGACGGGCACCCGATCCCCAATGAGAATCTTGGCCTTGTCGCGATTGCGCACGCGGATTCTCGGGTTGGCAAGGAGGCTGACATCCGCGTCTTCCTTGCGCGCATTGATCGTCACGTTCCCAATGCCAACCATCAGATTGTTGCGATTGAAGTAAAGCAGGTCGTTCAGCACGAGCGGCACGCCCTCGACCTGCAACGGCGACAGCGACATCTGATTCGGCCAGTTGACGCCCAATTCGAGGAGGCGCGAGCGTTTCATCTCGATCACCTCCACTTCCAGCATCACCTCCGGATCACTCAGGTCTTGCAGCGCAACGATCCGCTCCGCCACGCGGATGGCCTCGGGCGTATCGCGCATGATAATCAGCCCCAGCCGTTCGTCGATGATGAGATCCTTGGTCTTGACGATCGTCTTGATGGTATTCGACACCGCCTTCACATCGGCATTGGACAGGTAGAACGTCCTGACCGACAGCGTCTGATAGTCCTTGAGCTTCTGGGGCGTATTGGGATAGATCAATACGGAGTTGTCGCTGAGAATCTTCTGTTCGAGCTGGTTGGTCAGCATCAGCAAGCGCACGGCATCTTCAATCGTGGTGTCGCGTGCCACGATGTTTGCTTTCAGATCCGGGCGAATGTCCTTGTCGAAGAAAAAATTCAGCTTCGACACCTTGGCAATCGCATCGAACACCAGGCGCAAGGGCGCATCGCGGAATTCCAGCGAGATGGTCTTGCGAAAGCTTTCCGCAAGTCTGGCTTCCGGCTTGGTCAGCTTGCCTTGCGCTTCCTCGATCCGCTCCTTGAGATTGAGCGCATCGCGCTGCCGGGGGTTCTCGCTCAGCACCGGACGCAACATGTCCAGCGCTGCGGCCAGATCATCAGACTTACCTTTCTTCAGCAGGGTTTCGCTGTCCGCGACGACCCGCCGGTGCTTTCGTTCCACAACCAAGGCTTCCAGCCCCTGACGCGCCATTGCATTTTCGGTGTCATAGATCATGACCTCGCGGTACCCCTTCTCCGCTTCTGTCAATTGCCCATTCCGTCGATGGGCTTCGGCCGTATTCAGGTAGCGACTGACCAGACTGGCGCGTGTCGTGGAAAGCGCCACCCGGTATTCGGCATTCGTCGGATCCAGTTTGACGGCCTCTTCCAGCTTTGCCAAGCCTTCGGCCGGCCTGTTGTCGGCGAACCGCTGATTGGCCTCCCGGAAAGCCGTCTGGGCAGCACACCCAGTCAGTATCAGACAGGCCGCCACGCAAGCCAGCATGCTTGTCCATTGCCCGCAAAAGCGAGACAAAAAGAATGTTTTCATTTCTGTTTTCATGGGTTAACCGTCCAGGGCAGGCTCTGTTTTTGTTCGAGCGGCAGATAAGTGAGCACGACTTGCCCCGCCTCGATGCTATCGACGCGCCACTCGGCGTTGATGTTTTCTCCAGGCCGCAACACGATGCCATCGCCGTTGAGTAGTGCGAACATGACCGTTTTCCCGCCCTCCTCGTATCGTCCCAGAAGCTGTACCGGCGCTGGCGGCGCCTGTGGCGGCAGCACCTCGGCGATGACTTGCGGCTCTTCTTCCTGAACCAGGGGCGGTGGCGGATCCCAGCTTTGAGCGGAGAAAAGCCTGGGGTCACCGCCATCCGCTTCATCCCGGGAACGCAAGGCGATCGCCTGGGCGGTGACACGCACGCCGTTATCGACGCGGGCGGTGCTATCGGCGGCGGCGGGACGCACGACGGCATCCACCACGACATTCTCCGTGGCCGGCGCAAAATACACGGCCGCCAAGGTGGCCGCGAGCGCCAAGAACAGCAGGATTCCGCGCGATGTCATAGCGCCGCACCCGCCAATTCACGTGCCGCGCGGCCGGGCAAGCCGGTGACAAGCGTCCATTGCACCTGCGCCTCGATCTGCTCCGTCTGAATGCGGTCGCGCTTGAACTGGACGGATTCGAATACCAGACTGCGGTTACCAGCCAACGCCCGCTCGATGAAACGCTGCACTGCGGCGGCATCCCCCTTGACCGGCAAGTTCATGCGGTACCTGGTGAACTGGCCGATGTCGTCATTCTGGGCACGGTATTCGCCCCGCGACAGCGCCAGTTTCTCTTCGCCAGCGAGTTCAAACAGGTCACCGAGCAATTCGGGTATGTCGTCGTGGGCAGGCAGTATGCGTTCAAATTTCTCGAGGTTGGAAACCTCCACGGCCGCTGGCAGGGGTAACGGCACTGCTTCGGCCATCGAGCCGAGGTCGCGCACAGCCGCCTGCTCTTCCCTGACGTAGGCCACGCCCGCCACAAGGCCGCAGACCAGCAGCAGGCCAGCCAGGACAAGCAAGCCATCCACCCCGAGGCCGCGGCATGAGCGCCGCGCCACATGACGGCACTGCCACCAGAGGTTCAAGATTCCCAAGCGCAGGCGCAAAACTAGTCGTTCCATACAACCTCCACGGTAAACCGATATGCAGCCCGCCCACCGCTCATGGCGCCTTCGGCTGAATCCGGCGCCTCGTGTCTGACGAGATAGGCTTGGCTCAGCGGCTTCCGGTCAGCCAAATAGGCGACATAGCGGGTCATGTCCCGGCTTGAGGGCGCCTCGGCGAGAATCTTGAGCGTGGGCCGGGACGAGCGGATGTCCCCTGCCCCACCCACCCGCTCTCTTGCGGCGACGAGTTCGAGTCCCAACAGCGCCACCCGGATATCCTCGGGCGCCTGTAACGCCCGTAACAGGCGTGGCAATGGAACATTGAGATCGGCAATCACCGCATTGACGGCGGCGATCCGTTTGATCTGATCCATGGATGGCGGCGGCGCCGCTGGAACATTGACCACGCGCTCGGCGGCCGATACCTTGGCGAGGGCGCTTTGCAGCCGCTCCTCACTCCGCCATAACACGACACTCAGCCATGCCGCGCTCCCCACGACCGCGGCAAGCACGAACAATTTGAACAGCGACGGACGCGCCAAGCGCGCCACGGCATCCAGCGGATGCGCCGATGCGACATCGCGCCGACCCTCGGGTTTTACCCACCATGCCAGCGGACCGGTGACGCCCGTAAGGGGATCACTGGCCGTCAGATCGATCACCGAGAACGACGCCGCGTCGGGCTTCTCGGGCAAAGGCTCGGCATCCCAGCCCAGGCGCTGAACGATGGCCGCGACAGCGGCCGGCAATCCCCGCTCCGCAGGCAACCGAACATCATCCCGTTGCAGCGGGCGGATCACCACTTCGTCGATGCACGCCGATGAGCGTTGCCCGCGAACCAGAATCACCTGATTGCCCGACTCAACTATGGCCAGCACGCGCTCCGGCCGTACCGGCATCGGCGCTGGCTCATCGCGGCCTCGCCAGGCCAGTGCTGACAAAGTCATGATCGAACGCGGTCGCGTCCGCAGCGCGGTCGATAATTGATCGACGAATTCAAGCAAGGGAGCCGGATAGCAAACCGCCAACCGCGGTTGCCGCAACGGGGCATCGTCTACGCGAATCAGGCCTGCAGATGCGACATCGTGCCCGGTTTCGCGCAACTCGCCGAGAGCCTCCGCAATCGCCGCCGATGATCGATACTGCGATGCGCTCCAGGGAACGGAAGCACTCGGCGCCCACTGGTCCGAAACCAGCACGCGAAAGTCGACGCCTTGTCCAAGCGCCGTCTCGGCTTCGCACATACCCACGAGCGCGGTCATGGCCTCCATTGCGCCGGCAGACAATCCCTTGGGAGAAATCATGGGCGCCGCGTCGCCCGACGCATACCCGGCATCGAACAACATATGAAGTTCGGCGCCGCGTTGTTTCGACCAAGCAGCCTGCAACCGTTCGGCCCCGATATAAAGGTAAAAAATCGGCTTGGACATATTTCAACCGGCGACGCGGGCAACTTCGTCGAGCGTCGTTTCGCCCGCCGCCGCCAATTCGACGGCCATGTCCAGCAATGGCGTCCACCCGGCTTGCCGTGCCTCCTCCTTGAACACGGAAATCGGAGCCTGCGCCGCGATCAGCTCGCGCAGCTTATCGTTCAGCACCAGCACTTCAGCGACCGCGCGACGGCCCTTGAAACCAGTGCCACGGCAATGACCGCACCCCTTGCCGGCGCGTAGTGTCCAAGAACCGGTATCGGCGGGTACAACACCCAACGCGATCAAGGCTGCGGGCTCGGCATCGACCGCCGTCGAGCACGAAGGGCAGTTCACCCGGAGCAGGCGTTGGGCCACGATACCGTTGAGCGCGGCGGAAAAGCTGTATCCGTCCACCCCCATGTGCAGGAAACGGCCGAGTACATCGAACACATTGTTCGCATGCACGGTGGTGAACACGAGGTGGCCTGTCAAGGCGGCCTGCACGGCGATCTGCGCCGTTTCGTCGTCGCGGATTTCGCCCACCATGATCTTGTCCGGATCATGGCGAAGAATGGAGCGCAGCCCGCGCGCGAAAGTCAGCCCTTTCTTTTCGTTCACCGGAATCTGCAAAACGCGCGGCAGGCGGTACTCAACCGGATCCTCGATCGTGACGATCTTGTCGCGGCCTGTATGGATCTCCGTGATCGTTCCGTACAACGTTGTTGTCTTGCCCGAGCCGGTCGGCCCCGTGACCAGCAACATGCCGTAGGGCTTGCCTGCCAGCCGCCGGATCGCGGTCTTGGTTTGTTCCCGTAGACCGAGGCTTTCCAGGGTCAGGCTTTGCGCCTGCTCGGTGAGGGCCTTGCGGTCCAGCAGCCGTAGCACCGCATCCTCTCCGAAGATGCTCGGCATGATCGACACCCGAAAATCAATGTCGCGCTCGCTCACCCGTACCTTGAAGCGGCCATCCTGCGGAATGCGGCGCTCGGCGATATCGAGTTCGGCCATGACCTTGACACGCTGGATCACCTGTTCGGCCATGTCGGCACCCGCCACTTCGGTGATCACGACCAGAACACCGTCGAGACGATATTGCACGCGCAGGCCTTGCGCATCGCACTCCAAGTGGATGTCACTGGCGTTGAGCTTGAGAGCATCGTACAGCGTCGAGTTGACCAGCTTGATGACCGGGCTTGTCTCCTGCTGGATCGAGACCATGCTGATCACCGCCGCGAGTTCCTCGCCATCGGCTTCGGCCTCGACCGTCTGAAAGCCGTCCATGGCGCGCATCTGGCGCTCGTGTTGCGCTAGCAGTACTTCGAAATCGTCGGGGTCGACGAGGCTCACCGTGACATCGTGAATTCCCAAACGGCGACACTGATTGAGCCCCCAAGTCTCCGCCGCCGCGTCGCGATGGTCGGTCAACGCCAGGCAAACCCGCCGGGCCGCCGTCGAATCGTCCGCCGCCGACTCCAGCACGGCAATCTTGCGGGCCACCGCATCGGTATAGCCGATCGCATCCCAGCGCGTGCGCATTTCACGCAAATGCGCCATGTCAATCCACTTCAGCCCCAGCGAACAGGCAAGCTCAATCGTTTCTGGCGCGCTCATGGCTGCTTCCCAGCGAATTCAAAGGTCGGCATAAAGAGAAGATGATGGATTGTTTTCATGGCTGTACCGCGTGATTGTCCAGTAGAACCCAACGTCCTTCTTGAACGATGAGTGTAACCGGGGTGCGTCCACTATTTCCGTTGATTAGACGGGACGCCATATTTGCCTCGCAACTCCTAAGAGATTTGTATCCAAGACATACTCAGAAGCCGCTTTGTCAATATAATATATAAATTCCAAGACAGCAGCGCGCTGCCTTGCTGAAAACAAAGAGAAATAGTCAAACCACCACTTGCCTTTCTGAACTCTAGAAGTACTGCTTGGAACCAATGCTTCCAAGGGCCAGTCAACAAAATCGAAGTTATCCAAAACACCAACGAGAAGTGATGGAACGTAATAATAGAAGGTGCCTGCAGTCATAAAGTGCTTGATAGCGATTACAGTTGCAACATTTCTCCAGTCGCCCAAATTTACCGCACACCATTCCCTACCCAAGAATCGAGTTTGTATTTCATCTGGAATTTCTCTCTGGAACACATTTTGATCCGACAACAAAGCCTTCGGAATAGGTTTTTTGGAAAAACAAAACATCGAAACAAGGCCGCTATTATCCACAGCGTCCTCCAGAAAGCAATCCTTGGCAGACTAAAGCCATTTGCCTCCTGTGTGTATACTGGATTTGATGACCACGACCACCTCCTCGAAAGCAAGCGGGAAACCGGGGTCTGACCCCGGTTTTGCAGTATTCTTGGAATTCAACCGCTATGATGAGCGAGTGAAAAGGCCCTGGGAAAACAAGGGACCACAATTTAATGCCTGATAACCATTTAATTAATCGTGGTCCGCCCCTATTTTGCTCCGGGTCATAGAGCCGATTCCAGTTTTTTGATTTCTAAATTTTTACAATCCCATTCTTAATCAACCAATTAACGACAGGGTATCCTATCAGGGTATATACCATGAGCGTTATTGATTGAAACAGCGGTGCTGCAACGAAAACTGCCAGCATGGTCAAATAGTCACCATCACCGATGTTTTTGATCAAATATAATATCGCAGTTAAGACGCCTCCTGTGGCACCGAAAATCGCATTAATATACAGCATGTTTTTTAACGAATACATCGCAAAATCCTCATTATGGGCATGGTTTGTCTTTCGGTGGTCTGCAGAAGCTATCGCATTTCATAGAACACGAAAACCCCTTAAGCAATTCCTCACATATTTCACCAACTGACACTCCAACGCCTCTCACTCTTAGGCTTGGAATCAAATTGCAGAAATCCTTGACATCTTCTGGTGGATCGCCTTTCATGCAGTCAATTGTGCACGAGCAATTCATGACAGGAGAATAGCCTATACCACAATCTCCTGTAGCGCACACATCGGGTTCGACTCGATCATCGGGTACGCAAACACCGGGGTTACCATCCATCGGCTTATAACCTCGCCTACAGAGCCCAAGTGGATCGGTATAACCAACAGGGTTACCACCGACATATACATAAAAGTTGGCTCCCCCTTCGATTCCAATCGGATCCCCCGTAACATACCTCCCCGTTTGGGAATCGTAATACCGGTTCCAGTTGTAATGGAGCCCGGTTTCCTGGTCTTCATACTGTCCCGGTAACCGGAGGTTGGAAGTAATCGTCGGTCTCTCCGCCGTCGGGCTGGGCGTGATGATTGTCACCGCCCCAAACGCCTCAATCTGTGCCGCCCACACCACCTTCCCATTCTTGTCCGTCGCCTGTATCGGCGTATCAAGGTGGTTATGATGGTAGTAGGCAATCGTGTTCTGCCCGTTGCTGTTCTTCGTCTTGACGAACAGGATGCCGGTCGTGAACGGACTGTCGGGCTTCGGCCCGTATTGCGTCGTGATGGCTGGTTCCTGGCTCGCTGTGACGCTCCCCGCATTCAGCATGATCGCCTGCGTCGCTTCGGCAATCAGCCCTTCATCGCTGTACAGGTAGTAAGTGCGCGTGGCCTGGGTGAGCAGGTTCCCCGCCCTGTCCCGATACTGCTCCTTCCACAGTCTCCGGTTGAACGGGTCATAGCCGTATTTGGCTATTGTGTTGTTCTGGTCTTTGACCTCGATCAGCCGGTTATCGCTGTCGTAGAGGAAGGTGGTGACCTTCGCCCCTTCGGTCTTTTTGATCTGGTTGCCGTTCTGGTCATACTCATAGCTCACCGTACCGCCGTTTGTGTCCGGCCGACTGAGCAACCGATTGTTCTGGTCATACTGCCAGACCCCGCTGCCGGTATTGCTGTGCTGCGTCCGATTGGCCACGGCATCGAGAATAAACGCCTCGGTATCGGAGAACAGCCAGCCCGTATCGCTCTTCACCTGAACCAGTCGCAGTTCGTCATCGTAGGCATAAGCGGCATTCTTGGTGCTGCTGCTACCGTTCACCGTATCGGTACGGTTGGCCGTCTTGATTTCTTGCCGATTCCCGTAGGTATTGGTCAGATCGAGCGTGGTCTGCTGACCCGGCGTCCTGGCTTTCAGACTTTCAAGCTTGAGCAGCCCATCCCAGGTCTTCTCCTGTGCCCCGCCGCCGGGCAACGTGATTTTGGCCGGGGCCGTCCATTTGAACTGGCTGACGCTGATCGTGCCTTCACCGGGAATGCTGACGGTTTCCAGTTCATTATGCTGACTGTAGCCGTAACCGATGGCGGTGCCGTCAGGCCAGATGAGGCTGGTCTTGTTGCCGGCCAGACTGTATTGGTAGCCGTAGTTGAGGGTGTAGGCACTGCCAGCGGGATTGGGATAACTGACGCGCTCCCCGGTCTTGCGTCCGGCATCGTCGTAGGTGATTGCCGCTTGGGTGGTTTGGTGCTCGGCGGGACGACTTGGGTCGGTATCCGTCCAGCCAGTCAGCCGATTGTCGGCATCCCAGGTCTGGGTGGTGGTACGGATGAGTACCCCAGCCTTCAGTTGCTTCACTTCAGTAAGGCGGTTCGCTGCATCGTAGGTGTATTGTTTTTTGATGCCTTGCGGGTCGGTGCGCTCGATAAGGTTGCCCGCTTCGTCGTAGTGGTAGCTGGTGGTTTCTCCCAGTGGCAGGGTCTCTTTTGTCAGCCGGTCGTTGCGGTCGTAGCTGAATTTCGTGGCGTTGCCTTTGGCGTCAGTGAGTTCAATGAGGTTGCCGCGTGCGTCGTAGATTTTTTTGGTCTTGCCGCCCAGCGCATCGGTGGCTTCGATCATTTGCCCCAGGGCGTTGTATTGGTAGCTACGGGTCTTGCCGTCGGCGTCGGTTTCGCTCTGGAGTTGGCCTTTGGCATCGTAGGTCTTGCTGCTGATGATCGTGTGCATGCCGCTGGCGTTGGGGTTGATCAAGGTTTCGCTGGTCAGTCGCTCGCGGCTGTCGTATTTGATCTGCTTACGGGAGGTGGGAGTTTGGATGTCGGTGGGGCCGATGAGACTACCCAGGCTGCCCGTGTTTGATCCGTCGGCGATCTGGTAGCCGTAGCGGGTGGCGTTGGCGAGCGCGTCGCTTTGGTTGGTGAGGCGTTGGAAGGTGTCGTAGTCGTAGGTACGGGTTCGGCCGTCTTCGTCGGTGTCTTGGGTAAGTAGTCCTTGGACGTCGTATTGG
>Ga0123354_10018047_pt1 | contig 11062 bp, 6 predicted proteins | sample TergutLab28metaG_2_FD_97872 | JGI IMG/M metagenome (GOLD analysis project Ga0123354, IMG submission 97872) | Labiotermes labralis P4 segment gut microbial communities from Petit-Saut dam, French Guiana - Lab288 P4 | ecosystem: Host-associated > Arthropoda: Insects > Digestive system > Gut ... | reverse complement strand
AGTTACACATTAAAACACTAAAACTGCTCCGACATGTTTCGGTCCTAAGACCATCATCAGGGAGCTATATTTTCCTTGCTAAAGTCACATTATAAATAGTCACAGATTAACTTCGTAGTACTAATAGGGTGTTGTGGCAGCATGCCGTGTTGTGTAAGGTTATGTTGCGAAGAGTGCTCTGCTATGGATGTGCATTCTGTGCTTCGCTGCGTGATACTCACCTTACACAACACGGCATGCTGCCACAACATCCTTATAGTACAACGAAGTTAATCAGTGACTATTTATAATGTGACTTTAGCAAGGAAAATATAGCTCCCTGATGATGGTCTTAGGACCGAAACGTGTCGGAGCAGTTTTAGTGTTTTAATGTTTATCTTTTATATAAGTGCATTAGTTGGTGTATTAATTGAGTACCCTCTCTTGTTAATATTCAAAGATCATGTTTACTTCACAGTAAAATATTAATTTACATTGAAAGTATAAGTTCCTAGCTGAATACTGCAAAGAAACCCGTGAACTGGGGTGCATCACGATTTAACCTTTAAAATCCTAGCACTTATTTACCGTACCACCAGTTTTAACATTCAAAAATTCTACATGGTGTTCACATTGTGTTTAAGTGTTCTGTATGGACTTAAACTTCGCAAAATATTAAAGGATTGGTCTCGTATAACTGTGGTGGAGAGTGTTTACTGCGTGGTGCGCACTGGGTCCTTATATAAAACAGAAAATTTCGTCTTTAAAGGGTAAAATAGTAAGTAACTGTATGTGATGAATATTCATAACGTACGCCTACTACTGCCATTGCATAAACCCTGACATAAATGTTGTAGGTAGGCAATATTTTTTTTTTATGTAAAAAGGAAAAGCTTTCCCTGTCCACACCATTAAGACATGTGGGGTGAATAGAGTTACAGTTCTGCCCGCACGTTACTTTGGCGCTACATGCAGGTTAGTGGTCACCGGCCACTTTACTTCCGTTAAAGAATTCAGGTTACCCAGTGAATAGAAGGCTAGGCGAGAAGAGAGAAAAACTTTGCGCCTGCCGGGATTAGAATCAATAATTTCCGTCCTGTAGCATAGTTACTACACCGACTACGCTATCCTGGTTTTTTAATTTTTTTACATGGTACCGCAAATATAAATTTTTGACGTAGACATTTTTTTTTCCATTTCAAATATCGGCTAGTCGCAATTATAGCGACGATGTACCACATCTATGGCTGGGACAGAATAATGCTAACTCATATAAAGTCCAAAAAATGTCCAAAATCGTTTAAATATGTTGAATTCTAGAAATTTCTCAAAGAAGTTTCTTCTGTCTGTTTTACAATAGTAAGCTTGTAATTCTTCTCATTAGCATTCAATAATTAAGTTCGTATTTCATATAAGACACACTGCTACTCTTTTTTTTAAAATTTAACTTTCGCGTTTCCGTGCATCATTAGTATAATTATAATTGATAACAACAAGAAGCAACTACTTTGATTTATTTATTTCTAGTCAGCTCTACATGATTCGGATGATGTTTTCGCCCATCATCAGGAGCATATCACTGTAACTACAGCTTCTGGTAATATCCACCGATGTTGTTGCTGGCTGGTGTTGCGTATACGCAACACCAGCCAGCAACAACATCGGTAGACAGCTGTAGTTACAGTGATATGCTACTGATGACGGGCGAAAACATCATCCGAATCATGTAGAGCTGACTATAAATCAATAAATCAAAGTAGTTGCTTCTTGTTGGTTATCAATTATAATTAAACTTCTCCTTTTCAAAGTTGATTTCTTCCACAAGGATAGTGTGTGGGCAAACTGAAGAGCAATTTAAGTTAAAGTGGATGATGTGTAAAAATGAGTATGTTTTAAAGTTTTAATATTTTGGCTCGGAATTCACTTCAAATGACCGGATAATTTACGAAGATTCCTAATTAAGAAATATGAGTACAGTTCCTTAGGATTTTGACGATGATCTATCACATTTGCAGTCACTCATTACATGGACTTTGTGTGTGGTCGTATGTTAAAAGTAAAATAATGTTCAGTATTTGTATTTATAACTCCAGACTACGCACGAAGTCCATGGAGTAGCTATGACTCAAAAAAATTAAAGAAAAGAGAGGATTCTTAATAGAGTTATGGTTTGTAAGTGTACTGTCTTTAACCCTTTGGCCCTGGAGCTGAACATTTAAAGTTTAGCACATCATTTATGGAAAATGTGAATATTTTATGAACCAAGAAGGGTAAAATTAGGAAATACATGGCATTTTATGGAGGAATAAACGAAGATGGTGAGAGAAAGTCTAAAAAAAATTAAATATATTTGTTGACTAAATATATGAAAAACGTACTGTGTGGAGTAGCGGTACGTCTGTCCTATATATAGGATGCATGGTGCCTAAAGGTTAAAGCATCCAGCGAAACTTGGCTACCTATGGCCAGTTTAGCAAATTTTATATTAACCTTTTAACTCTGCGGTCCTTACTATAAACAAAAAGTCTACGTAGGCCTGTCACAGGGTACCTTCACAAAAGAGTAGACTAGTTGAACCTTAAACTGCTGTGGTACAGCATCCCACAGCAGCACAGCAGGTGGCGACCTTTCTTAAACAGCTCACGGAAACCAATCTAATATTTAATTAGGTAGATGTATCCTGTAATTTGTTGTGTCTGCTCAAAATACGAATATAGTATTAAGGTATTACATCGACATAAGTACGTGATATATGTAACAAAACTCATGTGTGTTTGTACCACTAAGTACTCAGGGATAGTATCATTATTACAGTAGAACAGACTGATGATGGTCGCGAAGGCGACCGAAACATGTAGGTGATTAATAATATACGTTAACATATATTTTACTGATATGTATTTGTTGATTCACAACCTAGGTTAAAATATTCTTTAATGCACTGATGTGGAACATGTTAGGGTAGGTTTTCACCCTTCTTACAGGCCACGAAGGCCCTTAGGGTGAGTGGAGGTATAGCTGTACTCTTTCTAGGACCTCGGCACTAGATGGGATGGGGGATCAGCCCCACGCCCCGGCCGCCTCTACCCCCGGGAAAGACCCGGTACCCATTTTACAGGAGGCTGGGTGGGCCCCAGGGCTGGTCTGGACGGGCGGAAAATCTCGTCCCCAACGGGATTCGATCTCGGACCGTCTAGCCCGTAGTCAGTCGCTATACCGACTGAGCTACCCGGCCCACATGGAACTTATTAAATGGTGAGAAGTTTCAGGGGGCACTAAATATTTATTAATTAGTTAATCTATACCTGTATAACTAACTATCTGTGTAGACTTTTTATTGAGCCATCATCAGGATAATAAAAGTTCCATTATCGAACTCTGTACGAAATGCAACACCATTATCATTCAACAGTGGAATTTGTACCAATATTAGAATTCTTAAGGTTCAATAAATAGCTGCAACAGATATCCAGGTATTTGAATATATATTTTAATTGTTTAATAAGTATTATTATGCCTACTGAGAAGTGTACCATGTGTTTACTAATCACTAACATAGCATAACAGGATACACAAATTACAAATTATAATACCTAGTGCTACTGTCTAGTCGGTAAGCTACAAGATTAACAGAAAAGTCCTCTCGTTACAATTTACGTCTCTTATTTTTTAATTTGCATTTGCATAAGAAAGTACAAAATAAGCCCAAAATAATCGAAATCCTAGATTCAATATACTCTGATCCACACTTTTTAAATCAATTCAGTTACCTTCTAGTGTTGTGCATTGGAATCGCTGTAACTCAATTCTTCATTTGATTTACACCCCTAAGGTTCTATTTTGGTTTTTTTTTCAGTTCCTTCTCAAACCAGTCTCTTGAACATGTTTTTGCAGTTTGGAATTATGACCATTCCTGCTATGTACATCGTCCTGTCTTTCTAATATTATTACTGAATATAGTTGATGGGGGCGCTCTCAGTGTTATGATTACGAAGGCTAGTCATATGTATTTATAACGCGTAAAGGCAAGTGTGCTTGACTTCAGAGAAGACCATTGTGTAGCCGCTTAATGTCAGCGCGTAAAGTTACCTTCTTGTAACGTTACAGCGCCTGTACCTCATGAACGTGCTATAATACAAGCTTTGGAATTGCGTTTTATTCATTTCCTCCAATTTCTTCGTGTAAGATAGTGCGTTTGTTGGCCGAAATATTTAATGGAGAAGCACGTTTCAGTAACCCGAGTAACGGGTTTTGTTTCGTGAAGCTGACCACTCGGTATCTAGTGCAGATGTTGAGAATGAATGGTACTTTACCGCCACTTCCTCTACGTCTTCACGATCTGGTCCTTAGAAGTAAACACAGCTTTACTTCTCTTTTGCCCTTAGCTTTACTGCGCATCGCCTAAGATTGAAACGACTCATACATAAATACTTACATACTAGGCCGAACGCCGACATGTTTCGGTTTTCCCAATTGTTCGTTTTACCACTTTTCACTTTTAATTCTTATGGCTATACAATCTAGAGATTCTGCTAAAACTTATATAATAATACATCAAAATTATGCATATCAACGAATTTCGGGGTTTTCAAGCAGTTCTGGTTTATCCACTAATATTTCGACGTAATTCGTAGGGCGTCATTTTACTTTGTTTCATATTCGCTGTGTTGCAAACTTTGAATTTACTCCCTTGTTAATTCTCTTTGAATGTCGCCGACCTTACCAGTGGGTGGGTAATTGGATAACATTAGGCTGGACGCGAGGAAGTAGTTAATCCTTATCCGGAAGTGAGGTCTCGCGGAAGAGTAAACAAGGCCTTCCAATTACCCTGCCGCTAGACCCGACCTTTGGATCATGATTCGCCACAGGAGTCCCCTGTTTCTCCAGATAGGAACCAGTAGCTGGTTTTGTGAACGTGATACTATATAATAATATAAACAACCAACTAGATGCAATAATGACAACTTATTAATAACTTCAATCAGCTCAACATGTTTCGGGCGAAATTATCGCCCGAAACATGTTGAGCTGATTGAAATTATTAATAAGTTGTCATTATTGCATCTAGTTGGTTGTTTATATTATTGTATCAATGATGCACTGTCACACAAACATCAAAGTGATGCTACATGTTTGAACTCCTTTAAAAGGCAGGAGGTATATTGGCTAGCTGTTTTATTTTAACATTGTTCCTGGCAATTTATCTTAGAAAGTATAGAACTTAATTACTCTCCATCCCTAAGCTTCCATCTCGTTGCTGTATCCTTGATGTCCCCACGGTTCTGGCAGTCCATTGCGCTTAATGGCTCTGGCCTCTATGTTATGGATAAACATAGGTTGAATATTATTGCAATATATGGAGACGGAATACTTCCCGCGATTCGACACTGACGAACTGGTGCCCATGCTAAGAAGTGAATATCGTTTACAGTTCATGTAGCAAACAGTACGACACATGTGAGTTTGAACGTTACGGTTCAGAACCATACCGTTGTTACAAAGGCGAAGTCATTGGGCCTGGCTGTTCGGTAGATCGAAACACCTTCTGTAGGACTCACAGACGGCTTGACGCTTTTTCAGATTGTGAACAACCGTTTCTCTCCTCGGAAGCCTTGGCTCACTTCGCGGTAGTCCATGAGAGAATGGTGGTGGAGAAGGTGTCACTGAATAGTGTTTCGGAATTCATAACGTTCAACAAAATATTGTTTTATTCTAAATTGTAATACGAAGGAGACAATAATTTATTGATTTTCTGACCACAGCTCGTTGGTCCCCAGGTTCCGAAGTCTACACTTAGAAAAAACTGTAGTACGGTACAGTACGGCCTCCAGTAAAGCAGCTCGGACAAGTGGAAGATCACACGCCTCCACCTATTAAAGGAATTAGGAATACATTTTGTTAAATCCCTCACTTCCACCCTTCCTTGGTCTTCACAGAATTATGTCGGATTATGTACACAAACAACTGGCAGAATCACACATAATTAAGTAGAGTCGAAATCGGTTACAAAGTCATCGGAGGGACCGCATACGTTGTGTCCTTATAAAGGACTGTCTGTGTAAGCGAGGTCTGTGGTAAGAAGAACAAAAATAATTCAAGAAAATACAGACCTGCAAACATAATACTTAATTGAAGAATAAGAGACCAACTTGATGTCACTAGTTACTAAGTTTTATTTCACTTCTTCTATGCTCAACATATTTCGGACATTAATACATCCATCACCAGATGGAGGTTTTTAGCAATGCTAAAAACCTCCATCTTTACAGAACACACGACCAGTGTGGTGATACAATAGAAAAGTCGCAAGCTACTGGTGATGGATGTATTAATGTCCGAAATATGTTGAGCATAGAAGAAGTGAAATAAAACTTAATAACTAGTGACATCAAGTTGGTCTCTTATTCTTCAACTATCACAATGATGCACAGTCTTAATATACATAAGATAATACTTAATGTTAACGTTATGATTTCATATTTAAATTAGAATTGCAATGTATAAATAAAAATTACTACTCTATAACTGTAAATTTCCATACAGGTTTACGCTAAACATTATATTAAACTAAGATTAAAATTTGGGAAGAACAAATGTTATCATGAGAACAGGACAGCTCACTGGGACACTGTCACATCTCTCTCACCTAAACCACGTAAGCAGCGCTCATCAACATCACTTCGTCCACGCTTTCTAAATCGCTTTAGTCTCGATCCGATCTCTTCATACACATTAAAAATTTTGGTACTCTATTTACAGCGCTTTTGGATCGTAGAATTTTCGAGGTCAAATTCCCGACACCCGTCAGTTTCGTTAATTTTTTCAGCTTTTCTATTTGTCCAATTACTGCAACTTTTTCTTCGACGCTCAAAATATTTTGTTCGTGAATGTAGCTATGTTATCACTCTGCCGGTCTTCTGTTAACTGCAGGAGTAGAAAAATAGAGAGAAAGTTTAAGCATAGAGTGAATCACTGTTAATAATATCACTTCCAGGCCTGGAATATGTAGAGGTACCGGAAAGAGTTAGACGGCTTGCCTTCTCCAGGATAAAGAGATGGTTGAATTGTCGGAATAGCCTAATTCATGGAAAATTATATTGGAACTGATAACAGGCAATGTTGTTGTGTCCAAAGTAGATGCTCTTACGTTTGTCCTACTTATCAAGGCAGAAAAGCACGCACTTTGAGGGAAATTAGTCGGTACCCCAGAACGTATTACGTTATAGCCGATGTGTCGCACTAAATGAGGTCATTATAAGCAGCTCAACTGTAAATAGTGACTGGTAGTTAATTAAGCCTTCTTGTAGTTAGTTCACTGATATGTTCGTGCGAAATACAAACCTACAAAACATTTTGCACGTTGACAACAGAGTTGTACTGGCGGGTGTAATGGGAGGTAATGTTGCTAGATAAACAAATAGTCTTAGCCACTATCTGGCTGATGAGAAATGATGAAACGAGGATTTTATATAGAATCTTGAGCTCTTTAAAATGTCCACTTCAAACATCCAGAAGAAAATATTAGAATTACACGATTGATTTAAGGAGAGGGGTTTTCATGATGGAACCTAGATGGAAGTATTTTAGAATCATGCCCAGTGTCCATCTTTGGTAGGCTTCTTGGTGGAGCTCGTACGGCTTATTTTCGATTCTGCTACGAGAAAGTTATTTCACTGACAGACGGACAAAGAAGAAAATGGACGCAACTTGCATTTTTAAAATTGAACCTTACAACTGGAGATATCACGACTTTTCATAAAGTGGTTTTCACTTTCATTGCCAAAGTACATACGACTTTCTTCCTAAAGCCCACTAATTCACAACCCACCAGTGGAATATTTAAATATAAAGTAAGCAAACCAGAAAATTGCGTCAGAGTTGCCATATGGTACGTTTCATTTTGTGTTCATTTTTTCTTTTTTTTTGTTTCACCATCTTCTGTAAATCTATAGGCTACTTGTTTAATACGCTTTAAACTTTAGTGCCGTCAACAAAAGAACAACTTGGAAAAAATAATAAAATAATCCTACGCATATGAAACCTTGCGCATAAGACGTGCGTTCTTTTAATGTGGAAGATCTGCCAGAAGGCGAAGAACAACAAGCTGGCTGTTTACTTTGGCGTAGTCATCACGAACATCTTATTTATGCAAATACGGAGGTAGTATTTTTAAACAAGTTCCTGTCAGTCATGCAGTGACACACCACACATCTCATCAATACGTGCACAGACACGCCTTCTTGCAGCCTACAAATCTCATCACCTGCAACCCAACTCTTTCTGTATTCATACGTTTTTTTTTTCCAGGGAAGCAAAAAGAACGCACACGGGAGACGTATTTTCTATCAAATGTGTATGTTTTATCTTCGTAATTATTTTGATCATATCAATAAACATTTCCTTTTAGACTTAGTAATTAACCAACTTAAAACACAAATTGTTTTATAATAAGTTTATTATATACCTCTACATGTTTCGAGCACTATGTGTTCATCACCAGGAGGTCACACCTGTAGGTGGCCGTCCCGTGCACGAGAGGGCCACCTACAGGTACGATGATGCCAGATACTGTATAATACAATTTTTACCTCCAGATGATGAGCACATTGTGCTCGAAACATGTAGAGGCATATAATAAACTTATTATAAAACAAGAATTTGTGCTTTAAGTTGGTTTATTACTAAGATTATACTGAGATGTACGGTCAGCAAAATATCAAAATTTCCTTTCAGAACTTTACAAGAAGATGTCCGGTGTCAAACTTTGATGTATATTAGTAAAGTGTAACATGTAGAGCAGTCAAACAAAACTTCATAATATGTAAACAACAAATGCTTATCATTTAAAATGATTAAGAATTGGCATGGGATATAGATATCATTAAACTATATACGAGGGAGAGTTAACTGAAAACCTTACTAATTAACACACAATTATATTACAATATTTAAGGTTTTCATTTGACTTACCCGCGTATTAATGAACTAACAAACAAAAAATAATCTTGCTTTCAAACAAAGCTACTTTGCTATGATGTATTCTATGTGTGCACTAATCGTAAATAGTACTGCTGTCATACGCACAACAACGGAAATAGAATTTATGTAGCAGAACAAATCATACGTAAACTACGATCAACTTTGCCTGTCTAATTTATTTAGCTGAGGGAAAATTGAGTTTCTGACCTCTTTTGACTTCTCTTGTATCGACTGGAGCCTTCTTAAATGTTACTGTGAGACACACACACAGCCACACATACTCGCACGCACACACACGCACGCACGCACACACACTAATTCGCTCTCACTCTCTCGTCATATCATTGTTGCGTTACCTCGAGAGGAACTTCAGTATGGAAATAAAACTATTGACATTCTATGAAATATAAACCTTCAATCTCAATGTAGTTTTTACTCAGGAAGTAGGCATGCGGATAATTTACGATGAATAATTTTCTCTATAAACTGTTATTACACACCCAGACGTCACTAGCAAGAATTACATATGATAAATGCACAGTTCAGTAATCAATCTCTGGACGTAATTTTCATTAATTAAAAATTATCACGTATAATCTCACACATTATTACAAGTTTCTAATTTGTGACATATAAATAGGTTTGACATAAATTTTCAAATTGCATACATTTCTGTATCAAGTTTCGCTGGTTTATTTCTTATCATCATTAAACGGGAAGTTAAATACAGAGTTCGCGAGGCTGACGCATTATTTAACAATCTAGAAAACGCTTGTCTTAAGAAGAATTTAATATTTTTTTAGCATCTCTTGCCACACACATTTAAAAGAGTGACTCAAGCTTCATATCGACTAGCATATTTGTGTTACTAAAGACACCGAACTGCAGATCGCACTAATAATGCACCAATCTCCCCGGTGGCAAGGCGAAAACATAAACCTTCCTGAATATCCTTCAAATCATTGAAGAGTAATTATGGCCAGATAGACACCTGTGTTGTATAATAAGACTGTGTATGACCGGTTTGTTGTACAGGAAGTTGGCTTCGAAATGGCGTTGATATCGTGTAGTCTGGTAACTGATTGCGAAATTTTCGGCGTAACTTGTTGCTGTCGTCTTCAGGATAGATTCCAATTTTTTTTATTAAACTGCATGTAAGTGCGGACGGAGAAACTGAAGGCTTAAATTTCTTGGATCATCCGACGGCGCTGTTCAAGTGGAAGATGTAACATGACATGAAGCTAGTCATCAATTGTCAACAGGGAATGATGACTTGAAGTATTTGTGACCGATTTATTATAATATACCAGCATTTTATTCAGTGGGTAAGACAATGAGGATTTCAGCGCTAATCGGCTGTTTTCGTCGTAAAATTCGAATGGCCTCTACTTATGGAATGATACGTGGTTGTGGTTCTATTGTAATTTCCTTGAACTTTGTGTTATGCTTACCGCTACTTCCCTTACAGTAGAACCATATAACATAGTAACGAAGCTGACACACGCAAGAAATGTTGAAATTTCTTAGAATCCCGAGTCCGTAGCAGTTTATATTCAAATACCAATTTTGGATAAGTAGAAATTAAAATATTTTGACCCTACCCTATTTGGAGCTGCATTCACTGGCAGCAAATATTTACATATATAAGTTGGCCTGTCTTGGTTTCCTGTAACTTATTTCTAAAGGATTCTGAAGGTGTGTTGAGGTGGCTTGGTTTTGGACTTTGAACATCATCCGGTATTCAGAACAGATCACAGGAAACTGAATGCGTTTCTGTCCTCAGGTGGAAGGGTGGGAAGGCAGCTACTAATTTGGTAGCTGCCTACATAATAGCTACTGTCACACTCCAAGGTCCAAATATGGACATTATCTCTTCTTAGCCGAAGAAATAGACTACGCACCTCCCCACTCATTTGTCTAAATGAGGAAACATATCCAATTTCTGGAACGTTGTTTTGGGGGGGGGGGGGGGAAAAAAAAAAAAAAAAAAAAAACATTTTTTTTTTTTTATTTTTTTTTTTTTTTTTAAAAAATTTGGCTATTTAATAAATAATGTGGGGGGGGGGGGGAATATGGTACAGCCGGACAGACCACAGATGACAGT
>Ga0123354_10018046_pt1 | contig 11062 bp, 8 predicted proteins | sample TergutLab28metaG_2_FD_97872 | JGI IMG/M metagenome (GOLD analysis project Ga0123354, IMG submission 97872) | Labiotermes labralis P4 segment gut microbial communities from Petit-Saut dam, French Guiana - Lab288 P4 | ecosystem: Host-associated > Arthropoda: Insects > Digestive system > Gut ... | reverse complement strand
ATAACAGCACGCTGTTTGAACCGAACGTCTGAAAACTCTTCCATTTCGATGTGCACTGGGTGAGGACTGTAAGCATCTGTGTGTTCAAGGTGAAGTATGGTGGAAGAGAGATACCATGCGACTGTACAGAACCGGTTTTATCCAGATATGTCTAATGTAAATAAAAATATTACAGTGGAAGCAAAACTTATCAGCCCACCTAGGTATTATTTATTAAAACTAACATTACTGTTTCATGTATATTGTTATATTTGTTACTATCAGCTTCATCCTTCTTTAAAGATAATTGAGCGACTTGGGTCTGTCCTCTTATGATAACTATCATCATAATAACAATTTTTCATTTTTGGAGGTTCCGAATTAGTCACATTTACCGTCATCATTCATTAACAAAATATTAACACAATTCTAATAGGACTGCGGATTGATCAGTACGCCTGAATTCAAAATATTGAGCTAAAATAGTCCATTTGCTACCGCTATTACAAGGAAAATCATCAGTATTCACTTCGTTTTACAACCTCAATAGACAGTGCATTGCGTCATACAATATTTAAAAACAATCACTTAAAGATTCGCATTTAATACTGTACATACTCAGTGAAGCTTGTACATGTAAACAAGTGCATTACCAACAAATTGCACTTATCTATAAATACAAAAATACTCCCAAATATTCGTCTATTATTTACAGCCATTTTCGTGGAACATCAGTATATACTAAATGGTATTTGCAGCTTTAGCACACAACAATGTCAAATTATAAACACTGGTATTGTAATGGTATGCTTTCATAGTACTTTACGACTTGAAATTACAACAAATACTAGTACAGACGTGTATGTCGTTTAGTATACTCTGGTTTTCACTGAAGATGGCTAAGAATAATAAACGGAACCTGCAGGAGTGGTTCTCTATTCCTGGAAAAGTGCAACTTGTTGGTGATAAACGTATTTAACAACTCAGTCTCTGGGTTTCGCACACAGTCACCATGCGAGAATTGACAAATCGGAACAGAAAGGCACGATGTTCATAGCGAGTTTCACAAAATCGGTATATAAATTATATGATGGTCATTAACATAACGAGACACACACACACACACAATTATATACACACGAAACACGTAAAGCATCGACCGTAATTGGAAGTTAAAACTAACTAGTAAGTCACTTCAGACTATCAGAAGTACAGACGTAAAACCTATGAAGACACCTGATAGTCGATTACGTCACAGCGATATATTGATGTAAAAACCGCTTTGACAAAAAACACATCATTATACTCACACGGTGTGTTCTGTGATTCGTATGGTTCTCAAAACATAGAGTGATTTAGAGCATAAGAGGCCTAATCGTCTTAATACATAGGATGGTACAGTGGCTGTTCAGTGTGCGATATGAATTTAAGCATTCCTTACACGTAGTCACTGCTTTAAAACATTTCGCCAGTGATAGGTCCGAGACAGTAAAGACTGCAGACGTCAGCGCGAGGAAGAAGGAATATGGTGACGAGTGTCACTGGGCTCGAAATGGGGAAAAAAATTGTGACGGGAAAGCCGTCAGCAAAGTACCTCTGCTGCTGGTCTCTGCTTAAAATCATTAATAACTTGCCTATTACATGGATATACCTTCATTACAACATGTGTAGTCGAAAGTCACACTAAAGTAAGTACACTACCCCTTGCATGCATCAGTACTGATTCATCTTCGTGACGTAGTCGCGTTCAAATCAGTTTCGGACGGAATAAAGGATCAGAATGCCACGTTGTGTCCAAACTAATTTTGCATACGGTTCTAGAACACGAAGGCTTCCCATCAGAACTGAAACGCGTGTGAATTGTTTATTCACTTACCAATTCGCGGTTCGTTTTTGAAGCAAATTACTGCCCGCGTGAAAACCATGTGTATGGAGGCTCATTTTTCGTAAAAATTTTACACGAGTTAGAGGTTAATGTGGACGTAATGTTGACGTTCCAGCACTCCTGTTACTATTGGTAAAATAAAAAGTATTTTGTCCCATATGAAGGAATTAAACTGCATAAAAGTACAAACATAAAATAAGCAACTTAAATGGAATTATTTCGGCAAAGACAGTTCAATGTATGTAAGGCAGTGTGCAGCCACATATTTATGGCTTTGTCTTCCTTTTCCATGAAAGTGAAATGAAGAACGTAGTTACTGTGGACCCCACCACAGACGGCAGCAATCAACGGAAGCGCAAAGCCCACTTTCATTTATATTACTAAAGTAATGTCAAAAGTTTCCGGTGAATATAAATTCTACGTCACACAACGTCGCTTATTCTGTGAAGCTGTTTTTGCTGTTTTAAAGAGACAATGTTAGGCTTTACTGACTTTAAACATTTTTTTATTTTATCTATACTGGCACGTAACTAGTAGGTTTGCTTACAGTGCATGCAGTAATTATTACAACCACCGCTTGGAGCAGCGAAAAATTATTAGCATGAGACGTAAGTGGCCAGAAGAGCTGAATTTTTACATCAACACCAGTGCTGCCTTATGGAGAAGATTCTGACGCGTAACTTAGAGAATAGCAGGAGATTACATCACATACGGTACTGCGTCATGAAATTTGTAATGGAAGATACAGTCCAGCAGCAGCAGAATGATCGAGTTTGTCATTTCAAGTAAAATTACATAGAAGAATACAACTAAATATATATAAAAAAACACTAATTAAAGCGGAGGATCAAATTAGTAGGAAATTATATACAAGAATCCACTGAGAGAAGGGTTAGTGTAAGTACTCACCTGTCATGAATAATTTAATTTTATTTTTATTGTTACACCGTGTATGTTGTTGAGTAACTCAATTATTACACCAACCACTGCACATATATAAAATTTACACATTAAAACATTAAAAACGCTCCGACAAGTTTCGGTCCTAAGACCACCATCAGGGAGCTATACATTCCTTGCTAAAGTCACACTAGAAATAGTCACTGATTAATTTCGTTGTATAAGTTGGGTGTTGTTGCAGCACGCCGTGTTGTGTAATGTTATGTTGCGTATCACGCAACGAAGCACAGAATGCACATCCGTAGCAACGCACTCTTCGCAACATAACATTACACAACACGGCATGCTGCCACAACACCCAACTTGTACAACGAAATTAATCTGTGACTATTTCTAGTGTGACTTTAGCAAGGAATATATAGCTCGCTGATGGTGGTCTTAGGACCGAAACATGTCGGGGCGTTTTTAATGTGTAAATTTTACAAATTTTATATATGTGCAGAAGTTGGTGTAATAATTGAGTAAGAGAATTTTAAGCAACCAGTTTCTTGTTAACAATAATTAGCTGTCGGTTTCGTACATTCTATTCACAATGTTTGAAAACTGTAATAAGCATTAGCAGAAATGTTTAGGAGATAATTAAGATATTCAGTCTTTCAAGGCATGGTGACCTTAAGATTTTATACAGGATCCACTGCACAACTGAAAAAGACACTTGGTGCAGTAACAGTAGACAGGGTCATTTCGTTGAAGAAGCAACGTCTATTTGATGAGGATATCTTTCAGAGTCTAGACGTGTCAAAACTTCCACTTTAATTTTCAACAAACATGCCATTAACTTTGATAAACCCATACACAAATTCTTCTCCGCGCATAGTTTAAGCAATAGAAAAAAAAATTTATTTCCCGCGGGGAAATAAAGTATTAAAGGATGGGAACGGAAGATAGAGACAAATAAGTTTAAAAAATGTCGTGAGTTCTGTTTCAATTTTTCCCAGTTGCTTCTTAGGGAATATATGTACGTTGAAGAGCCATCTTCGTAGTCATCCATCATGTGGGCTGATGTTTCTTGCGATTAACTTTGGAGTCGAAACCCAACCCAACCCTACGTAACACATCTCAACAAATTGGAGGGGGAAACGATGCCATAGGACTTACTCTCACAGACCACGGGTAAGCAGAAAAAAGAAGAGCAATGTGGTGTAATGGAGACTGTTCTTATGACTCCCACATCTCCCCTACAAAGAATAAAAAAAAACGAAATAACAAGTAATTTGTATCATTTGTGTACACTGGGACCTACAAAAAATGTGAGAAGTATGTAAAAGGTCCTACAGTAAAGCACATAACAACCAAGCCGAAAGTAAAGATGACTTTTCAAAACACAAACCTTGCTTAAATTCATATACAGGGTTATTCAAAAATATTGTCGGGGGTTTTAACAACTTGTCATACACAATACACTTGAGATAGGAGTATATGTGTTTTTTTTATTTAATAGAACAACACACTAAAGTTTTTGTTACATCCCTTACAGGTGCTCTATGCGTGCACCCTTTGTGATTCTACAAACATCAACACGATAATCGAGTTCGTTCCAAACTGTTTGTAGCATGTCAGAGGTGATGGTTTGAATGGCGGTTCTGATCCTTACCTTCAGTTCCGGGATACTTGCGGGAATAGGAGGAACATAAACCTCTAGATCTATCGGTGCAACTACATACTCCTATCTGAAGTATATTGCGTATGACAAGTTGTTACAACCCTAACAATCATTTCGAATAACACTGTATTTTAAATATGTCCTTTGTAATTCGGTAACCAAGCATTATTTCTAGTAGGAAAGATACGTTATCACTTTCCAAATAGAATGTGTTAGAATTATAGTCCCATTCATTGGCAGGTTTCTTGTGGCTTCCATTTTACTTTGGTATTAGACCCGCGTTTATCAATCATTAATTGATCAAGCTTCATTAATTGCAGCAGCTTTGATTGCAATTCCACTTGCTCAACGTCCGGATGGGTGATCCTGGCCAAAATGTGATAAACAGAACGGAGACAAAAGCTGAGGTATGGAATAACCATTTGGGAAGTTGCGACCATGCACGTTGTACTCGTACGTAGGTCAGTTTCTACCTTACAGAAAACGTTTCGTGCTTTCATTACGAAGAAACAAGGACTAATGTTTCAAGGAAAATAAACGGTATATGTTGGCCGAGATAGCTCATTCGGTATAGCGACTCGTTACGGGGTGAACGGCCCTAGGATCAAATTCCGTTGGGATGGGGGGAGGGATTTTTCCGCACCCGTCCACACCGACCCTGGACCCACCCGGCCTCCTGTACAATGGCCATCGCGTGTTTGCCGCGTGTAGAGCGGGCAGGGCTTGGCGTTGACCACCCATTCCCATCTAGCGTCAAGGCTAAAGAAAGAGTACAGCTGTACATCTACTCCACCTCGTGGCCTGTTTAAGGGTGAAATTTACTTTTACCGATCCCAGTAGCCACGCGGCCTAAGGCGTGGGTCTGCAGCCGTTCGCTAGCGGGTTCGCATGTCGCCGGGGGCACGGATTTCTGTCTCTTGTGTTATGATTTGTCAGGTACAAGTCTCTGGGTCGGGATGATCACTCGTCCAGAGCGGTCTTACCGTTTGCGTTGTGTCTGAGTGTAATCGTGAAGCCTCGATGTGGAGGTCCTGGCCAACTACGGGCTGGTGCGCCATGGTAAAAAAAAGTCAGTATTTATAGTGAAAGTATGTGTCACACACAAACACGCTGTGTGTAAGAACACAATAGTTATATTTAACGGTGTTTACTGTGTTTGGTGCATACATTTAGTACTGGGGCTTTTAAAGTTTAGGCAAACGGTACAGCTGTTCGTGTCTCATACTTCCAACCGCAGCAGCAGCATAGGTGTAGGTTTCGACAATAAAAAATTGTCTTTGATTCTTACATTTCACAAAATTTGTAAGTTATGAATAAAGACGTTAAGAAGGATTTGACTTAGAAGAAGACGAATATGGGACGGCAATAAGGAAATGCGGACGACCAGGATTCAAAATTGCGACCCCCAAATCTTGCTGCGGGACACAACTCACGAAATGGACAAAGAATTAATTACTTCACTAGTAACTAAGGAACGGATGGGTGAGAGAGATAAAAGAAACTACAGTAAAATAAGAAATATAATATGTATTCGCAAAGGAATGGAGGTGGGAAAAAGTAAATATTAACCTTTTGACACCTAATGTCAACTATAGTGGTCGTACCACACCGCTAACCTTTAAAGTTGCAATTTATGTATTTATTCAACAAATATAGGTACTGAATATTTTAAACATGGTATATACTCTCCGTTTTTTTTTAAATTGCAGTTTGTTTCATAATTCTAAAGTATTTGGTTCTTGTATTATTCACATTTTATATACAGGTGTGCTAAAATTTAAAAAAATAATTCCGGCGCCAAAAAGGTTAATTGAAAATAGGAAATAAATATAGTTCTTTTATAAAAGGGACAAATTACAACCTAAATAATTTTACGAAATAACCAGGAAACGAAAGACAGGCTGATATTCATTAATATAACTTAAACATAGGGAAATTAATCACTAAATAGGTTGTAGAACAAGTTGATGAAGGACAAAGAATGGCGAGAGTATTACTTTCTGTCATTCTAGAATTATGTACATGATCAAATAATTCATAGATATCGATACGGTGAGCATATCGTTTTCAGAACAAGCTTACGTGAGTACTAACAGCACTAATTTGATACATTTCCGACGGTGCATATTCACTTTCGTATTATCAGCACTATTTTCGTAAAATCATTAACATTCATACACACACACACACAGAGACGTATTTTACGTTATTAGCACATTTGTTTCCAAGGTTCGGAAAATGACACTTACTGTCTACACGCCCATTCTGACGTAAAATTTAGCGGTGTATAGGTGCTGACGGTTTAATGATAGTCATAATGTCGTGCCTACTGGGGTAATGGGGCTTGTCTTCCACCAACTTGTGCCCGGGTAAACACTGTGGGGGTTAAGTACTAAGACCTCGGAGTCTAGAAATAATTCTAGATTAGTTTATCAGCCACCACCAGCATAGTAACTACGACACACTGAGATATATTACAGTTTACTGTTGATATAACGTAAGCTTCGACGAATGTGTTGTTAGCAAACTTTAAATTTTGTTTCCAAATTCAAAGTCGAGTCCAAATTCTATTGCAAAATTTTAAATTTAAATACTTTTAGGATATACAGAGAGGAAAGTGGGTTATTTTGAACACCTTTATCATTTAAGTACAAAAAGCCTCTAACTTACTTTTATGTAAAAATATATTTCTTATGTTTGTACAGTATAATATAGATCTAGATATGAGATGACTGTTTTTGTTGTTCCTGAACTCCTGTAGAAAACGTTACAACTTTTGCCTAAACCCAGGCTGCTGGCGGCGGATAGACTACCCTAGAATTACTTCTAGACTCCGAGGTCTTAGTACCTTAAACCCCCACAGTGTTTATCTGAGCACAAGTTGGTGGAAGACAAGTCCCATTACCCCAGTAGGCAAGACAATAACATACGATGAAACAATTACTATGAAAGAGCTCAATTTATACAGATATAAAGTGACAGAATTTTTCTTCTATCGAATAGGAAAATAATAATTTAGACTTAAAGTTTTCGCCACTGTGTGCTTGATTGGTTTGTTACTGACTTTTCGGAACAGCGTATCGGTCCCAGCTTCGAGAATGAAGACGTCAAAGGCCCTTGGTCCTTCATCATAGAAAAGACAAGTTGTCCCAAAGAGATGATAATGAACTAACCTACGCTGCGCAATAAATTAGAACCATCATATTTGTCAATAATATTATTAATAATAGGGATCGCGGTGGCACAGTGGTTAAGGTGCTGTGTTACAAATCGGAAGGTCGCTGTTCGATCCCAGATGGTGTCATTGGAATTTTTCATTGACATAAAATTCTTCCGATCGCACTATGGCCCTGGGGTCGATTCAGCCTATAACAGAAATGAGTACCAGGAGCATTTCCTGGGGGGTGAAAAGGGGGCCGGTGCGTAAGGCTGACAACCTTACCACCATCCTGTGCCGTTGTCACGAAATCTGAAAACCTTAACTTCCTGGAAGCCTCTGGGGCACTCCAGGCCTGTAACGGGACTGCTTTAACTTTTTAATAATAATAATAATAAGCTTAACGTGCTGAAATAAAGAAAGCACTTCTGTCTCGTATTCCTGAAGTACTTGGTTCAAACTGTAGGCGCACTGCCGGCAATGATTCGGAATTTCTATCATTGGACGTGAATGTCAAAATTGTACCATGACACAGAACTCGTATTTCTCTTTTCCAGTCAATTTCAACCTGCTAATAGCGTAGACCTTATTCCGTTTCATTTCTTGACATAACCTTGTACTATATGAAAATTCGAAAGTAATCTCATGATTAAATCAATAATAATTTAATTCGTGTGAATATTATTATTATTTTTTGACTTTGTTAAAATTTCTGATTGACGAATAATACTGGTAAAGGACAGGGCGTCACTTCTAGCATTGTAGAGAACCAAAGGTCTACGATTATAAATAATGTATTTTAATGAAGAAATGATAGAATTGTCACACTTGTATAACATTTGTATAAGATTTTAAGAATTATGTTCACGCTCTGGAGTTACGCACTGAGCGGTGTAGATATTGACTTATCTCACCGCACTGTAAAGAACGCTAAACACGGCATTCCATACACAGCCAATTTTCCTATAAAATGGAGTGCCGTGAGGCAAACGTCCTCTACGATGTTCCAGTAAATTGCGTGACATAAGCTTAGAGCTCGTACCATCAAGGTCATAGTGAAAGTGTTTGGCTATAGCTGTGCATTCAGGGTGAGTCACCTGAGTTGAATATTAACAAGGTCTAGGAAATAATTTACTGGATCTTGAGCATTTTGCATTAATATTTCGTTGACTTAATTCGAAATTATAAAACTGCGAAAGAAATACGTTACTTCGTAACTTTTAAAGAAAGAGGGTATGAAAATTTTAACTTGGAATGCGTAAACTTTTTTAACTGGCATATTTATAAACCATTTCAATTTGTTAACATGCTGACTGTACCGCACCCTGTCAGTCCTCAAATCCTTACCAATTCAGGAATTTCACATGTATTTAGAGAGCAACCCGCACGTTAAAACTGGTTCCACAACGTTAGAAACATAAAAAAAAAAGGTAAAGTGACCCCGTTACAGGCCCGCTGTGGCCCAGAGGGTGGGTAGAGGAATAGCTCTACTCTTCCATGACCGCGGCACTTGAAGGGGGTGAGTGGTCAGCAGCACGGCCCGGCCTCATTTTACCCCCGGGGAAGTCCCGGTACCCATTTTACAGGAGGCTGGGTGGGCCTCCGGGCCGGTCTGGACGAGCGGAAAATCTCGTCCCCAACGGGATTTGATCCCCGACCGCCCAGCCCGTAGTCAGTCGTTATACCTACTGAGCCACCGGGGCCACAAAATAAGAAACTTAAGACACCTATTGGGTAGCAGATATCGATTTCTGCTTTGCAAATATAAATCGATTGGTGGTAGCTTTTTTAGAGATAAACGACAAGACCATAGCGTTCCGGACTGTACACTAATGACAGAACCTACTTATAGGGAAATTGAGTTTATGAGAGATTTTACACCGGGGAAGGCACTGCAGTATTATTTCCCCCTACACAAGTATAATTCGCTTTATTTATGGGAAAGTAAATTGAATAGAAATATCACTTAAAGGAACTAAACTGAACTTCACACTTTACTCTTATGGTCTGATAGGGCTTGGGTTTTGATTTAGAGGGCCACTGTTTTATTTCCACACAACACACGAAAATCTGAGTTACTTAGAACAGCATATCCAGATGGTAGCAGTTGTTATGAAGCAGTAAAGAGGTACTTAAGCTTCGGTCGGCATTACAGCGTCGTATTTTGTCGACAACGCCCTATCAAGCTCTCTGTTTAAAATATTTTTAGTTTCATCACGTGAACGTTCTGTAAATCCGCACTACGGCATGAAACAGCACGACAGGTAGCTATGCTTCGGTTAGCATACGTCATACATCGTCAAAATCTTCCATAAAAAACTGTCTTAAGAAGCATATCTTAAAAGTTCTCATATTCGTGGCGGGAATAATAAATGAAAATGTGGTGTCATATTGTATCGACAGTGAGAAACATACAAGAACACTTTTTATGTTTTGTTGACCGTGCATCCCTGTATAATCTTTTTCATATGAAGCCAACTAGGTGCACACTACATCTTGGTATATTTATTTCAAATTCTCTATATGCTTCGGGCAACTATGTGCCCATCGTCAGGAGAACTTACTGTATCTAGTGACACTGGTATTTTTTACTGTATGGGTGGCTGTCTGGTCTGCTGTACATTTAGTTCAACTTCTGTACATGTTTCGGTCAACTATGTGCCCATCGCCAGGGGAACTTATTGTATCTATGTGACATTGGTATTTTTCACTGTATGGGTGGCTGTCTGGTCTGCTGGTTGGGATTAGACTCATGTAGAGAAGTTGAAATAAATATACAACAGACCAAACAGCCACCCATAGAGTGAAAAATACCAATGTCACATATATACAGTAAGTTCCCCTGACGATGGGCACATAGCTGCCCGAAACATGTAGAGAAGTTTAAATAAATATACAGCAGACCAGACAGCCACCCATACAGAGTGCAAAATACCAGTGTCGCACAGATACAGTAAGTTCTCCTGATGATGGGCACATAGTTGCCAGAAACATGCACAGAAGTTGAAATAAATATACTAAGAAGTAATGTGCACCTAGTTGGCTTTATTTTAAAAAAATATATAAGAACAAATTAACTTCAGATTTATCTTTGTAAATCATAGCCAGAGATGCTGTAGATTAGAGCATGAATACTGTGTTAACACCGTCATATGACAGGACATTTCTAATAATAGCTGCAGATATACAATACGCAAAATCATTTTATTATATATTTCCACACGCAAGTGTACTCTGAGTTTGACGCGTAACTGTGCGACGCTGAAAGGTCAGTCCGTAATACAGTATAATTAAAACGCTACTCCCTATCACAAAGAAAATGCTGTTTCTCCATAACAAATATTAGTTCGTTAAACTTTTGATGCCTAATGTCAACTATAGTGGTCGTACCGCACCGCTAACCTCTAAAGTTGCATTTTATATATTTATTCAACAAATATAGGTACTGAATATTTTAAACATGGTATTTACTCTCCGT
>Ga0123354_10018045_pt1 | contig 11062 bp, 7 predicted proteins | sample TergutLab28metaG_2_FD_97872 | JGI IMG/M metagenome (GOLD analysis project Ga0123354, IMG submission 97872) | Labiotermes labralis P4 segment gut microbial communities from Petit-Saut dam, French Guiana - Lab288 P4 | ecosystem: Host-associated > Arthropoda: Insects > Digestive system > Gut ... | reverse complement strand
GACTCTAGATTAAATTCAGATTTAAAAAAAAAAAATGGGTACAAATTTAATACCAAAATACATGAAAACCCCCCCCCCCCTCTGCATACAGCAGTGTCATGTAGACCTCATTAAGCAAACCCCAGCATTACGAAGACTCGGATCACATAACACTTTTAGTATCGAACAAATGAAGGGTGTTTGATGAAGCAACTCGTTAAATGCTGAAGCTCGGGGAGAAACTTCCCTCTCCAATTTAAACAATTCCACTTGCTGAACACTCAACAACCAACCCCAAAGGAGGGGATGTTATACCCTTCACCCCAGTACAATTCTCCCGTCCTCGTCATGGGTAGAAGCCACAGCAATTATTATGTTACAATGCGAAAATGCCTTCTGTGTCAAGATTATTACTTTATAGTCCTATTAACCAGTTCAAACACAGTTTAACTTAAAGTGATCAGTGATAACTGCAGCCGCAAGCAATAATTGTCAGATTGAAGTATGTTTTGGGCACTGGGAATTATAATGGTTAGATTCTGACAACCGATCAATATGACCCCTATTTTAAATTTCAGTGATTCACTGCATGATTTTGTCAGCATTTCGGATGCATAGTGTCAGTTGTTGGGATTACTGCAAAATACTGATTTTAAAACGATTTTAAACGAAGCGGTAAGTAAGGACGGAAAACTTAAGCCCGAATAGTCATTGTCACTGTTCAGATTTTTAGACCTTATCGGCTTCCCAGTGCACATCCAAACCATTACCACTACACAAACCCCGTCGGTCTTCTCTTTTAAAATTCGTGATCAGTACACGAAGCACAGGAATGTTATAGTTCACCATTTACAGACTCTGCGAAAAGTCAACAAACTCCAATGCAAATATAAAACAAACCTCCCTGATACCCTTGTTTTGATGGTAGCAACGGGACTTTTTGTCACAGGAGAAGTCAGTTGAGTCATGACCATAGCAGACACAAGCAGTAACTCTACCAAAAAAACAGTTGTTGTGTAGAAAGATAATTAATTAACAGAAGTATGTCAAATTCTGTGTGCTTTTGTGCAGGGGCACGTTGGTTTCTGACCAAGATGGGTGCGACAACAATGGTGTTGAATGGAAGTCCGTCTTATGCAGCTACACAACCATATTAGTTTTTTCTTCTTTCTTGTTTTCTACCTCGGAACTAACGGCCTAATTGTTCAGCACCCGAAGGTATATTAAACGTTACTTAAATACGTAATGTGATTCAGTGTGATCGGCGGATTCCTTCTAGCTGTCTCCTTATCAAACGAAGAGAGAGAGAGAGAAAGAGAGAGAAACTTCTTTATTTAACGATGCTGTCAATTGCTAACATTATACAGCAACTGTAATAGTCGCAGGTAATATGATAATAGAGCACCGGTGAATTTTACGTTTTGTTGAATGTGCATTTCTGCATAATCTTGTAAATAAAGGCAACTTGGTGCACAATTTATTCTTAGTACGTTTATCAATCTCTACATGTTTCGGCCGAATATGTGGATGACTCTCTGCATAGCAGACAGATATCTACAAGGAATAACAAGTGCCAAGTATCGAAAAAAAATGTTGTTTCTCCTGATGATGGGCACATAGTCGGCCGAAGCATGTAGAGATTGTTAAATATACTAAGAATAAATTGTGCACTAAGTTAGGTTTATTTACAAAAGCACTGGTGAATTCGCTGTGAAGGAAAAACCGAAGTACTCAGGAGAAAATCGTGTTCTAGTGCCACCTTGTCAAACGGAAATATCTTTTTTAATAAAGTATTAAATTTCCGAGCTTCGTAAAAGATGGGATTTCTCGACAAGCCGACCTACTATGGGCTTCTAAAGAACAATTCAGCTCCACTTACTTTATAAGTAACTAATATACTTTTACCTTTCTGCCTACCTGAAGTACCTAATTACTGTCGCCTACAATTATTTAATACAGGTTTTGACGTTTTTCTGACTGTGCATCTCAGTAATTAACCAACTTGATGCACAAATGTTTTGTTTTACAATAAGTGTGCTCGAAACATGTAGAGTCATGAAATAAAACTTATTGTAAAACAAAACATTTGTGCATCAAGTTGGTTAATTACTGAGATAAATATTTAATACAGGTCCACCTACTAATACTGGATGTTACTTAAACACTGCTAATTACTCCTATCATTGCTTGAGCTGGGAACTACATTCTTCCTTCGTACAGGACATTCCAGAACAAACCGACAGTTTCGTTGGCTTTATATTTTCATGTTGCAAACAGTGGCTGTAGATGGACTGGTTGCAGCGTCTTTAATGTGAGTTAAGATAACCAAGTTTTGAACTAAAAATCGAAAGACATTGATGACACAGTAGCCACTCCAGTTATTTACAATTTGTAAATACCCGAAAAACACGTTTATTCTCAGACATTCTGCGTTACGCCTCTATTCATTGTACTGTTACTTACTTACTCCATGCTGCAGAGTCCTTCTTGAGAAGCTAAATGGTTTACAGCTAGTCAAGAAATTTCCCGCATTTCACGGAACCCGAAAGTTCATTACCGCACTCAAAAGCGTCCGTCACCTGCCCCTATCCTGGGCCAGGCCAATCCAGTCCATATACCCACATCACACCTCCTGGAGACCCAACCTAATATTATCCACCCATCTACGCCTAGGTCTCCCCAGTGGAATTTTCATCTCTGTTTGTATGCTGCGCGATGCTTCCCCTAGGAACACTCCTGTTATAAAAGAAAATTTCAGCCTTTTCGTTTCTGAAACCCGAGTAGCTCGTTAAATGAAACAATTTTACAATACACAAAAACAGAACAATTTCATAAAATTTTCGATGATGATAAGCCTTATCAAATCAGCACCATAAAAACTACGTGGTATGATGCTATCCGTGCGAATCTTAAATTCACTTTTACTATAACAGAGGATGATAATTAATCGTAGGCACGAGTGATAGAAGTGAAATAAAATAATATACACACACCTGATATTTCAGAGAAAAATATTTGCAGTCTACGTACAGCAGTAAAAGACTGCGTTGCGGGAGATCTAACCTCCTACGGCAACGGTCGTGGGAGTTCTTGTTCAGGCCCGTTGAACTTGACGTGGGCAGTTGAGGAAACAGCCAAGTGAAAAGTTCTTTGAAATTGCTGTAACAACAAAAGACTAAAAGGCGTACGCCATTAATTCTTATGGGAGTGCGGACAACGATCGAAGTATTCATGATGTCGACATTATACGAAGATGAACGGTCAGCCTCACGCTACAATTGATTTGTCTCAGAATACACGATTCCAGGTTCTAATTACCTAAGAGGATTTGGTCGAACTCAGAGCCTGTCTCAACGTATGACAGTGAAATCTTTGTCTGTGCCGAAAACCTTAATCCGGCATTCCAGCGCTAAGCCAGTCCTTTGATTTATCCAAGTCCACACAGGACACTTCTTGCTGTAAGGATATTCAATTCCAGAAAGCTACGATGGGCTGATCAAGCAGCCTGGAATGGGGAACAACAATTCACAATTTGGGGAGAAATTGCTTCTAAAAAATCCATTTTTAATACGAAAGAGAATATAGGATAAGGCTACCAATCAACTCAGAAAAACTCTGATGATCGGACGTCAATGGAACTGACTGAAGAAGTTTTCGATGGCGGACCTTGGTATTAGAAGCGATAAAAATTCTGATTCTCTTATTGGCGTATTTTATAATAAAATAGGATTAATAAAAAGGAAACGCATTGTTGAAAACCACTATTTACCTTTGTAAAGCGGATTTTCTTAAACTGCAGTAAACAGTTCTGTTTTGTCTACAATAACTTCCTTTGGTAGGGGTTCTGAAGGGAAAGCTTTGGCGCTCAAGGCGGATTCCTTACAAAAGCATCTCTCCTGACTTATCATGTTAAATTCAACATTGTATAAAAGCAGACTTATAATAGCGTAAAATTACTTCTCTGCTTCAAATTTTACCTAAAATTACGTATTAGCATTAGTGCCTCTTGGTACTGCTCTCTTCGTATTTTTTTGTAGACTCACAGAAGTTTTGATACTTTAACCCCTTTTAAGACAGATGTATAACCAAACTATCTATAAGAATTCAATTCATGTCTTACAGGGAACAAATTTCTGACCATCATAAAGACCAGCTGGTTAATGATGTTTACACTGATCGGTGCATATTATGAGAATCGTACGAAACACGTACTTTTAAATATTACATTAAAGGCGAACATTTTTAGTATTATTATCTAACACGATGTTTGTGAACGGTTAAAATCATCGCATTAGTACAAGAAAATAGTCAACGGTGTTATCAATTGCAATACACTTACGACCCTTGAATTACTTAGCTTATAAATTACAAGACAATCCGATCTTTATAATTATGACAGTATTTAAAGGCCTATAAAAAGGTAAAGGTAAAGTGAACCCGTTACAGGCCCGGTGTGGCCCAGAGGGTGGGTAGAGATATAGCTCTACTCTTCCATGACCGCGGCACTAGAAGGGAGTGAGTGGTCAGCAGCAGACCCCGGCCGCACTTTAACCCCGGGAAAGACCCGGTACCTATTGTACAGGAGGCTGGGTGGGCCCCAGGGCCGGTCTGGACGGGCGGAAAATCTCGTCCCCATCGGGATTCGACCCCGGACCGTCCATTCCTTAGTCAGTCGCTATGCCGACTGAGCTACCGGGCCCACATTTAAAGGCCTATAGATCGTATAGTTAATCACTATTTATTACAAAATAATTGTTAATTCTACCCCCCTCCATATGTATTACTTCAAGTGGCTTGTCTTTAGCACAGAATCGCCTAAAATTCTTTATGTCCCTTACCTGATTACCATTTGTTCGAGTATGATGTAGTTCTTCCGCGTCAGTGGCAGCAACTTAAAAAAGAAATAACTTTTTGATTAAGAAATCAGACTTAGTCCAAACTGAAGGCGAGGAGTCGAATCGTATCTAAGAACTATGGCGAACCTTTCACTCTTCTTAACACAACCCGCTATATTAGGCGACTTCAAAATTATGAGGCTTAGCCTATTTTAAAACCAGCTTGTCGTTTGGGATTGTCAGAGACGTCTGTGGTATGAAACAGCACACCAGCAGGAAGCAGGAAACTTGCCTTTTTATAGAAGCTCGAACTCTACCACAAACAAAACACGGAATAATGGTCATTGCTTTTAACATCGACTCCATATGTCACTGTCAATACCATTATAACGTGAGAACAGTGCAATCCATTCCAGCGGGATGGTATTTCGCTATCCACTAAAAACCACAGAATATTGCTTCAATCATTCGAAAATGTGACAAAATGCAAACACGAATGACATTAATACACAAAATTAAGGCCCATATTCTTTATCAGGTTAACAACAGGTTAAATGCGGGGGACATTTACTCCGGCAAAACTTAATTCTTCTCAATTTCAGACAAAAAAAAACCAATGTAGTAATACAAAAGTCACAAATATTCCGTACGCGAAACTAGCAGCTAGTGTATGACAATAGTCCTGACGAGGTATGTCACTGAACTACACATCTAAGGTACGTACCTTGCAGAGGGGTAAATAGAGACAAGACTGCACCGACCAATTTTTTTAAAATTTACTGTATCGAAAAATGCCACAAATAAGTATAAATATCAACCTGATCTAGGTATGCTGTGTGCAAATATTTTGCACGATTGGCCACTTATAATTTGAACTGAGTTTCGTGTAATGTACCCGTTGAGTAAAAATTGGCAGGTAGGAATGAAACCTAATGTATTCCTATACTTTGCAGCATTGACCCAACAATACTTCTTGTAATTTCGGTTAGAGATTTGGCTACAAAACACGGTGACGGACAGACAGACAGACGAATAGATGACCGTACTGCCTCCCTTTCAACACTTAGTGCAAATAAGGCACAAGAAGATTTACGACCCAAATAGAAACTACAGAATAAAATAAATTTTGCCTCATCTTATTTTTAAGTATAGGAATTATGGGTTTTGTGGGGACTGTCCATATATTTAATAACAGTTATGGTTCATATCTGCAGCTGGAAATCTTTTCCTGCACAAACCTGAAACAAGCACGAATTAAATATGTTGCATGGAATGACGTTAGAAATTACGCAGTTTAACCTCTAAATACAGCAAATATCAAATCCGAACTGACTTTCAGCGAAATAACTCGTTCGCGTTTAGAAACTGTTATGAATATACTGAAGGCACATACAATGAACGAGACATTCGAACTTGTCATAATCCTGCTTTGTTTTCAGGAGGGTCTTTAATATAATTTCAGTCAGGTGAGCGGGTATTTTAACAGAAATATAAATGATCTTCCTCAGTCACTCCAGCACCTACCATTCGATATTTAGTCTAAATTACTGGCAGCATCGGTAATTTAACTACAAATTACATACGACAGACCGTAACAGAAAATGCAATAATATACTCTGTCATTAACACGTGATATAATGCTGTAATTCATATTCGAACTTCTTGCCGGATTGCGTACTGACAAACATCTGTAAAAGACAAGGGCGTTTTGTTTGACAGTGGAAGTTGATTACATAAACTGACTGAAGTTACGTAGCAGTCATGTCCTCGAACAGAGTAACAGCTGTGTAACGCTAAACCACGTAGGATCTGACTCACGTTATGTGAAGACAAGTTTAGTCAGTAAAAATGCCCTACAGCAGGGTGTCAAATAACTGGTGGATTAATGACGAGGCGATGTTTGCTTCTCGTATCAGTTAAAAGGAGGTGCAAAGTATTGTGCTCTCCCAACAATTTGTTGGCCCACAGACAAACAAATTGCATGAAATCTTTGTTAGGAATTCCTCTCCACGAGGGAAACACCATAACGGCCCCCTGCGTAGGAAATGGAAAGAAAATAATGCAGAGTGATCATTCAATTCGGGGCTCGGGTAAGCACTTGATACGTATCTTGCTCTTGGAAGAAGAACTTGTAGGGGACAAACTGAAAACTGGAATGCTAGATTTGCATCTTTATTTCCAGTTGACACAAATAAAAAATTTCTTATTGCAAAATTCCCATTAAACCCGCAACCCGCCCGCCGATATCAACTTCCTCTGTAGGATGACAGATCTTCAGAGAGGTCCAGTTGCTGTTGCTTATTTGCAGACAAGTTCACTACATGATATATGATGTGGAGTCCACATAATACGCAAGAAAATATCCACCTTGAAGATAGAGTGCACTGAAAGTGGTTCATGCCCAAGCACAATGTGAGCGGGGAAATTCCACCGCTTCTCAATTCTATCATACGAAATTAAAGGGAAAACTCAGTTCGCTCCCAACACCGACATTTCTTGCAAACATAAACTTTTTGCGGTATGTTGATGTTGGTATATTAGGGTAATGTGTGGCACTTTGAAAGTTAAAATTTTCCTTGTTTAAACGCAACGACTGTGGGAAGCGGCAGTAGTGTCCACCTTTATAAAACCATCTTCCTACTGCCTCATTAACAACAGAAATAAGAGGTCAGCAGCCATCTGCTTCTGTGTTTTCTAACATGTTTCTATCCCCTTGGACTACATTACGCATCAAATTTCTCTTTAAATTATTATCATCATCATCTCTTTTATGTAGGATATTTATACTTATACTCCTGAGACAAACTGTGTCCCTAGGGAATACAGTGTTGCAGCTATTTTGTTGTTACTATTCATGGTGCTTATATTGTTAGTTTCAGTGTTGAGTCTATTGTATTTTTACATTAGTACTTTCCGAAGTATGTGTGCAGTGCCCAATATGGCTGTTATTGTTATTGTTATTATTATTATTACTATACATAGGAAGCACATTTTAGAACGACATTAAAGAACTGGACCCAAGAAAAGCATATTATTATTATTATTATTATTATTATTATTACTAATGTTTGAATAACTAGATATTAGTTTTACATTATAATAAAAATGTAATGCTTAAATTTTTAAAATAAAACATTGATTCATGAAGAAATATTTCAGTGTCATTTGCCACATAATGCTCAAACGCAGAACTATTAAAGCAGTGAACAGAATGAGTTCAAACCATCTAGATATAAACATTAATATGCTACTGCTATCATTAACCATTTAGAATTGTGAAGGGCCTATATATGTCACTGAGCGACTTTATGCTAGAACAATGGATGCAATGGAGATAAGTACAGCGGTAATTAGAAACTTGTTTCAGAAGCAACCTGTTATTTTGCTTTTCAAGTTTCTGAACTTTGTGTCTTGTCCAGTACTAATGAAATTACGATCCGAACACTGAAGTTTGTTGATTATAGTATTCTCTCAACTTAAAATTTTTTTCTAAGAAATAGAAGTTTGAAGGTGAAAAAGAGACACGCACATATATTGATTTATTGCACAGATCAATAGGCTTGTCTGTGTAGGACTGACATAGGCCACTCCAAGTTAAATTACTATAATGAGGAATTTATGTCGCATCGGCTGGTTTGTAATTACTGCAGTACTAAATCTGCAGCTGTCAAAGTGGTTTCTCTCGAAACTAACTCAGACAGGCAGAAGTCTTCTTGAAAAGCTAATAGTCGTCCATTTACTCCGCAAATTCTCCACCTGCTCTGGATCTCATAGCTTCATTATAGTGTCCAAACAACCGGAAAAGAACCCTATACTGAGCCAGACAAAATAGTCGAAGATCTCCGATCCTGTCTCTTTACGATCCATTAAAATATTACCCTACCATCTTATCCGTAAAGTCACTTCTCTTTTGGTCTTCAAATTAAAACTTTCTAGGGATAATTTCTGATCTCTTCCATATATGTCACACATCTCAGCTACACAGTACTCTTAGATTTAATCCTAACTATGTCGAGTCTACCACCATCCTGCGCCGTTGTCACGAAATCTGTGAACCTTAACTTTCTGGAACACTCTGGGCCCAACGGGCCTGTAACGGGACTGCTTTACCTTTTTAACTATGTCGAATGAGGATGCCACACCATTAAGCTCACCATTATGTAATTTTTCCAGCCTCCGCTGCCTTAATTCCTGTTGATTCTCTCTCAATACAACGTTCATTAGATGCAATGAGCCACAGAAGGATCTAGTAACCTAACGATTACAGGATTACTTAGGGAACCTTACAGGTTGTACTGTAATTACCTGGCCCGGAATTACAGACTATAGGTCTAAACGAATAAGTGAAGAAGAAATTTAACCAGCAATTTCTCACTGAACGTGAAATATAGAAGAGTGTTAAGTCCTCACCACTGTGACTCGGTAAACTGAAACTTCTTGTTACGTAACGCCACCTAAGTTGGCACCAGTACACAAGGTTGGTAGCGTCATATCCTAAAAGACAAAATATCTCCACAAAATTGCTCACAAAACGTGCTGGACCTACCATCCATTTTATATATACATCTAAAACACGCTACTAAAGGAAATTAGAAGGGAAGGGAAGAAGAAGAAGAAGAAGAAGTACACAGTTACTGGATGACTTCAACGAAAATAGAAGATGCTATAAATTGAACGAAGAAGCACTGAATCGCAAAGTAAGGAGAACTGGCTTTGGACGGGCCTATGGACCTGCTACAAGACAGACTACTTGATGACGATGATGATGATGCCCCTTCCGCCACTGCAGGTTTAGGTTTTCGCAGCAGTGTAGCTGTGAGCTAAGTTCTTCTGGGATATGACTGCGTCAAAGTTAATCGTATCCCGAATTTTCGAGGAAGTGTAGCGGCTTTATCCTTGAGGGTGGAAATTTTGGAGAAGAATTTTTCTTCTTGAACATAAGTTAGAATAAGAGGCCATTATTTGACTCGAAAAGTCGGTATCCTACTACCTATCGGCAAGGCGTCGTATCCCAGAAGAACGCCACTCTCTCTACATGTTTCGCGAGAAAATCGTAAGAGTTTCTTCCCTTTTCGCAGCCAATCTCTTTTAAAATCTTCATTCTCAGTTCCTGTACGATTCTTGGAGCGTTTGATGCAGGTTCCTATACTCAGACACAGAACACAACATATAGGTGTATGGTACAGTTTTAAATATGTAGCCGTCTGCTACAGTCATTGTTTAGAGCGGTATATGTATGAAGTTTAAAGTACACTAAAAGTATTTCTGGGAATAGGATATATTCTTTTATTTTTCGTCCACGAATTGAACCGCATGATGAGAATGTATTAATAGCAGCATCAGAAACAGGAACGATTATGTCGACGAAAATATCATATTGCCCTAAAATAGAAAAATGTCTGCTGTGTCCTCTTATAAGAGAGAAGCGGGCATGACGTCAATGCTTCAATAAAAAATCTTCGGTTTATGGTACAGGACTGCAGTCTCCGACCATTGTTCACTGTTGGTAAAATCCTAATCTCCGGCCCTTTTATGGGTCATCGTTGTTTTGTGGAAATTTTATTACCTTTCTTATAGTGGATTAAAATTAATCAACTGCGGGTCGAATGTTACCAACCACTGATATAGGCACATGAGAGGAGTACACAGTCTATCAACAATTTTCTGCTAGCACTCAATACAACTGCTTCATTAAATCGACCATAAAAGTACAAGACATAGTCAGTATGAATGTATCTGGCCCGATATAAACTACGTGGAAGTAAATTTGTTTTTGACAAAAATAGACACATCACAGACCGTTTTATGTTTATTGTCGGAGATAACATATTTAAACGATACAAATCAAATTAAAACATGATCAATAATTAAGTGACAGAATGCATTAACCGTCGACTAAATCCGAAAGTATGACTGAATAATGCAATAAAATGGATCCATGCGTTCGGACCAGTTTCCTTGCTGACAAGCACGAAAATGCAAAGAGTATAATTTGCTCCTAATGAAAGATGTCGTGGATTTAAAGCCAACTTTTATCAAAGTCGAAGCATCATTAACAAATTTGTTTTTACAATGAGTGTGCATTCCTATAAACATTATTTTCAACTACTGTTAAGGAAACAATATCATTTTTTTTTTACATTCATTGTTCCGTGCATCATTGTAATTGTTTAAAAAATAACCAACACGATGTCACTTGTGGACTATCCTTTATTTTCATGGGTAGTCGTCATTCATTCTCTACATGT
>Ga0123354_10018044_pt1 | contig 11062 bp, 8 predicted proteins | sample TergutLab28metaG_2_FD_97872 | JGI IMG/M metagenome (GOLD analysis project Ga0123354, IMG submission 97872) | Labiotermes labralis P4 segment gut microbial communities from Petit-Saut dam, French Guiana - Lab288 P4 | ecosystem: Host-associated > Arthropoda: Insects > Digestive system > Gut ... | reverse complement strand
GAATTGATGGCAAAGGCAATATTGTCTGCAGATGGAATGATAACAGTGTTGTCACTGCTGCCTCATCTGGTGCTGGTATCGATCCCGTGTCTTGTCAGTTGTTATTCCCCGAAACTGAAAAAGACGATCCAAGTTCAGCAGCCAAAACATGATCAAAGTGTATAACCAATTCATGCGAGGTATAGACAGAGCTGATGAAAACGTTGAGAAGTATCGGCCATCAATCCATGGAAAGAAATGGTATTCAAGCCCTCTTTTGTTCAGTTTTGAATTAGTATTACAAAATGCTTGGCAACTGCATAAAACACATGATGAGAAGCCAATGGATTTTCTGGAGTTTTGTTGACGTGTGGTATGCCGTAATCTGGAGACCCATGGTCATCCTCCAGAACCTGGATGAAGAGGAAGACCTTCTCAAGAGCATAACATCGACTCACGTTATGATGGCATAAATCATGTGATAGTCAAACGGAAAGCAAACGCGGTGTGCTGAATGTCATAAGAAAACCACTTTTCAATGTGAAAAATGTGATGCTGCCTTACATGTGAAGTGTTCTGTTGAATATCACACTGAATAGCAGGTGTCACCACCTCCTCAGATAAGAAACATGATTTTATACATTATGTACAATGTAGTTGTTTTGCCTAGTGTTCCATTTTTGGAATGCCACATAACTCAACAATGAAATAAAATAACATTTTTTTCTCTTCAAATTCTTGTTCCTTGAATTTTTCTAGGTGACATATGAATTTCATGCACAAATTCAAAAATTTCAACCTCCGGCATAAATGCGTTAATGCTCAATCTGCAGCCATTAACTCATTTCCTACCACTACCTTGTACATACCCATATCAAATTCCTACTATAATCTATACATATACAATCACCAGATGTTTTCCACATGTCCATTCTGTCTACTGCATCATAGATCCAGGAAGGAAAAGAATGCTTCATTTATGTCATAAGTTTACGAAGTTCTGATACATAGCAAATTCCTATGTATAATGACTGTCAATTGTAACATTTTAATTCATTAAAGATAACCAACAAAAATTTCGGGCTCAGCTGTACATAGTAATAATACCAGGAATACCATCTTCATAGACCAACTTTCATTTTCTCCCCCCCTCAAAGTAATTTAAAGCACGAAAAAAGAAAATACAAACCCTGTTTATTCTGTTGATGAATATCCAATGTTGACAAATGACCCATTGCTGTTATCACCAGCAGTACATAACAAATCTGGTATTAAAACTTGAACACTTTATACAAAATACTTTCACTTTTGTATTGTCTATTTTGTATTTTTATGACTTACTCCACATCTACAGTCACTGATAACATTTGGGATCTAATGTATGTATTAAAAAAATACACAGATGCCTAATATTCCCAAATGAAAAAAACAGTGCATTATTCAAAAATCTTAAGATAAACATACACCTAGAAAATATTGAAGAACAACTGGTTCAAGTTTGTCAGAAAAGCATTCTACTGACCTAAAATGGGGTATTATAAACACTATAACATAAGATTTTGTGCCACAGAACTATATGAATTTTACATGGCCAGGTAATAAAAAATTATTTTCTTTACAGCTTTCCACTGCAAGGGAGGGTTGGCTTCTAATCAGATACAGTATATTTTTCTGCAACTTGCTTCCAGTAATATCTTCATGGATTTGTGTACACCATTCAGCAGCGACTTCTAACTAAATTTCATAGTCATGTGATTAGCAAACTACTTTGCATTTGGGATGTCAAAGCTTTCATTCTAAGCCTGGAGTTCCTGTGGTTTTTACTGGTTGCTCCAAGCAGATGTTGGGAGAATACCTTAGAATACACCATGACTGCTTCCCCAATTCATTATTCACAATCAGTGGTGGCATGAGGATAATTTATGTAGTGGGAATTTTTCAAAATCTGCAGCCTGGGCATGTCTTGTAATGTGCACCCATTAACTTCGGACCTATAGTAAAACTAAATTTAATTAATTAAAGCACTCATTATGAAGCATGACTTACATTATTTACAAGATACAGTAGTAATTTAACACATTTTACATGAAGCAAGAAAACTGCAGTAGGCTAAAGCTTGAACACTTTTTCCCCTTAAGAACACTGAACAAAACATCCACCATAAAACATACTAACTAAAACAGCATAACTTACAAGCATAATAACATATACAGGTCTCACTCAATGCAGAACCCACACAGGTGGCTAGCTTATGGGTTGTCTGACTGGTTTCCAGTTAATCTGATTGCCACACATTCCATTACATATCAACTGGAGGCTCATTCATACATTCCAGTGAAACTGCAAAACAGTCATTTCATGAGCTGCATGCAACAGATCTTAAAGAATGTATCCAGCACACGGTGCAGGAAATATCTAGACAACAATTTCAAAGAGTTTGTAATACGTTCACCATGTACTAAGAACTGAAGGAGATGACTTCCAACACCTGCTAAACTACAGAGTAATTTATAATATATAAAACAAATAGTTACAGTACATTTTATTGGTAGGTTCTACATTACTTCGGACATCATAGGGTGAATATATTCTTTATATGGTCATCTCAAAATCTAGATCCAAGCATTCGTTGACTCAGCTGTTCTACTTCACTTGCACGGACCCACACTTGAAACAGCGGTCTAGTCATAACTTGGCATTGTGTCAAATGCACTAAGTCATCTGGAATCACACACCTTATCTTGTCATTGATGCACCCATTTTTTATATAATATGTGGCCATCAAGTCATAGATATACTTGATGTACTGGCAGTGCGTGTCTGTACAGAGCATCGAACTTTCTGACACAGTACCTCTCCCACAAATGGCATTAAGGTACTTCTCCGTGATGACTGGAACTACATAGTCCACCTGAACAACAAAATTTAATATTAGTTCTGTTGAAATGCAAGGTACCATACACATGGATCAATTATAGGTATACGCAAGAACTAGGATGGTCTTATATCTGCGATTATTCTGCACATTGTACAAATGATACAAAAACAAAGTTATAATTTTCTGAAAATAAAGTGCTAAGGTAAATACTGAAATATAAATAATACAAAGCATGTAATGGAGAAAATAAAATAACAAGGAACTGATCTGTACTGCTCCACTTCACTGACAGTCAGGCATGCTCCATGGATGGGAGAAGCATGATATGGGTTCTTAATGTTGTTGAAAACGTCTTGGAAAGCAGCCATGTGAATGACCAACCAGAGAGAAAACAAGCAATATTAAAATGGACTATAAGAAAACACAAACAAGGATGTGGGCTTTTCCACGCATTTCTATACTACACTAAACCAATATTTATAGACCATCTGTTGGTGACGAGCAGCTGTTTAGTAACGAAGTGCTTGTTGAACTCTTGTTTTCAAAATGATGGAGATGGTAAATTAATTTACAATACATTCTCCCAAACTTCTAGATACTATGTCAAATTATCCACCTAGCATGGGCACCTGGCGCCTGGGATTTGTTGAGCCTCATGTTACCTAAATATAAAATAATATAGTAGCAATAACACATGGATGTCTTTCTCTTACAAGCTGGTCCTCCACTCCGTTTGTCACAAAGGCACTTTTCAGACAAGATTATGGGCAAATAATGGGTCAAAATAACAGAGCCGATAGGACTACATCCTTTTATTTACAGCTTCAACGTAACACAGAATGTAAGCCCAAGTGACTAGCTGAGCACTCTTGCCCAGCAGTATTTTTCTGCCATCTTTGTCTCATTTCACTTTCATTCCTGCATTGAAATATTCAGTGAATTTGTCCATTTTTTTTAAATTGCTTATGTCCAAAATGGCATAACATGAAATCCAGTGTCTGTAAGTTCTAACTTATTATTTCACAAACATTTGAAATGCCAGTTTTACCTGTTCAAAACAAGCAGATATGAACCGTTCAGGGTTCTTATTCACAAGCTCCGAATGCTCATACAAAATTACTACTCCAATGCGCTGCTGATTTTCTCTCTTCTTACGAAATTCAGTTGCAACTTGTTGTGCTGTATGCAAGCCATCAGATGCAAATGTTAACATGACTTTACGCATGTAGCGAACCTGTCAAATAAGAAACGTACAATCAGTAACGTATCATGTCATATAGCAACACATATTTTAGTCAAATTCAATTCACACAGTAAAAGCCTATCTGTGCAATATAAAAAGCAATCCCATTACAGGTCTGGACAGGCTCTGAGGGTTCCAGGAGGTTGAGGCTCCCAGATTTCAAGACAATCGGCACATGAAGGTGGTAAGGTTATCAGCCTTATGTCTAGTGTAAATTCACTGCAGTAATTAACCAACCAATAAACATGATGGCTGTGTGACATGATAAATCACAATTATATTTAGGGCATGCTTACTTTGCATTTTGTCTCATTGGAATGCAATTTCTTTAAAAAAACTTTTATTGATTCTGTTCCTGCTAAAACATATACTGTATTTACCCTAAAAAAAGACAACTTTAATGTAAGACCCCCCCCCCCCCAAAAAAAAAGTCTGTTAAGAATTCAAAAACATGTGTTCTGGATTTCATTGTCCTGTGTGGTCTTATAAGCCTGAGTTCATGGCTCTTTTTATGGTTTTTAATTTGTTGATTGGATCAGGTTTGTTTTTGAGCCTTCTAGTTAATTTTTAATTTTTCAATAGCCATTTTCCTGTTACTACTCTTGGACTAAATCAGTTCTCAGGTGCGTAACTTAACAAGTTACTGGCTGTATGATGCCAAGTGACTGAGAATAGTTTAATCTAAAGGGTCCACCAGGTTAGGTGCTTCTTTGCCTATAAGTGGAAACAGAGTCAGATTCTGATACAGCGTGCTTCTTGAAGAAATCAGATGATGTACAAAGTCCCAAAAAAGAAGAATGTGTCAGTTAACTTCAGTCTTACTCTGTTCTTTTGGATGTCTTGAACCTTGAAGATGGGACCAGTAGGTTGTCCCAAAACGTCAAAAAGGAATTACCACTCAACAATGCCTAATATCTCAGAAAAGCAAAGATCTCATCATGATGTGGCAATGCAGCCCATGGTCCGGTTCAGAGCGACCTGGTTGGGCAGAGTGCGGTTGGCGCTTCACATGCGAATTTAAGATGACCTCACATATTTGAGCGTTGAATTTAAGGAAAAAACGTTGTCTTGCATTCAAGTAAATACAGTAACACCACTAAAACTTAAACAAGCCAAACACCCCGTGTTATGTCCAACACTGTCCTGGCAGAAATGAAACAGTTCGTGAAGAGCACCCTGCAACTGTTACCAATTAAATTATTTTAAAAAAATTCACAAAAACTACCAAATAAGTCATTCAGTAGTTTCTTCTGCTACACAATAAGAGTCATACAGTAAGAATCATTGCACAGGGCAAATGACTAAAAATGCTCCCACCACAGATTCACAACCCACAATAAGCAGACAGCTACATGCCCTGTTCATGCTGCAATCAAGTCACTCTCCCTCTCTCGTTACAACCACCCACTTTCCATGTGAAGGCTAGTTCATACAGAAAACACACCAAAATTCATTTTACTGGTAACATTATATGAGTTAAATGAACAATGTCATGAATGATCCCTCCTATGTCATCATAAAGATTTGTGACAAACCTCACAACTGCCTAATGAAATACAATCTGGGGAACAATGAAAACACTAGCAGCTTTATAAGGAGGAAATCTGTACATCTAATGAAAGATTCAATGGTATTTACATTAGCAGAAATTGCAAGGCAAACATGTACAAAACTTAATAGGATATTTTTCTGGGAACTCTGAATACATTTTTGGATTTTGAATCTTCCACAAAATCTGGAAAGAGAGAAATTAGTTGATATTTGGTTTGTGTTTAGAATTTTAAGTGAATTACGGCAATTTTATTTGTGTAACTTGTATTTGTGTGTTGGCATGGTGGAAATTTTACATCTGCAGTTACGATATAAGTTTGGTTGTGCAAGTTACACGTGCTAGCAACAGGAAGACTATATCACACAACATTCCTTAGTAAGAGCACATTCCTTTTGTGTCTGCAAATGCTGTTGCTAAGTGAACTTAGTGAACTTAAATGCGCTCAGTTATGGGTTTTGTGAACACATGCACTTGCCTGTAGGACTGACAGGCAGTGTGTTTGTGATCCAACTTTATGTGAAGAGACACAAAAACCACAGCGCTCTGGGCAAGGCCTCAAAATGAGCCTTGTACCCCAGATTTTCCTGTTCATACCAGGTGAGCGGTGTGTGGTACATCCATAACTCTCGACTAAAAGGAAAATGATTGAGAAGTGTTTTGTTAGTTTGTATTTTTCCAAATTTAGGTAAGGCAAGAGAATTGAATTTGCGTTGATGATCCACCTTCATGTTGCTAGGCCAAAATGTGGCAGAAAAGATTTAAGTTGTGTAGATTCAAGTTTATTCTTGTGTGTGGTAGTGTAGATTTATAGAGAATATACATTTATATATTTTACTAAGAAAGATGTAACCCATATTCTGTGTTCTGCTGGGACGTAAGCTATGGTTAAGTTTTTAAGTATAATCCAATCCCAAGTATTTCCGTGTATGGGCTGTTTTATTATAAGAGTATTGGTAAACTCTGATGAGAATTTGACGCACTGAATGTATAGGAAAAATTAATACTTAAAATTGTTTAATGCGTGTGAAATTGTGATTACAACCAGAGTATTTATTTCAGGGAATTATTTTCATATAATACCTAGACAGGTAAACTCGATACCGAAAAGGTTAATATGTGGAAATAAGAAGGCTGTGCTAGATTCAACTTTTCTAAAAACGGTGATAAATCCCCAGCAGATCGGTCCGGTAGTAGATAATCCCGCAACTGCCTTAACACTCAGGACTCATGTTAGCTACCAGTAAAGTAAAGGTATTGTGTTTGTTTGCATAATTTTTTTCATGTTCAATTTGAACTTTAGTTATATTTGGTTAGCGGGTCTTGGCGAATGCTAAGTTGGTATAGTGGTTCGAGTCTGCTCAACTAAGCATTATGTGGCCACAGTGGAGGGATCACTACCCCCATAGCCACTATGAATTATGATAATTAAGTATGAAGAAGTTGTCAGTGACCTTCTTTGGAATCAAAAACTGAGTGGTGGCAGTGTTACCAAAATGGGGGGCTAAGACGATGCTAACGTGAGTCTGCGAAGTTACTTTAACAGGTAGTGCCCCTTTGGGGTAGGGGCCAAGTTGTAATCAGGAACTTCTCCCCACGAGGCACTACAGACTAGTGGCATCGGCGTGGACGCAACCCCCAAGTCACTACATAAACATTGCTAACAACAGTCAAAACCAAGATCAAACAAGGATATTTCAGACTTGCAAATAGTCATTCTATGTTTGTGTTAAATGATGCATAAATTAACGAACCACTGGTCTTGATCTAACAGGAACTGCAGTTTGGTAGTGTTCCTCCTCTAAATTTCCGCTCTGAATCCTTGAATATGGATGTGCAGTAAGTTGCTGGGAAATGACCTCTTGCAAGACAAAGGGTGCACGTGGAATGTTAAGAGGTCGGATGATGCTGCTTCTATTGCAGATTTCTGTTTCACTCAAACTGTCTGAATAACCTGTGGATAACACAACACAGCTTTTATCATAAGATTGGCTGCTGCACCCCTGCACAAGGTCAATTTATGAGACAAAACATGCTGCACAATTTCCATTGGTTATGTTAAAAATATGATTTAGATATTAACTGATAGGTGTGTGTGCGCATAACGAATGTATCAATAAACCTGTGTTCCAAGATAGCTTTAATTCCTGTAATTTCCAGTGTGCAGTCTATAAGATGCAACAACATTTTGAAGCATAAAATTCACGTACACTGTACTAGCTTCATGGTATATGGTCTTCCTTCAACAGTTAACATTTCCTCCGCTACACAAGACACACAAATTCCTATGCCTTCATGGTGTGGTGCTTAATTATGCACAGGAACCAGTTTACTTTACCTGTTCAGTTCATAATGATCTTGGATCTGGGAAAATATGATATACCAAACCTTTATATCACTGACATAACAAAAGCTTACCCGAAGAAACAGAAAAGTAACCGCTTTCTTCATTATTCATCTGGCTTCCCAAGACATTATCTGCCAAACCTTCAGCAAAACAGAATAAAACAATCTGCTGTCATAAATTGAAAAATTCAAACACAATTTTAATCTGAAAAATACAAGACTTTAATACTTCAAGCACTTTACATTAACAGTTTAATCTTCTATACAATATCTCTGCCATTCACTGCCCTTCAAAGCAAATTTAATTTCAAAGTCCCTATATAACTGCAAACACAACATACTTTCACTAATTTCATTTAACTGTCAAAGACTGCCACTTCAAATTCAACAGTCATCTTCATTACCGAACTTAAACAGAAGATATGTCTTAAATCATTTTAGTTAAACACCTTTGTACAGTATGTACAGTATTAATAATATAGGACACCTTTAAGATATGGTAGGCAGTAACTTACACGCTAACACAATCTTTAAACAGTTACCCAATTTACCGTGAGATGCACATGGTAATGGCGGAGTTATTACATACTTTTATTTGTACTAAAGAGGCTAAAGTACATGTTCATCATATGTAACACTGTGTCTTATTAATTTAGTCAGCTATGCAGCAATTACTATATTCAGAGCCACAATACCTGAAATAAGATCAACAGTATTATTTATAACATCAGGTCTTCCCATTCTCCTTAGTGCATTAACAATCTTACTTAATGCAGCATCTTCATGCTGTACGAATGCCAGTAAAGTGTTATATGCTGGATCTTCAGAATTGAAATTATTACAGGCTATGCACTGAAACACACACCCAAATTCACAAATTAAAAGGCATTAAAACATAAACAGAAAATAAATTCAAAACTCTAAAAGCATAACACAACTTCATTATGTCTCTTTTCTCACCTTTATCAGTAAAGGAGTCAAGCCAAGGTGAATGCCAAACTCTTCCCATCCTCCTAAAGAGTATGTATTCTTAGTAGAAATTAGCCAACGGCACAACGTCTGCAGTGTTTTTGATCCAAGTGAATCAAAAAGAAAAGCTGCATGAATCCTTGATAATTTTGGCAGCAAATCGGCAATTCTTTCATCTAAACTGTTTTCCTCTGCGGCCTTTTCCTTTACTATCTTCCTCATGGCCTCAAATTCTGGGTTCCGAGCCACTCTATAAATAAAAACACCAAACTTATGTATACTAGGGACACATCTCTATTATATGGAAGTTCTTGTGTAAATGCACTTCCTGGTCGTAACTTAAATGGAAGGTACTGAAGGGATGTTTCAATCATCACATCAGTTCTGACTTCAAACCAAACTGTTGTGGGTGTGATCAAAACTGTTTTTGCAATGTGATTTAATAGAGAGCCTGCAGATGGGTTGAAAAGTGGAGTATAGCAACACAACAGTGCATAATCTAACCTAAACAGTAAATACACACACATAGTGTGATCACCGCTGCATCCAGTGTGCAGTATTTTAGACTTATCACAAACACAACCAAGACTCATAATTACAAATACCACCAGTAAGTCCTAGTGTAACTGTCGCATGTAACACAAAACATTTACATGACCACAACACGTCCCTTGTTGCACAGCTTATGACAGTTTGCAATTTGACATTTAATCATTACTTAACCAACTGCTGCACTCCTGTAACAAATGGCTACAACTGTCTGGATAAGACACTTAATTTGGTATTGTATTATCAATTATAACACTGCGTAGGCCTATGTTGGTACATGGGTACCAATGTTACATACGAACTTATTGCAGCTATCTTCTGAATTATTGTGTATTGTGGTACATGGTTACCAATGTTCCAGAGGAACTTACTGCAGCCATCTTCTGAGTCATGACACTGTGTATTTTGGTACATGGGTACCAGTGTTCCAGAGGGGCATACTGCCTCTATCTTAAGGGCTGAAGTGAGCAAATCTGAAAAAGTGGCTGGTGATACAAAAGGCAGGAGAAAAGAAATTGGTAATGGGGGGATCACAACCATAAACCATAAAAAGGTGGAGGGGCCCAAACAGGCACGTGGGAACAGTGGGTCTTGTAAATGGCAACTGATCCAGAAAATGAGGACACAACCATTTAGTAGATATATAATAGGAGAACCTAGTAATACAGAAGTGTTTACAATTGTACATGAACAACCTCAAACAAATGTTATTTGATGGAAGAGTAAAAGAAAATTTTATGACTCAGCATGTTAATATAGTATATTTATACATATACCTTAATTTATGGACTGAAATTCTGCTCAGGCACACAATTTTAATGAACCTCTATTTACCATTACATTGAAATACTTTTATTTCTTATCCAAAATAACCTACTTACATGAAAATGGGAACTGTCAGTTCAGCATAAATATTCTTCACTTTCTTTAATATTTCACTCAGGTTGTACCTTCAAGACCAATAGATTGGGACTGCTAACATACATGTTAGAGAAACTGAAGTCACAGTAACCAAGACAAGGAAAAAAAGTATGTACATACATATACATAAACAGCTGTTACAGCACTCACATTTGGCTATGGTGTTTTTTAATATTTGCATGTCCTGACAGAAGTTAGGCTGTAAGGTTTCATCTGGACCTCCCCTGATGGTAAGACTCACAACCAGACTGACCACGTATTGATAGGTAGGGGATGGCATTCGAGTGTACTGGATGTGCGAAGTTTTGGGAGAGCTGATTGTGATACAGATCACTATCTGGTGAGTGCAAAGGTTAGGGAAAGATTAGCAGTGGGTAAACAGGCCACACAGAGGTTTGATAGGCAAAGATTTAACCTGAGGAAGGTAAACAAGCTGGAGGTTAGGAAACAGTATCAGATTGAGATTACAAATAGGTTTGCAGCTTTGGAGAACTTGAACGATGACGAGGACGTAAATAGGACTCTGGAGAACATTAAAGTGAATATCAAAACCTCAGCGAAAGAGAGTCGAGGTCTACACGAAATGAAGCAGCATAAACCCTGGTTTGATGAAGAACGTTTAGGTTTT
>Ga0123354_10018042_pt1 | contig 11062 bp, 7 predicted proteins | sample TergutLab28metaG_2_FD_97872 | JGI IMG/M metagenome (GOLD analysis project Ga0123354, IMG submission 97872) | Labiotermes labralis P4 segment gut microbial communities from Petit-Saut dam, French Guiana - Lab288 P4 | ecosystem: Host-associated > Arthropoda: Insects > Digestive system > Gut ... | reverse complement strand
TTAGCTAAGTCTTTGATATTGTGAGGAAGGTTGTTACAAATTTTAATTGCTGAGTAGTACACTGCCTTTTGGAACTTTGTTAGATTAGCTGTGGGTGGATGTAAGTTGGTTTTAAATCTTGTGCAAATACTGTGGATCTTCACATCTGTACAAGAATGTACCTCAAATGAAAATTCTGAATCATTTTTAAAATATGAAAAAAAAAAAAAAATCCATTTTCTGTAAAAATGTAAATATATGTTTACTGTGCTTTTAGTCTATATTTGACAGAACTATTTAAATACTGTAAATGGATAGGTACTATAAATTTGAAACACATACTGTGTTTTTATAATGCCATATTTGGTATCGTTTATTTGTTTCATGCAAGGATCTGTGTAATAAAAAGCATTTTTTTTCTTCTATTCTAATGGCAATACAAGGCGTTTTGCCAAAGAGTATTATTTCTATCACTTCAGTGGTGTGTTCAGGGCAAGCAAAAAATTTATTAACCACTGCTACTGACAGGATAGAATATTCAAAACAATGCATACAGTTCCTCAAAAACTCTCTGCCTTTCTGCTAAAAATATTCTTGTTTCCTCCCCTGATCACTGAAACTACGAACATGACTGCTTTATATTCTGCATTCTGTGTTCCGGTTGTCATAAAACCAATGAAGGCAACAGAAGAAGCAAAGAACTGTTTTAAATAAGTTATTAAAATAGGGACATTTCACCACAGGCAATGAAATCATGTACACATGATCTTCTAATTTTATAGCTAATTACTAGAGGTACCGGTTTTCAGTTGTACTATTGTGCTTGTCTTCACACAATTTTACATTTCTTTGTGATGTCAAGAATTGGCTGAAACATTGTTACACATACTTTCAAATAATTAGGTTTTCTGGCAAATAATGTTTAACTTACTTGAATACAAATTTTTATATCAGCATGGTTTTGCTGAAAGTATGTTAGGGTTCAGAGTTAAGAAGAAAATATGCTAAGATTTTTTTTTTTCTGCAAGGTGTTCAGTATACATCCATGAAGCAATGAAAAGCAGTTACAACAATATGTTTTCTGAAGAGACAATTGTTGTAAACTCTACATACGCTGAACATGGTGTTTAAATGCGTACTTGAAAATTGTAATTACTGTTTGGCCCTCATTCTTACAGCTGGAAAAAAAAACACAAAATTAGTTGTCAACAATCATTATGGCAGTGAAAAAAAGAACTACAAAAGACACTCCTAGTACCAGTCAGTGTTACACTTACATCAAATTCAGTAGTACATGAAGATTGTTGCCTTGTTGATTCTCCACAGCAAAGGCTTCTAATTTCTATTGATTACAGATGAGGTTTCATGGTGGTGAATATGGTATCATGATCACAGTTGTCTATAGATGTGTCACACTATGTAATCTGGTGGATGGGTACCAAAGTTTCAGAGGGACCTGCTACCCCAAATATGGAGGCAGCAGGTTCTTTCAAAATGCTAGTTCCTGTCTACCAGACTACAAGGCTTCACATGCCAGAGGATTTCCTTTAATCTTCATAATATGGGTTCTAAGATGTAATTTGAATGATGCAATAAGAACAGAAAAGACTTTGACAATAACAGCTGACACTTCACAGCGGTACAGAATTCCAAAATTGTGTCAACTGGGATGCAGCAAGTTGGAATAATTAGATTCTCTTTACTGATGTACTCACAATTGAAATTGATTACGAAGATTCAAAGGTTTCGAATGCAGCCAATTCAGGAAGATCAAGTATCACTAAACTGCTGCACATCTGTAAAGCCTTCTTGAATGTGCACTACAGTCCGTCAAACTGTACAGTGCGACATCCCAGAAGAGGGTCATCTAAATATTCACTACCATCTGAGCCTCAAATCTCATGCAGTACAGTAAATAATGCTGTATCATCTATTGAGGTTATGTAACATTAAATATTCAGTCATTAGAACTCATATAGTTGACGTGCATGTACTGCTCCATGTCATATTGGACAATCAAGTTTGGGCAAATATACTCATTTAGCTGAAATTATGGTAAGATCAGGATACTCATATCATCCTACAGTCCCAACTGACAAAATTCATTTAGTGTATAGGAAAACCTGTACTCTGCGTGTGTGTGAATTTTCATTTCACTACAAAGTATTCTCGCCCCTAAAGGAAAAATATGAGTTTTTCTGCATACAGTTCCCATGCCATGAAGGCATATATGGATAGTGGAGGTAAAGATTCCTCCATTCCACACTTAGGCACTAGATAAGGAGAATTATCAATTTCATGTTCTGGCCAATTTACTATTTAACAGGAGGCTTTGTTGACTACCCAAAGCCAATTTAAATGCTGTGGCAAACAATCAGTGCTTGTCTGTTCTGTTTATTATTTTGGCACACATAAAGTATGAACACTATACACAGAGCTAATAAGTTACAATTTTAGCTTCAAAAAAATGCAGACTTTTTCAATCTTATGAACAATTGTAATTAGTAACATACAGACTGCATTTTTCTTCTTTGTTCTTTTGTGTCATCAATTGAAAATTATTACTTCAGATGGAACTACTGTCCCTACAATAAAATATACATACAGTTTTAGAAATAAGTACATACAATATTCAGAACAAATTTTAGAGCAGTAACATTTCTGCAACCCTTTCTTACAGTTCTCATCAAAGTTTCAAGGCAAGATGTAGGTTATTTCGTGGTTTGACTCTCCAAATCTGACAACAAAATGACCTGACTGAATAACACAGACATGCTGAGGAGAGGTGATAATCTTTCAACTGGTTAAGACTTCTCTTCCTCTTATGGAGTCTTTAGGTTCATTAATGTGTCCACAAAAACAGACCACTGGACCCTATTGTGGGTCAAAAACTGGTAAACCCTCAAAAATGGAGGCACTAACTAGGAGTCTATGTGTGTCTAATGTAGATAATGATGGCTGTGAGCAGCAAAATCTCATTAAGTTACAATTCCAAGAACTGGGTTCCAAGATGTGTACATAAACAACAGAGAGGCAAGTCACTCATCACATAACTTCTGATTATGCAGACAGTCAGTCTCCATAATCATTGGATTGAAATTCATTTTCATATGGCCAATCACTCAAAAAAATGTCATTACACACAGTCGCCATGGAGGTGTCATGTCTAATCAAAATGGAAACAAATGACTGATAACTTTTTTTTTTTTAAAAAAAATGACAAAATCACTGAAGTAAGTGCAATTTTAGATTTAAATATGTACCTTGTAGTGATTTCCTGAAATACAAATTATCCCATTTCTGATGGCAATGAAATCTGGAAAAACTGAACCTTATGGTATTATCACTACAGTGGTTTCACCCCTCTACAACTATTTCAATGAAGAAATGTCACATTGGCACTAGAGGACTGAGGAATGCTGTAGAGGATTCCACAGTAAAACTGTATGGTCTTTTAGATGCCAACATAACAAGAACTGCCATGTCAACAGAGTTAAACCAGTCAGCATGAAACAGTCTTTGACACTGAGTGTCCTTTTTATCGCAACCCTGAGCATGACAGCTTTATCATATAAAAGTCTGCCTCAGCCAGGACATGCCATGACAAGTTACCATGTGCAGGGACATACTAAAAGAGACATCCTGCACTTTACAAGCTGTCTCTCCCACACTCTCTGTCTCACACACAACTTTAGGTTATTTCTTTAATGAAAATGAAGTGTTTCAGGTGCTTGTTTCATTGCTGTGATACTCTCTGTTTTTAAAAATGGAAGACTAAGGATCAGATGTTGTACAGACAAGCCTGAGACTTTAGCTGCTTGTAGCAATGGGGTGAGACTGTGTCATTTGATACTGCAGCCTCAAATTGGCCTAAGTATACAGCACTGTTAAAATGGTAACTAACACAGGAACACTAAATTTCTCAAAGAAAAACCTGTTTCATTGCCACTTTTTCCATCACAAGCCCCAAATGGACTATCCTAAAATTTCATCTGGGCACCTTCAGCAAACAAACCAGCAACTGCATCCCAAAGTATGCGTACGCACATGTTAGAGAGCGAGTTTCAAGGTGTTGCACACATGAAAACCAGTAAACTGTGTAAGATGCAAGAACAGAAGACTAACTCCATGAAGCTGAGTCCTGGAGAAGTGAACAGTCATTCTGCAAGTAAAGGAAGCAACTGCATTTATGGAACCTGAAGCTTTGTGAGTACTGCAACCCCAGACAATGCACACAGTTGGCTTATGATCTGAGGACTAAATCAAATGAACAGCACTATAATTGGAACATAATATGTGATATTTGAATTCTACAGCAGCAAGTGCCAAGATTACAGTCTTCTGAGATTGATAGCATGTAGTTTGAAGGACTAGCTACCCCCATATTCAGGGTTGAAGACAGAGGCTGCTGGCTCCTCCCAAATGTCAGTACCAATCTACAAAACCAAATGACACACCACATGCAACTGTAATCTCAGAACAGATCAGTTCTCTCACTATTCAGAAGGATGCAAACAAGTGAACACAGGGAACATGGGGGCCTCTGCATACTGCCATCAGAGTAATAAATTCATGCTGAATTAGACCAATTAGTAAGAGCACATGTGTTTATATCTATGGTTCCTTGTTCAGGACTCATTTGAGAATTCTCTGCTCTCTGCATGCTGTCACCATGACATAATACCCTTTGCTTTTGTAGTATGGTCAGTACTGATTGTCTGCAGTGTATGTAAAATAACTGAATTCCCTTTTGCAATGCCTTTTCTTTCATATTTTACAATCTGTCTTACAGAGTGACTTCTGGCAGTGTGATTGTCCAAGTGTCACTGCTGTATGGGGAGGTTATAGAAGCCAGTGCACATTGGTTCACACACCATAAGGCTGATGAAATTACATCATGTTTCCCCACAAACAAGTAAATATTAACAATTTATGCTCTTAAAATGGGTAAAGCAGCAAGGATTTCTGTCTTGTTTCTTCCTGACAATACATTTCATTCTCATTCAATTTATACATTGTTTTGGATGGCTGAGCAGTTTGCTAGCAACAGTGCACAAACTACCTATGGTCTACCTGTCATACCTTCTCATACCACATAACCCAAAACTTAATGTCAAAAAGCAATGTAAACTTAAAGATCATAAAACACAACATGTCTGCATTTTATTTGGTGTTGATGTAATTGTTAATGACAATGTTAGCTGGGTGAAAATGTGCTTTCTTTTGGTGGGATCTATTTGGAACTAATTAACACAATAACTAACCAAAAGACTGGCTGAGTGACTTACTAACTCCATGGGGCAGAGTCCTTCTTGAGAATCAAAATTCCTCAGCTAGTACAGCAATTCTCCACATTTTATGGAACCCAAAATTTCATTACTGTGTTCATAAGACCCTGCCATTCATGCCTATCCTGATCCATATTAATCCAGTCCACATCCTACTAACATATTTATTTAAATTCCATTCTAATATTACCCTTCCATCTACACATAGGTCTTCCAAGTGCTCTCATTTCTTCTGGTTTCCGAATTGAAACCCTGTAAGCATTTCTGTTCCCCCCCCCCCAATTCATGCCATATGATTTGCCCATTTCATCCTACTTGAGTTAATCTCCTTAATATGAAACTCTACATTATACAGTTTTATCGAGTCACCTGTTACTTCCTCTTACTTAGCCCCATTTATCTCCCTCAGCACCATATTCTCAAAACACCCTCAAACTGTGTCTGTCCTGTAATATGACAGAACACAATTCACACCAATATTAAAGAATAGGCAAACTTATAGATCTGTATCTTTTAATTTCTATAATTTTAGTATGCAAACAGCAATACAAAACATTCTGAACTGAATGTTGCCAGGCATTCCTGAATTCCTCTGTTCTGAATTTCTTAATGCATGCAATTTTAATTTGTTAGTGTTGCACCAAAATATATGAACTTTGCCATGTATTCAAAGGAGTTATTGGTTATATTTATATACAGTTATGACTTACAATGTGTTCACAAGACATGAACACACACTAAACATGCTTAGTTATCTCAATAGTCACTTCCAGGCCAACCTCCTTACTAGTTACTAACAGCATATCAGTATTTCTCTGTACACTGTGCACATTTTTGCCCATTAAAGTAACAGCAGCATATATGATATTTGATTGGATACAATATGATGTGGCTGGTTTAAAGAAAAGTTCAGGGAAATGACAGGAAAGAAATCAGTGATATGGACCCTTGTCAGTTTGGCAGTTTACATGTGTAAGAGCTCGTAAAAACAAGTAAAACCTGTTACAACACAATCTGTTTATATGATGCCTTGTCTACAGCATCAGATACTCTGCGGTACCAATTAATTCCTCACTGTTCACCGTAACATTATACTCCTTGGTTAGAACAACACTTTTTTATGACACCAAATACTGAGTTCCTTTTGTGCCAATATAACTGAGTTCAACTCTATAAGGTAAATGACAACGCTGATGCTGTGTTACAGCACTTAATCCTAACTGTATATAGGGACCGTGGAAATACAGCTGTGAAAGCAATTATGCTTGTGGCACAGGATGGTCAGTCATTAACTTGAAGTCTGGTGTGACAGGTGGCTCACTTAGCCCCCATCTAGAAAGAGCACGGCACCATAAATCAAACCTGCAGCTAATCAATATACCGATTAAGCTGTCCGGTTCGTAGTTGCAAAGCATAAAAAAACTTACACAACTGACACAGCCCAATCTCTGTTACTACCACAAAGTCAACATCACTTCTGCTCAATTTACATGAATCTGTACTAACTCTTAAAAGTATTATCTTCTGCCGTCTCTGTGCATAAATGAGGTTCCAAGATTTATGAGCTTCTGGATTACCATGTAGTTCAACTCTGAAAGTGGAAGCAGCACGTTCATCTGAAACATTGGTATTAACTGACAGGAACACATGGTGTCACAACCCAGAAGACCATAATCTAAATGCATGCCACCATGAAAAGCCATAATTTATATAAATGATGTTATTAATTAAAAATTACCTAAAACTGATTTATCAAGATCTAATTTGTCATAAACCTTAATAGACATTTGCAACATATGTAAACAACTTGCCCTAAATCTCTTGAAAGTTTGTAATAATTTAATAAAAATACAATAGAACTATCTGGAATATGCACTTGTAACTCTGAATTTTCCAGCCATTTTAAAACAGGCAGGGGATAAAACACAGCCCTGTGCATGTCTTCTGCCCTAAACACTACATTATTGTATCAAATTAGGCAGCCAAGTCCAAAATATTAATGACTGTGGCAACTGTCAGCTTTCAGAGATGAAATAAACAGACTTTTGTGACATATCTGTACTGTATATGACACTGTGGGGTTATGTAAGTACATTTGGTTGTGTATAAAAATCTCATTTTCTGAATAATACGACATTCATGTGTAAACTGGTACAGCTACATGTAAGGGTTGTGTACCTGCTGATGATGCTGATTACGTTCCAATGATGACATGTGACAAAAAAGTCTAGCCATACTACTCAGTGAGAAAACTTTTTTTTCTCTCCCCCATTTCCCCCATTTTGTCCTGGATACATACTGTACAGGTGAACCAAGATTGTGTGGACACTAAGGCTTCATGAGAGGCTCTTCTGTTGCATCCCCTATACTGGGACGTGAATCCACATCTGCATCATCCACCAGGACAATTGTTGTAGCACTTGCTGCAGAAGGTGATTGGTCAGCAGGTACAGAAACTTCACGAGTAGTGGTACATGGTACTAGCGGCACAGAAGATGATGATGGTAATGTTGCGGAGAGACTGCCTGCCCGGCGAAGCCTCTGACTGAAGCTGTTTATGTGATTTCTTGCACTTAAAGCTTCTAGTTCATGACTCTCACTTGCACTTGGATGTAAAGCACACACTGTACTCGACGTTGACAGTGTCGACTCAGACAGGACATTGGTATAAACTATCTTGTCTACACAGTTAACAGCACTTGAACCCCCACTGCTTCCATCTCCATTGATGCAGCAAGTTTTGTGAAGATTAGGGTATGAGAATTGACCAAACCCATGCTGTGGTCCACCAACTCGAAGCAGAGAGCCTAGGAAGAAGGTGGAGTATACCCAGCTGACAGACATCACAGTTATCAGGAAGATCCCTATCTGTATATAGGCAAGCACAGTGGATGGAAGCATAAATGCACCAGCTGCAGCTGTTGTCAGGGCTGCCATAGCTGTGGGGCCACCCATACGGGAGATGGCATATGTCACAGCTGATTCCCTGTCTCCACCACCTGGACACATCCGATAATGAACTCCATAGTGGAGGCTAAAGTCAGCTGCCAGACCAATGGCCACTGACACGGCAACAGATTCAAGGACATTTAATTTCCATCCAAGCAGTATGAGTAATGCAACTGTCACAAAAATGATGCATGATACTGTAAGGATGGCATACAAGCTAATGAGTATGTTCAGGGTGACCAACAGCAACACAACAAAGGCAATGCCCATAGAAACACCAATGGCCAGAAGAGTATCATGTGACAATGTGCGCTGCAGGTCATAGAATTCAAGATCACTCACAAACCAACCATTCCTCATACCAGGCGGGGCTTCTGAAATCTCTTTGTGTGCCCAAGACTCAACCTGCCGGAAGAAATTATCCATGTCGGAATAAGAAAGTGAATAAGCGTGATTGCTGTCATACTCAACAATGAGTGCACGTACTTTAGGATGCTTCTCACGTGAGAATTTGAGTCCAGCTGTACCTGGCAAGAAGTAAGAAGGGGTTTCATACAGGTCCACTATGGCTTGGACTATGCACTTCTCAAAGACTCGGCGCTTGTAAGGGAAAGTCGAGTTCTCACAGCAGGGAGTCCTATCAATACGGTCCACAGGGTCTCTGCATCGCCGCTGCATCCATGATTTGAAGGATGTGATGAAGCAGTTTGGCAGTAGGGGACCCGACATTGGCTGATAAAAGCTTTGCATCCTAAGGCGTTGACAAAATTGGAGGAGCCATCGCTGAGATTGTGGGGCTGCCATATCAAATGTGTCATCAAATATAAGGGTGCCACGCCTTCCGGGATCCAAATAATCACCATTATCAACTGGCTTAATGCCCCATACAAATCGAAGTGGCAACTTGACACTGAGGCTATCATCGCTGTCACCCTGTAAATAAGAACAAGTGAATAAGTCAGTGATCACTGTCATCTTCATTCATTATAATGCATTGAGAAGAGGATGGCACATGAGACACAAGAAGACCGCAAATATTTATCAGAGCAAAAAACACTACAAACAAAAACTGTGGAAAGAAACAGGTCAAGGAACCTAAATCATGATGTCAGAGATTAAAATCACTCGTCATTGTCAGGACAGATAGACCTGCCGTGCATCTAATAACTCAACACAAATGTTTCTGTACAGTACCCAGAACAACATCTTAAATCAGAGGTGCACAAATCACAGGCACCAAGTCACCGGATTAACTAACTTTTGTAGACTGGTGCCTAAAATTTATGGGTTCTCTGTATGGAACCTATTTTCATGTCACCCATCTGCCACATAGAATTTTTTAGTGAACTGTAGATATTTGGAAAATTTGAGCACCCCAACTTAAATTACTGTAAGTTTAAGAACAGAGGAAACTATTACCATCTTAAGCCGTTCAAACAAAAATTTATCCCTGTAGACCAGATCATAGCGCTCAAATGGATGCCGACTATCATATAGCTGGAAGTCTCTCGAATCTGGCAGTTGGAAGTGTGGATAGTAGAACACGATGGCTACACTTCCAAGTGCTGCTCCCCCAAGAACACACAGCCACAGATACCGCAATGCGAGGACAGCCTGCACAAGGAACTTGTCCAATATTACACGAGCCTGGTCTGCAGCCATGCGAGCAGGACGCAACTTGCTGTCCCATGCAAACCATTGAGGTGGTACCACTGGTGGGCAACACCATCTTTCAGATACCACCACAGCTGCTGGCAGCCATGTCACCATTAGTGCAAAGTTTGCCAGAGTTGCTGTGCCAGCAAACACACTGAAATAAGATGCAGTGAAATGTTCTTAGTGTAATTTTGTTTAATTCTTGGGTCACTAAACAAAATCATCTTAACTGCTCGGTGGAGAAACTGAGGACAACAACCAAATACTGAGGAGAGTGTCCTCAAACTTCTATTATCCCAGTTATACATTCTACATTCTCTCTCTTGCCAATTCATTAATCTAAGCAGTTTCCAGATAATAAATAATATACTGCTAAAATCCTGTGTGTCAAAGACAAAACTTCTCAAACTTCATAGTCTAATTAATTGTAAGGTTATTTAACAGTGCTGTTTTAACCACAGAGCTGTATTAAAAGTCAATAAAAAATAGTCTTTACCACTTATCTGAAATTCCTCCTTATCTTTGTTTGGTATTCTCCTTTTTATACACCTGACAACTATGTTATGACATTCAAAGTTGAACAAGCTAAAGATCAGCATACCAACTACATTACTGATGGCAGATGGTGTTAAAAAAGTAATTGGATGAAGCTAGCACATAAACTTAACATTTATCCACTCACATACATGATAGCCCTTGTTCACCATGATCTTGAAGAACATGTTTAAATCACAATTCTATTGAATATGCATGCCATGAATTTCTACAGGAACGCCTTCTTACATAACAGTGGAAACATGACAGAATTTCAACTCAAGACTACATGCATACAAAGCCTACAAAGTCTAAGACAAACAATGATCATGGCATAGAGGGGGCACAATATTGGGTCTGATTGTATTTCTCTTTCCTTTGCTGTGACTGACCTACTTTTAATGCTCAACAGTGCCAAGACCAAAGGCTGTCATTGGGCACAATCCTGATCCTGCTCAATCCAATTCACTTTGCAACAAAAGTACAATCCTTGAATAAAGGTTGACCAACTAGATGACACTTGCTTTATTATATATTGCTCAACATGTTTCAGACGTTAATACGTCCGTCTTCAGGAGCTAGCGAGTATTTGTTGTGTTGTGTAGGCTGACTTGAGGCGTGCTGGTGTTATGTAGCGGGATTGGCTGTTGGTGTTG
>Ga0123354_10018041_pt1 | contig 11063 bp, 7 predicted proteins | sample TergutLab28metaG_2_FD_97872 | JGI IMG/M metagenome (GOLD analysis project Ga0123354, IMG submission 97872) | Labiotermes labralis P4 segment gut microbial communities from Petit-Saut dam, French Guiana - Lab288 P4 | ecosystem: Host-associated > Arthropoda: Insects > Digestive system > Gut ... | reverse complement strand
CGTCATTTGAAAAATGTTGGGGGGGGGGGGGGGATGAAACAATTTTTAGCAAAGATAACGCATTTTTTTTTTTTTTTTTTTTTTTACATTTTTGGATGGGTGGTAGTGTGGGGGGGGGGTTTTTTTTGGTTTTTTTCAAACATTGAAGTTCCCCCCCCCCCCCCCCAACATTTTTCAAATGACGGATCACAAAAAAAAAATCTCATATTACATTTCCAGACATATGATTAAAGTAATGGCACTTGTTTAATACTTCTGAAGAAAAATCTTACAACACTTTGTGTACTTCACGGAACAATTCCGTCCATAACGCACAGCATCCATTTCATCAGGCAATGAACTTTGTAGCACACTGGTCTAATGACAATGAAATGGATTTCACAGAGTCTTCTGGGTTGTTATGCCATGCTGACTATTCAACACTTACCGACATTTAGAACGAAGTGGTGCCTTCAAATCATCAGTAATTACTTACCAGCCAACACACCATAAGAACCACAAAGACTTGAACCTTTGACAACACCCCTTTGAAAACCTAAAAATACTTTCACCATGTTCAATAACAGGATGTTTCTCCAACCTGTGCACAAATTTCTTAGATTCGAGGTACGAGAGTGCGGTGCTAAGCTGATACGTATACTGCAGCAATGTCGCCAAGTCCAAGCGATGTTTGTTGCTCTGCAGATAGGCTCGCATCTCTCCCAACCTTGCCAGCTCCATTACAATCCATATTGGACTCTCTGAACATACACCAATGAGCTTGATGATGTGCGGATGGTCAAACTGCTGCATGATATCTGGCAACACAGCACGAACGGCTCCATTATTGTACCCATCACTGACTTTTGAAAATACAAAGCAACAAAAAGGGAAAGGTAATGCAGTCCCTGCCCATGCCATGAAGGCACATATGGGGAGCAGAGTTACAGCTCCACTGACTCTTAACCATGGCATCAGATGGGATCAGCAATATTTATCTCCAGACTGCAATGTAACAAATACTTACAGGCCTCTTCTAGGAACTTCTCAGCTGTTGCCAAATCAGCATCAGCTTTGCAGGTCTTAACAGCCACTGGGACCAGCTGGTTGTCTCGTCCTTTGAATGTTCCTTTATGCACGTCACCAAACTGACCCTCCCCTATGATCTCTCCTAACTCCACTTGATTTCGCACCAGTTCATAATCACGTGCTGAAAAGTACACCAGATGTCATCCCTCTATGCACATTTTTTCCTTATAAATAAAACTACATTCCTGTAATGGCTTAAGTGTATCATGTATTAATACAGGTATGCACCGCATAACAACTTTTCTGTCAACGACAGACTGCATATACAGTGGTGGTCCCATAACATTATTATATTATAAAATTCAAATACTTACCACTGTGTTAAAACTGCCTACAGTATTCAGTACAGTACAATGCTCTACAGGTTTGTAGCCTAGGAGCAACAGGCTATATATAGACTAGGTGTGTAGTAGGCTATACTGTACTACCTAGGTTTGTGTAAGTACATTTTCACTTGATGACAAAATTGCCTAACGATACATTTCTCAGAACATATCCCTGTCATTAAGTGATGCATATCTGGAATGGCATGACACTCTGTACAGCCATTTACTCAACTCTGTATAATGTCTCAGTTTATTAGCCAGGCTTCAGTATTAAGAGTGGGCTCAGTTGCCAAACTGTAGGGTAGTCACACAGTTCCAGCAACATGGTTACTCACTGGCTGGCGTTGAGTAGTCGCCCTCCTCATCTACTATTTCCGCGTAGTCTTCAGACAGCATGGTGCCGGTCTGTGCAGCGGTTGTTTCCGGACTACCAGAACTGCCACTAGCTTGTCGTGAACCCACTCCATGCTGCTGCTGATGACGATACTTTGGTGGGTGTGCATCTAAGAGAGTACAACATGAGTGCCAACAAAACAAACAAAACTATCTCAATTTACACATACCAAATAGAGGAACAAGTATATTTCTGAAATAAATAAACACACAGGGAAAAAATATATAGCTGAAGAAGCATTTCTAAATGTTACACATCGAGAGAAAAAGAAGTGCCATCTGCATGCATTATTCAAAATTTGGAACTTATCACTCCCCGGAGCACAGCTGTACTTCCAAAAAGTCCCCTTAGCTCACAACAACATTCCCCACATTTTATGGAATCCAAAGGAACACTACTGTTTCACATCAGCCCACAACTGGTTCCTATCCTCAGCCAGTTGAATCCAGTTCAAATTCTCCCATCCTGTCCACTTTAAATCCATTTTCAAACTCTGGGTGCCAATACATCAGTGTCACCACTGACACATGCTTCTGTTACGTGCCACAACACTGCACATGCTTGCTCCTTCAAGTGCCTCTCTTCTTTAGGGTAGAAGTGAGGTCAGAGGAAGTATTTTCCTCCAAAACAGCAGTACCCTTCTACTAATCACACAACTTTATACCCCAAAGACCAGAGTCTCATTCTCTTCACAAAGTCCCATACATGAACACTCTATGATGGTTACATTCACAGAACAAGGTCACAGACATTTTGAACCTCCTATTGTAAACCTCTATTGATGGAGGTGATGGGCTTGAAATTATGGGGACACATAAATACAAAAACATCATGTCACACTTACAAAAATCAGAGGCCATAAAATAATAAGATTTCAGTTTTAGCACAAGTGCTGAGGACTTGGAACAAAGGCAGAAATAGCCCCAGACTTCAGAAATAAATAAAGATATTGTAACAAACAGGATCAAGAAATAAAAGAAGGAATTAGATAACAGGAGGTTGGAATGGGCTTCTAGACTAACTTTGAATTACTGAGATATGATAAACTAGCCGTTGAAGACAGTACATCTATATACAACAAAGGAACAAAGCTTATGCAGCACCAACCTTTGAGTGAACAAGGACATGGGTAGTGCTTCCATATGGCAGCTTTCAGGATAAAGAACAGAATATTAGACATTTGCATACTGGTACTCTTTTTAACATGAAATTAGGTTTGTACGAATAACAATTGAAATCAAGAAGTATCAATTAAACCTAATTATCACAATTAGGTACAAAGTAAGTAGTTTCTGAATGTAATGGTGACCAGTAAGCTTCTGGAACAGAATCAGTGTGAAACACTTCTCATAGCCTGTACTACCCTCACACCACCCTCACCTTCCTCATGGTATATAACATGTTCACACTGAGGCATTGACAACTGTGTCTACGTGGCGGATGAAATGCTGTAATAAAGATTCTGTCTAAAAGATCAAAAGTATGGAACTCCGTTAATGATTAAAGTCATCTCAGGTACACTGCAACATACACTGGCACACAGACGTCAATATTTTCGAGGACCCTGCTACCTCTTGCTCCGAAATGGTGGTACCAGTACACCAATCTAGATGGCATGACATCTCAAAAAGCACTGGAATCTTCTATCAGCACTACTTTGACAAACTCATATCTTGCATGGACTCTACAACCTCAGCCTCACTCTAGTAGTAACTGGAAGCAATGATCGCACCTTTCCTGTTCCAGAGGGAAGTTGTCGACTGAGTGGCGAGGCGACAGTAACCATCAATGAGGTCAGCTAAACTCTCAGCAACTTCAAGCGATGGGCAAGTTATGGTGAGTGTCTCGGTAGTACCAGCTACCCGGAGCTGTACCACAGCTTTACGATGCGTTTCACAGTCAGACACTAACGTCTGGATGGCCTGGATCCTATCAAACTCAGCCATTCGTGTCGGCTGAAACAAGAAATATTTTTACAGAAGTACTGTTCAAGTATCACTAATCATTCATTCATCATTGCACTAACAAAGTGAAATCCTATCTATATATACATCTGATCCATTCAATCAGATATGGAAACAGTTCTTAACTATTACTCCTTGCCTTTATTGGATTCTGATACATATGTAATTAAATCACCTGTAATTACCACTGACACTTTAAAAAAACTTGCAAAATGAACATTTCCATAATAATATGCTGTCATATATATATGGAAGAAATGAATCAGTGTAGGATTTAAATGCTTCTATTCTAAGACTAATAGATTTGTGAAAAAGCACACTTCTGTAGGTCAAGATATCTCTTCTTGAAAAGAAATCTCATCACACAATATCTAGATTAGCATCACACTCAACCTAAGTCACATTATTGTCAGTTAGTAATATAATGCTTTAATAATGATACAATTTCACCAGTTTGCTGAAAATTACAAACTACAAAACACCACATATTAACCAATAACTAGCAGTAACACACGTATTACCGTATTCTCAAAGCACGTCACGACATTTTTACTGTTTTATTTGCCACAGTTGAATAAAACTGATTCATTACAAGAAACAAGTGCGAACACTTTAGATGAGTCTTTGATTTCAGATGTTTCTATCACAAAGCACACAATGAAAACAGTAGCTGGTTAGTTGTATATTAGTACACTATAGCTGCATGGAGTGTACTGCTACACAGATTCTGTTTGTGGCTTATTTCACAATGCTGTCAGCAATAAACTGTACAGCACTGACAACAGATGAATGAATGAATGAATGAATATGAAAATACAGCATTAAACATCACGAGATTCTACGACAGCTGAACACAATGTGTACCTTGGACTTGAAATTCATAAATCCTAGTGTACAACAAACCATAATATTCAAGTTCATAAATTACTTCAACTTACTGATGTGGCTCGATGAGTCATGTATGATATACCCAGATCAGGACCAATGACTAGCTCTACTGGAATGGACCACCCTGACTGCAACAGGCAACAGCATATGCTGAAATTGCTTTCATGCTGATAATTTTATGGAACGCTAATATACTGCACATGAAACAAATAAATGTTCCCAAAATACAGAGTCCTTATTTTATTTGACAAACACTGTTGGTCACTTCCTGCCACCAGTACACCGCACATGTGTGTGGGCTACATAAATGCAATAAACAAGCCAACATAAAGTGGCAACTGATAGTTTTTAGGCTTACAATGACATGTTAAAGTTCTCCAAAAAGATGGAGCAACACCCAGTTTTCAAGCTGTTCTACATGAAAAGTGTACAAGTTCTTGGATGGAGGCAGACAAACTCTTCTGTCTCATAGCTACCTTCACTTAAATTCCCTTCCACTCTCTTTTTTTAGGCACACACAATAACACAGTTACTGGAGCTGTTAAACAAGCTGACAATGTCAAAACATGAAAACACACAATTATGGAAGTTAACAGAGCCATCAAGATCATACTAGAATGTGTCTCACATGTCAGTATCTGCCACATTTCAAGTGGCACACATATGAAACTTCACTAATGCAAATTCTATACATGTCTGTGTCATCATTTTCATTTTTGTTTCACTCAGTTCCATACTGTGATTACAAAAGAAGCTGCTGGCATGCAGAATAGATACTAACCCCAAGAGCACAGCGAAACCTCTCCTGGTCAAAGCGATAGTGAGCTCGAAGAAGCTCGAAGAATTTGAACATACACTCAAGCTCAGAAAGAGCTGCCACCTTCTTGAAGTGTTGCTGTATCAATTTCCGCAACGCTTTCGGCTTCATGCCGTCTATCACAGCTCTTGGCAAGAATTTGTGCAAGCCAATCTAGAAGAGAGGTACAGAATCATTACACCAACAGGCAGAAATAGCTGTTTCAAATTTTATTGTCTTCACTCAGTCATTGACTCAAAGACTGACATGAATGGTAAATGAATGACTGTCTGAGTGACTGACTCACACAAACAAACAAACAAACAAACAAACGAATCAACCCAACCAATCACTCACTGAACTGAACACAAAGGTAGGCAAACTTCCAGTTGTCTTACAATGGTATTGCTGACTACAACTTCAATGTATTTCAACCACAATTTGTTTTCAGATGTTGCATTCACCAAGTCTCTTTCCCAGGGGTAAAGTGGTGACCACTCACCCTCATCTAGAAGGTTAAAGAAGGAGTACAGTTATATCTGTACTCCTCCTCTGAACCTTCATGGCACATTATTTGGTGAACTTTACCTTTACCACTTATGAGCTAATTAATTCTTCTTGTCTTCAATCTTCAGACAACTTAATGCTAGTGCAATCCCAAAACTGTCTATCCCACACCTACAGGTCTTATCTTGCCATCTCATAATCTGAGCCTCACCCACGCTTTCAGCCTCTTCCTGTATGTAGTGCTCACTTCAACCATTGTATACAGTTTACATTTCAAGTACATTTATTTCCTGTCATGCAGCACGATCAATCATGGAGTGAAAATCACGTATCAAAACCTTGGATCTCTGCTCCATCAAAAACAGGAGATACCTAATAATGCAAGATGTGTGCAGTCCGCTTCTACACCGTCACATTTTACAGTTTAATACTTCACTTGTATTTGAATCATTTTTAGTAATATCATACATAAACTGACTGTTGCACAATGCTGATGTACGTACGTTTACCATTTATCGACGTACCCTACACGTAACATCACAGCTCGCCGATGATGGCCACAATAGGTGACCAAAATATGCAGGAGCACAAAAACTGAACTTTGAGGAGAAGCTGGAAATATTACTAGCCCTTTGACGCCTAACGACCCCTATAGGGGTCGTACTGCACCGCTAACCTCTAAAGTTGCATTTTATATATTTATTCAACAAATAAAGTTACTGAATATTTTAAACATGGTATAAACTCTCCGTTTCTTTCTCTTCAAAATGCAGTTTGTTTCATGATTCTAACGTATTTGGTTCCTGTATTATTCACATTTTATATACAGGGTGTGCTAAAATCAAAAAAATAATTCCGGCGCCAAAAGGCTAGTAAACAGGAATTACATTTTCTTAAAAAACTCTACATTTTTTGGTTCTTCTCTAAAATTCCCTCCTTCAGAGTTAGCAGACCCTGAAAAATCATTTAATGACTTATAAAAGCTCAGCAGATAAACTCTAACAAAACTCTGTACCATCATAAACTACAGGCATCCAAGTCCAAATTCGCACTCTTTACAAGCTGTACTGCCAGAAACATAGTATATTATGTACAAATTATTAAAAAGTTACCTCTTTTTCAAGATATTCTAAGTTAGACTTCTTGTCCAGTGCTATCTGTGGCATGTCCTTGAAGAAATATCGAATTTCAAGGCAGCACAACTGCACAGCAATATCCTGGTCCAGAGCCGCGTGGTCTGCACACAGATAGTCGTTTCGCACCTGACAAAATACATGACTAACTTGGTCAAAGTTGCAAAATATCGTTCTTTGCATTACTAATTAACTCCATGCTATGGCAGGATTCCCACGTACTCAACTGTATATTCTCTTTGTCATCCTGCAGGAAGGTAACATTCCAGATTAAGCTCTGTACAACTGCACTTTTATGTCACAGACCTTAGCTTCGTGTCTGAAAGTTGCAGTACGATATATATATGAAACACTGATGCTTACCTGATCATAATAATAGTAAAACGTAACTCGATCCTTCTCATACAGGTCAGTGAGATTCTGTGGCAAGTAGCGCACCCTCAGCTCGTACCGCCATTCCGAGTGTGGGTGTTTGCGCTCATACTTCTCTTGCACCTGTTGACATAAAGAATGAAAGTCAGAGTGGGTTAAAAACGATTTCCTATTCACTAAATTAAAACTGCACTTGTTATGAGTGCCTTGCATTGTCTCAACAGTTCTGTATCAAACACTTCTAAGAACTGCAAAAGCAGCAAGTCTAACTTTCTTCACAAGCAAACAGCTTGCATATAAAAATGAATAAAAATGACTGCAGACTAAGTGACTAAAGGCCGTGACCTTAGCTTTAATGTTATGACCTTCTCATCTATAAAACAGTGCTAAAACCAGTGTGGACGTATGGATTAGAACTATGGGGATGTGCTTCTAAGTCCAACATAGCTGTCATTCAGCGATACCAATCCAAACTTCTCAGATCTATAACCAATGCCCCATGGCACATCTCCAATCACACCCTTCATTCCGACCTACACATCCTGTACGTCCACACAGTTTTCCGGGAACAGACAGCTCCCCATCGCACGGCCCTGGACTCGCACCCAAACCCTCTCATGGAACCACTAGTGCACCCGTCAAACAACAGGCGCTTAAAACGAAGATGGACATTTGACAAGATACACTAAGGAAGCGTCTCTGGGCGCCTCCTAGACCACCGTCAACTGGGACAGCGCATTAGCTCACAGGAAATGGTGTAGAGATGTTTTCTGATTGCTAATTAAGGTAAATAAAAAAAAATGTTATGACAGTCGTGCTGGTGAGTTTGGGGTCCTGAAGGTGGAGGCAATCGCCTTCTCCTAAATGTCAATACCCATGACCCAAACAACGTGGCAACAACACACATCAGTACAGGGGCGCACAAACCCCAAGTGCAAAGCTGCTCGCAAGACTAAATTTGGTACAGTGGCATCTAATACCTGTGGGTCCTCAGAAGAGGACTTTCTCCATGTCTCCTTTCTGCCATCCAGAATTTCAAGATGGTTCCTACATTATTGGGAAACTCGTGCACCCCCACCCCAGGTTCATGACCTTGATACTTGCCTAAGATCTCCCATCTATAGCTTTATCCATTGTTATGAACACTTTCTGTTAACAATACATTTGGTATGAAGCAACATTCAGATGCATTCTGTTTCCCTGGTATATGACACTATATCACTTGGCTAGCAGTTCACGACTTTAAAAAAAAAATGTGTTGCCTTCATCTTCATTTACAGCCTAAACCTTAAAATGGACACTTTAAAATGAAGAAAATATATTCCTTCAGCACATCACTAACTACCACCCCAGTGACGATAATCACATTCCAGGCAAATGAGATATTCAACTAAACTCCTGTAAAAACCTTAGAACTCACTAACAGTGTGATGTCCCACACACCAAAATGGCACTAAGCAATAACCTTCTACACCTCTGATGCACTTATGTAACTCTAAAATAAATACACTTACAGAAATTCAACAAAATCCATGAACATGCACAATACTACAAATAAACACAATGCACTTACATCCATAATCTGTTATTGTAATATAAATTTATTTTGACTGAAATTTACCTGTACATATGAAACAGACAGGTGCACATAACCACCTTATATACCTATTTCCCTAGCACAGGTAATGAAATTTGCTAAAAGGAAACACACCAAGCTGTTCCACTAAATCTGATACCCCTTTTACAGTCTATTATATTGAAACAATTTTTTTTCCTGTCTAGTCGATCAAGTAACGTGTCACGAAGACATGGGTGAGCGTACGCATGGCTCCACACATTCTTAACTTCAGCACTAGGAAGTGGTGACTGGTCAGCTGAACACTCCAACCTCTTTACCCCCTGGGATGAAACCTGGAGTACCCACTTGACAGGAAGCTGGACAGGCCTCACAGCTGGCATGGACATGATGGCAAAGGGCAAAATCTCCATCCACATTTGGAATCAAATGCCATGTGTTGGTCACCAAGCCCATAAGTAGTATAGTAACTATACCGACTGAGCTACGCCATCTCCACAATTACAGCAACGTGAAAATTCCACAATGTTCCATTTATTATAAGAGATATCAGGCTTCCACTACAGTATAAATGAGATCTTTACTCTTCTGGAATGTTACGCAGCATAGACCAGTAATTAACTATGAACATATACTGCATAACATCCGAGAAGAACAAAGATTCCATTCAGTAATTATTAATATGCACAACAGCCTGTGACATATGGCTGTGCTATAGAAATGAGTCACAGCTGTCTGCTATACACAGCAACATATCTATCACAGTGCTACTGACCATACAGTATCAACTGTCTGCAATCGCAGTAACAGACAGGCTGTTTTGTTTATAACAATTAAGCTGACATTGCCTATACTTCAACATGAATTTAGACAACATACAACCGCAACTGAAACTGCTGGATGTAACAAAGGCATACCAAATAATAAGCCATGCTGTGTTTCTACTGATCTGAATGCTGCTGACTCATAGCACTACCTGGTACATGGTGGTGTCTTGGTGCAACCAGTACACCTCCCCAGTGGGGGGGTGATGTAGCCTCATGGCATAGAGGTGCTGGTATGCCCGCTGTCCGGTGGCCAAGCGACTCGTGATCAACGTGATGATGCCCTGCAGAAAAAGAAAGGGTGAGAGTTACGGCACGCACACACATTCATGGACATGTGACAGAATATGTTATGCACCGCTCCAATTTTCATACATGTACCAGGCACTCCTTTAATGTGTTCCTGGGCACTGCACCATAACAGGATGTCCCAGCGGATGTAGGCTACAGTGCAATACAGCTACCAGGCCCAAAAAGACAATTAAAAGGGCACCTGTGCTTTATACAGCAATACTTAGATGAATATATTACTTTTACATTCACAAGCACATCAGAGGGAGACGGCAGAGGAAGAGGTGAAGTAGCAGTAGCAGTGGTAGCAAAAGTAGCTGGAGTAGCAGCAGCAGCATCATTAGGAGTAGTAGCAGCAGTAGTGGTGATGGTGGTGGTAGTAGTAGTAGTGGTAATAGTAACAGTGGTGGTGGTGGTGGTGGTGGCAGTAGCATTAGTAGTAGTAGTAGTAGCCATAGTAGCAGTGATGGTGGTAGTAGTAGTAGCAGTAATAGTAGTGGTGGTAGTAGTTGCAGCAGCAGCAGCAGCAGTAGTGGTAGTAGTAGCAGCAGCACCTGTGGTGGTGGTGGTAGTAGTAGCATTAACATCAGAAGTCACAGTAGTAGCAGTAGTAGTAAGAGCAACAATGAGAAGAATGAAGGCAGAGGAGGAAGGAAGAAAAGAAAAACTATTAAATAACCAGGACGAAAAGGGGGGCATGGTTATGATGAAACTGATGAATAGAAATGCAGAGAATACAAGCTTACAGCATTTAACCAGAAACATACGCACGAGAGCCATATTGCTGAATGCAGTATGGCGGTTACTGACAAAACAGCTCACGCCACCCCCCCCCCCCAATTCCAACCTCCAAAGTACAAATTAGTTAAAAAAAATCTCACCTTTATATCCAAAAAAAAAAAAAAAATATAAAAATTTGATAGT
>Ga0123354_10018038_pt1 | contig 11063 bp, 8 predicted proteins | sample TergutLab28metaG_2_FD_97872 | JGI IMG/M metagenome (GOLD analysis project Ga0123354, IMG submission 97872) | Labiotermes labralis P4 segment gut microbial communities from Petit-Saut dam, French Guiana - Lab288 P4 | ecosystem: Host-associated > Arthropoda: Insects > Digestive system > Gut ... | reverse complement strand
TACAGTGCCACAACATTATATAAGCTGCAGTGCCACAACATTATATAAGCTGCAGTGCCACAACATTATATAAGCTGCAGTGCCACAACATTATATAAGCTGCAGTGCCACAACATTATATAAGTTACAGTGCCACAACATTATATAAGCTGCAGTGCCACAACATTTTATAAGCTGCAGTGCCACAACATTATATAAGCTGCAGTGCCACAACATTATTTAAGATACAGTGCCACAACATTATATAAGCTGCAGTGCCACAACATTATGTAAGCTACAGTGCCACAACATTATATAAGCTACAGTGCCACAACATTATATAAGCTGCAGTGCCACAACATTATGTAAGCTACAGTGCCACAACATTATATAAGCTACAGTGCCACAACATTATATAAGCTACAGTGCCACAACATTATTTAGGATACAGTCCTATAACATTATGTAAGCTGCAGTGCCACAACATTATATAAGCTACAGTGCCACAACATTATGTAAGCTACAGTGTCACAACGTTATATAAGCTGCAGTGCCACAACATTATATAAGCTGCAGTGCCACAACATTATTTAAACTACAGTGCCACAACATTATATAAGCTACAGTGCCACAAGTGCCAATGATATAAAATGCATGCAAAATTTTATAGTTTTAATAATTTGTTTATCTAGTTTGAATTTTGGCCGGAAAACCTGAAGGAACCTGGACGTTTGGGAGACTTGTTTGCAGACAGTAACTGGCAGAAATCAATTGTGATGATGTGCACAGGATTCAACTGGCGCAGAATAGTGTCCCTTTTCCGTCTTTTGGTAATGGCTCTCCCGTTTGCGGGCGGGAAATTTGCTGCTTACCTGAGCAGCTGCTGACTTGTGTTGCTTGAGGGTCTGACGGCAGTGATAGTGAAGACTCACGTATTCTTGAAAGTTACGTCGTGTAGACCGGCAAATATTTACAGTCGTTTCCCAGATATTTGTCGGCAATTTCGGTAGTTATTTATCAGTCTACGTCCCAGAACTGGGGAGCACACTTTGGCGCGGTTGGGTGAGGCACTACAAGCCGGAAGGTCGCAGGTTCGATTCCCGATAGTGTCATTCGAATTTTAGTTGACATAATCCTTCCGGCCGCACTGTGGTCTTGGGGTCGACGCAGACTCTAACAGAAGTGAGTACCAGGAATATTTCCTGGAGGGTAATGGTGGCATTCATATGCCAACTGTCTCGAAAGCTGTGAGCGTCAACCTTCTGGAAACCTCTCGGCCTCTAATAGGTCTGTGCAGTTACCTCCCAGAAGATTTTAATCCCCCACTGTAAAATTCTCAGAAACCCTCTGCTTCATGGAGATGGAAACGTATAGATATGAAGCCTCAATGATGAGGATGGACTGTTGCATCTGCAGGTGGATAACTAGCAATTGATTCTTTCCCACCTGTACAGGTATTGCGGATGTGTCGCCGAGCGGGAGCAATAGGTGTGACTCTTGGGGTAATAGATAGTGCAACAGTTGAGTCGAAACAAAAGAATTTATTAAATTGAATCACCGGAGTACAGACCGGTCTGGTCTGTCGAATGTCCGTGTCAGGCTTGTGAACAAGGATATAAACTGAATATAATTACCACACAGTCTGGCCCAAACACTGACATGGCTCACAAGGATCCACAAGTGTTCCAGTTAAAGTTAACATTTCATCAACTCCTGCCAAAAGAAATGCTTCTAGGGAAGCTTGACTTACTCAGTTCACACTTGAGAAGGAAAGCTTAGGCAACAGAAATACAGTCTCTCCCCTCCGGGTCAAAGTTCAGCTCCCATAGCAATAAAGCTGATACTTGTCTGTTCCCTTCCTGTCTGACAGTTATCGCTTGGTTTGGTTTTTCAGTCTTTGGAAATATTATGAAAGCACACTGTTACAACATTCATAAAATTAACTTGTCAAAACTGCTTTCTACAATTACTGTCGCACATATATGATTGTACGTCTGTGTACGTAAAATTTCCTATAAGCATACATGTAAACACCTGCATATAACATCATAACACCTCTATATAACAAGACAGAATGACCTGTGTAATTCTTACTTCAGAATAAAGTATTGTCCATGAAGAGATTACTTGATGGTTTACCATTGCTCTAATTCTTATTATTACATTATTTGGGAATGTTGCCCATGGGGGGGAGGGGGTGGCTGGCAGGTAATTACAGAAGTTTCAGAGCGATCTGCCACCTGCTAATTCGATGTACAATATGACGGTACTTAGCTACCAGTCCACGCTGCCTTATGTTTCCGAAAATAGCAATATTCCTACTTACGATCCTCCGGTACAAAGCTGGACACACACATGGAACATGGGTGTAAGATATACAATACATATGGTATAACAGGTTTCGAGAATAAAAATATATTATTATTATTATTATTGTTACTTGATATCAACTTTATATGGGTTATTTAAATTACACATTTCTTATCTGGAACAAACCATATCTCCAGGTTACAAAACATTACAGTTATAATTTATGGCACATGTAATGTTATTTCGCATGTTAAATATGTTTTTTTAACTTCTGCATTAGTGCATCCCGAAGTATGTGTGCAGTGACCAATATGGCTATTTTCTGTAGTTCCTTGATGTCGTGCTTTCCAGTTATTATTATTATTATTATCATCATCATCATCATTCCTGTTATCACCTTTACGCAGGGCATTTACAGTTATATACCTGAAACAAACTATTTTTCTAGTGTACACAATTTTGCAGCTGTTCTGTATTTACAATTTATCCTACACGTAATGTCATTTAGCCCGCGAAATGTGTTTTATACTTTTACATTAGCACTTTCCGCAGTTTGTGTGCAGTGCACAATACTGGTTTTTTTTTCAGTTCCTTAATTTCATGCTTTCCTGTTATGTTGCTCAAGCACGTCTGAGTGATTTTGAAATGGTTCTAGTCGCCCCTGTTATTACCGGCATTATTATTATTATTATTATTATTATTATTATTATTATTTTGGGACGTCGATCCAGTAAGTTAATAAATTCTAACCGGGTTTAATTAAATTTAATTATTTCTGTGACTACAGGGACGCCGGAATATTGGACGACCGAGAAATTCTATTTCGATTCCCGCCATGGGAAAAGAGACGTTTCTGTTCTCCAGAACGTCCATACTGTCTTTATGACCCACCCAGTCTTCTGTTCAGTGGGTACAGGGATGTGAATCCGACCTTTGTCGAAATGTTGAGATAAGGAATGTGTGGATCTGTATTCCACTCGTTCATATACCTTCATGGCATGCACAAGGACAACTTTACCTTCATTTGTGCCTATACAGACTGTAATCGAAGCCCATTCCGTCGCCGCTTCTCACGTACGGTTCTGTACTTAGGCGAGTTGAGTCCAGGGAAAGCAGAACTGAAAGAAGTTCGCCTTTCACTTGAGATGCTACAACTTTTAAAGATTTACTTTCTGCTAACTCGGTGGAAGTCTTGTGGACTTCTTAGCAGCACTCAGTCCTCTTCTTCTTCTTCTTCTTCTTCTTCTTCTTCTGTCTTTTTTTATTTCTCTTTCTCTCTCATTTTCTCCTCTCACTCTCTCTCTCTGTCTCTTTTATCTTGAACGACTTTTCAAAAAGCACAGTAAAGCAAAGTGTGTTTGTTTTGAAAACGAGAGTTTTGATTCGAATGGACGTTAAGGAATATTTCTTTTTTATATCAAGACAGAAGATTTGTCTGGACCCAGAAGTGTGTTCCTCACTTTTGAAGAAACGCGTGTGAAGATGCATTCGTTCATACTGTTTGACAGGAAATCTTGAGGATATTCGCCATTTATGATGAATGATGAATGAAGGCATTTATATGTTAAGTCACTCGGCATGTATTTCTGTAAGAGCGCCTGTTTGGTCTGACAGGTAAAGCTAATACATACGAAGAGTAGTGAGGTTATGTTTGCGTCTGATGTCGCAGTAGTAATCCGTGGTTTACGTCTCGACAAGTGTGCCTTCATCTGGGGAATGCGAGGTTGATGTTCGGTCAGCAGTGTGTGTGGCTAACCGTAGTCTAGATAGGATTTGTGCATAAAGCAACTGCTTGGTAGTGGTCTGAAGTTTCACGTCCGCGAGTGTTGATGGTGTCTGGTAGGTCGTCTAGGGCGTCGCTGCCTGTTTTGGAAAGTGGGTGCATTTTTAGTATGGGTTTGTCTGTTATTATGCGTGTCGTAATTGTTCAGTTCACAACACTCAACCAACATAATGCACAGAATTGTTCCTTAGACAGTTATATTACAATACCACGCCTAATATTCCTACATGTTTCGATCCACAAGGAATCATCATCAAGGAACCGAACCAAAACAATAGCGCGCAAAACCAAATTAGCCACATTTATACACAGTTGACGTGTTTGAAAAGAGTAAAATATTTAAAATGTAGATTTGGCTTTATGCGGTATGGCTTTGGTTTGGTTCCTTGATGATTATCCCTTGTGGATGGAAACATGTAGGAGTATTCAGCGTGATACTGTAATATAGCTGTATAAGGAACAATAATGTGCCTTTGGAGTGTAGCGAATTGTTGACCAACAATGCGTGGAATGATTAATGTAAAGTCGCAGTGATTCCTTTGAAATGTTATACAGGAATAGCACTATTGTTGTTCTCGTGATTTGGTTGTGTATTGTTGTCGTGTTGTGTATTGTTGTCGTCGTGGTTTCGATGTGTGTTGTGTCGTGGGCGCTCATTTCTTTGTTGTTTGTCTGAGTCGGTACTACATACGAGATTGTCGGTGGTGAGAGTAATGCTGTGGCGAGTGTTTGTTTGTTTTAAAAAAAATACGTAAGAATTTTACAGTTTTTCGTAAAGACTCAAAGAGAGTTCGCAAGGATGTGAGTTTGAAGGTTTGCACAGTGTGAAGAAATGTATTGTAGTCTTAGTGCTTACAAAACAGCGTTGTTAACTAGTAGATTGGTATGCAAATTTCGGAGCCATATTGTGCCCGTGTCCTTGCGATTACTGTCCTGAAAATAGAGTAAGAACTAGTAGATTGGTATGCAAAGTTCGGAAGTATATTTTGCCCAAATCCTTGCGAATACTATCCTGAAATTAGAGTAAGAACTAGTAGATGGGTATGCAAATTTCGGAGGTATATTGTGCCCTAGTCCTCGCGATTAGTATCCTGAAATTAGAGTAAGAACTAGTAGATGGGTATGCAAAGTTTAGGAGGTATATTGTGCCCGAATCCTTGCGATTACTCTCCTGAAATTAGAGTAAGAACTAGTAGATTGGTATGCAAATTTCGGAGCCATATTGTGCCCGTGTTCTTGCGATTACTGTCCTGAAAATAGAGTAAGAACTAGTAGATTGGTATGCAAAGTTCGGATGTATATTTTGCCCAAATCCTTGCGAATACTATCCTGAAATTAGAGTAAGAACTAGTAGATGGATATGCAAATTTCGGAGGTATATTGTGCCCTAGTCCTCGCGATTAGTATCCTGAAATTAGAGTAAGAACTAGTAGATTGGTATGTAAAGTTTAGGAGGTATATTGTGCCCGAATCCTTGCGATTACTCTCCTGAAAATAGGGTAAGAGCTAGTAGATTTGTATGCAAATTTTCGTAGGTATATTGTGCCCGAGTCCTTGTGATTACTATCCTGAAAATAGAGTCCTTACATCTCTTCAAATAGAGTTTTCTGCCACACCCCACAGCGTGGTTTCATAACACAGAGGAACAGGAAGACAATTTGGAATATGTTTTAAAGAATCACTTGACAAAATACATTGTGGCAATTGCAGTATTTATGCTCAATTTTTTATTGTATATATTTGTCTATTATCTATCTCCTTACATTGGTGCTGATAAGTCCTTAGCCCGACCAGGAAGGAAGAAAGCGACCAAACTCGGGATTTATTCATCATACTCCCCACGAAGCTCAATACACTTAGCCCATTACTCTAGATTTACAAGCCACTAAAAAAAAATTCAGAAGCTTGTCCGTTCAACCAGGTCTGCGCGGCAGCAATGACTAATGGCTAAGGACTTATCAGCACCCCAGTATTTATTACTTATTTACTTACTTGTTTGTTTGCCTAACAATAATCACTTCTCACCAGACATCTTATTATTGTCATCAAATGGAGCTGGATGACATGGGCGGTACATGCAGCACGCATAGAATGGATAAACAAAGCGTATGAAGTTTTAGGCGGAAAATCTGGACGGAAAAGAAGCTTTTGAAGGTCCAGGCGTCCATTGTAGCATAAAATCGAACTGAATCTTAAAGGAAGCGCTCGCGAACGTTTAGACTTGATTCTCTGACTCAGGATAGGATCCCATGGCACGCTTTTGTGAAGATGGTAACGAAAACTCGGGTGTAATAAAAAAAATAGAAGGGGGGAAAATTCTTCCTGAGCGACTGTCAGCTTATCATGCTGTGATTGTTGTCACTTTTTTTAGATCAAAATTGTTCTTTCTGCAATTAATTTACTGTAGTCAAACTTGAAATTTCCCTTGCAGGTAATATATCAACAATTTGTTGGTTGCTGTAATAATCGTTTGCGCGGTATGTGTAATACAAAGATTCAAATTGTCCTGATGTATGTCGTGAACATATATTGGAGACCGGAGGGACAGCTATAGCCCCACTCACACTTAAAGATTTTCGCACCTCGGCAGCTTCACATGCAGGAGAGGAACCTGCAGCACCAATTCAGTAGAAAGCTTGGTGGAGCCCACAGTCGGTCAGGACGTTTTGGAGAAGAGAAAGACCTCTTACCCCGCCGAGAGTAGGACCGCATTTCCCCTGTCGTCCAACCAGCAGCGTGTTCACTACACCGAATGCCACATCCAGACTCCAATTAAACGTACGGCTGCGACGGACGTTACCGTACTAATAAATTGTTGTGGATCTCCAAAGTACACACTGCATTGCCTCTACGTTATTCCTTTTTGGATATGGTTGAGGGAAGGGAAGTCGCTTAATTATGGTGCAGAATGCAGTAAAGTTGAGCATTCGTAGCTCATTTGGTACAGTGACGGTTATGTGGACTGAATAACTGGAGAAATTTGGGTCCAATCACGGAAGACGCAGAGAAACCTCTTCTCCGAGACGTCCATACCGGTCACGGGCTCCACCTAGCTTCCTATTCAGTGAGCAACTGGCGCGCTTTACACAGCAGGAAGCCTCCATATATTGCCATGTCCATGTGCCTTCGTGGCATGCATGTGGACAGCTTTACATTTGTGATATTTAAAGTTATTACAGCGGTGTCAGCTGAGATTTCTGTTCCTCTTGAATGTGAAGCTGTATTATGATGGAGAACAGTCAGCAGTATTCTACATAAACCGTGTGGTGTATCAGAATTTACTTGGCAACGAGACCTTTACCTTGTGGTGTATGTTTTTAAGTAAATATTTAACATACCTCACGCATTTGCCTATTTTACTCAGGCAAGTCTTAAAACAGCGTATGAAAAAATTCCAATTTTGATGTTTCTTGAACTCAAAACTTGTTTACAGGGTAAGATTTGAAAACCGCGAGTAAATCCAATTATGAAACCCAATCTGACCCTCAATTTGTGTGTGTGTGTGTGTGTGTATATATATATATATATATATATATATATATATATATATGTACATAAACACACACACACACACACAAGTCAAATGTTGCCATACCCATGGCTGCAAGTTTCGTCCTTAAGAGAAAAGGATACTATTTCTTAAACCCTCGACTCTTAGGTTAAGTGAGTGTAAATGGGCACAGAAATCTCCTTGATGGACCAAAGTTGCCCGTTTAGAAGTTTAAAAACCGAACTGTTGGATAAAAGTTAATATTTAGTACTTAAAAGAGCAACGAGGCGAACACAGTACTGTACCGAAGTTGGTGACTGGCGTAACGTTGCCAGTAGATATCAGTCCACGCATGCTGAAGGACAGACAGACGAACGCCGTTAACGGATTAACACTTTTGAACTACAGTTTGGGAGTGTCGGGAGACTTTTCAATCAGTTTGCAGAAGAGAGTCTGGACGGAGCAGATACGAACAAAATCCCTAAGTAAAAAGTTGCAGCTTTGAACATGTTTAATGGCAAGAATCTAAGCTCAAGGCCCAGAATGTATGCCAAAGGTTTTCTTTATTTTTTGTTTGTTTGTTTGTTCCATCAGGACACACGCAATCCAAACGTCGATTTGCTTGTTTGTTTGTTTACCGAAAAGCATGTAAGGCGCAGCTGGAACTGCTGCCAAAACCTATCAGTAAAGGACAAATAATCTTTAATCGGTGTAATGACCATGGTCTCGACTACCGTGGATCTGAGGTTCGAATCCCAACAGCGGTGATACTGGCGTCTTCACAGTCAGCCTCTTATACAAAAAGTAACGAGGTAACTTTCCATGGAGGTGAAGAGGCGGGGCAAAGAATCTGGCCACTGTCCCCCGTCTAGTACTGAGGTTAAGAATGGGTGGATCCATGCCTTCACACACGCGTGTAATTCATGTGATAGTAATTAATTGATTAATTAATTAATTTGGCAACTTTTCCTTTTTAAGAGTTCTTTAAGAAGTGTAAAAAGAACGCCTTAAGTACAGCCCATGTCCTTCCGTCTGTGACGGAGTACCATCGACTGAACTGTTTGTCAGATCTTCATGAAACTCGATAGAGAAGTTATTTACAAAGAGTTGCTCAGTAAGCGTAACCTTCGTGAAAATCGGCATAGTGACGATCATGTTTCAGTACGCCCTTAAATAATTATTTTTACCCAAGATTTCCACATTTATTGACGGATTTTGGTAAAAAAAAATAAAATAGGCACAGAACATCTCCATGTGGTACCTTTCAGCAATTGCATGTTCTTGCATGTTCGTGTGACTGTTCAGCGAAAAAGTATATTTATTTGTGGACATACTTTAAATTTCGTCCAAATGTTCTGCATTTTTTTTTCCTGTCCCAGTGCTGCTTTGTTTAACACACATCCAACATGGACCGAACTGGGATCGAACCCGGACCCCTACAATGTAGTGTACAGAGAAACAAATTTGTGTAATATACAGTAAGAGAATTAAACATCAGACAGTTTCTAGTTTGAGTAATAAAACTACCAGGTTTTATTGTAATATTTGCAAGAATTTCATGACCAAAACGTACAGGTAGAAGAGAAGACACACATATTAAAGGAAATAAAACAGTATCAGAAAAAGTGGCTACAACATGTACAGAGGAAGGACACAAACAGACTACCAAAACAAACACTACAATATAAACGAAAAGGACGAAGGAATAGAGGACGACCGAGGAAGAGATGGAGGGACCAACTTCATCTTGAGGATCAAGGAACAGGAAACACGCCTAACCCTTCAGGAACATGATTATTATTATTATTATTATTATTATTATTATTATAAGAAGAAGAAGAAGAAGAAGAACAGACACGAGGTTCACAAGACGGCTTCATTTTAGGCGATGTTTAAAAAACACGTGAGAAGGAAATGTTACAACAGCAGTGAAACGGCAGGTCTTCTTCATATCTCCGCTTTCTCTCTTTCTTTTCCTTCGTCTTGTTTTTTTTTTAAGGTGCTTTTACTCGAAAACTTTGTTACCAAAATAAAAGGAAGTTTTCGAGTAAACCTGGGAGTATACCGCGGGAGAAAAACTTTGATTTCAGTCTATCGCATTGAAAGTTGCACAATCGATTAATCAAACACAATCCAGTGAAATGCTACCATTGTACACTAATTTAAACTCACTTGTTACTTGTTGCTACTGAAAGAAGTGCCGTAGTGACACTTGTATACTGTTTGGGTAGGACAAGGTCTACCTCGAAGTAATGCATGTGATGGGACCGAGAAGGTTTCACAGTTCCTAAGATTCCACGGAACTACAAAAGACCTCTTCAGATTGACTGAAGTTTTACCACTTTCTTTATCACAGTTTCTTTTTCCCTCCACGCATTTTCGACCCCTCTTGGACGCTTGTTGAAATTGCTTTGTCCTTCGCCCCCCACCGCCACCCCCCCCCCCTCCGCCCGGGCCGTCCGTCCGTACTTACAAAATAATTCGCGAACCGCTGAAAGAGTTTCACAGATTTAGAATTTGGATTCGTCAGTATATGGAGCCATTTCAGTTTCCATTTATATCCAATGTTTATAACGAACAGTTTACATTACAAGCTGCTACTCTAAAGCACATACCTGGCGCGAAAATGGTTAAATATTTAGAGAGTTACAGTATGGAAACTTATTCTGAAAAGACGTTCTAGAGAAGAATAAAATACACATTGGGCCGGTGTCAGTAGATTTGTTTTGTACGTCTTCAGGTAAAAAAAAAAGACCCTGTCCACGCGTTGAAAACATATAGGGAGAGCAGAGGTATGGCTCCACTTATTCCTAATCTCAGCCGTAGGTGGAGATAAGTGATCAGCTGCACACCCCGACGGATTTTTCCCCGGGTAGAGAAATAATCCATGTCTCTTGAATAGTAGGTTGGATGGGCCCCAGATCTTGTCGTGTGGGTTTTACGAGATAAAGCAAATAGAAGGGACGCTGTGTGTACATTTCCTAACTTGAAAATCCAAACATGCCAGAGGATAGCCGAAATCTCTGATGGTTGATAATAATTATTAAACAAAGTTACCTCTCTCCGAACAGGGTGACCACGCAGTCTAAGGCGTGGGTCTGCGACCGCTCGTTTGTTGGGATTGTGGGTTCGAATCCTGCCGGGACCGTGGATGTCTCTCTGTTATGAGCATTGTGTGTTGTCAAGTAGAGGTTTCTGCGATGAGCTGATCACTCGTCCAGAGGAGTCCTACCGGTTGTGGTGTGTCTGAGTGTGTATGTACATGAATGTTTGTGTGTGCGTGTGTGTGAGTGTGTGTGTGTGTGGTTTGTGTGTGAGTGAGTGTGTGTGTGTGTGTGGTGTGTGGTGTGTGTTTGTGGTGTGTGTGAGTGTGCGTGCGTGTGTGTGTGGGTGGGTGTGTGTGAGTGTGTGTGTGTGTGTGTGTGGGGGGGGTGGGGGGGGGTGTGGGTGTGGGGGGGGTGTGTGTGGGGGTGTGTGTGGGTGGGGGGGGGGGGGTGTGGG
>Ga0123354_10018035_pt1 | contig 11065 bp, 9 predicted proteins | sample TergutLab28metaG_2_FD_97872 | JGI IMG/M metagenome (GOLD analysis project Ga0123354, IMG submission 97872) | Labiotermes labralis P4 segment gut microbial communities from Petit-Saut dam, French Guiana - Lab288 P4 | ecosystem: Host-associated > Arthropoda: Insects > Digestive system > Gut ... | reverse complement strand
TCCGTTTTTTTCTCTTCAAAATGCAGTTTGTTTCATAATTCTAACGTATTTGGTTCCTGTATTATTCACATTTTATATACAGGATGTGCTAAAATTTAAAAAAATAATTCCGGCGCCAAAAGGGTAAGCAAAGTTTCCACAAGTCACCGTACCACTACCAAATACACATATGTGCCTTTACGTGCGCACCGTGTCCATTTGGAAAGCTGTGAAGCTCAAAAATGGGTGTTGAAACGCCGTCAGCCGCACGTGATTGTAGGACTTGGTTAGAGAGAGTCTGAGACTTGAATTCGCAGACTTATCCCCCAGCATTCACAAATGAACTATCAGATACTGACGTGAATCGACGCCGTGACGAATGTCGTGCAGTGCTCGACACTCCCCTGGATACCTGCTGGTGCACTGGCAGAGACGTTTAATGTGCCAGATTGTAAAGTGAAGTGAAATGGTGTGGGGTTAGCGAAAATTACTGTCCGTCGTGTAGGTGACATACCCATAAATAGCGAGAATAATCACTGATCACCAAACGTAGACAATGCCCGTATTCAGAGTACCGGTATGAGTATTTTAATGTGGGCCGGGATATCTCAGTCGGTATAGCTCCTCGCTGCGGGCTGGACCGTCCGGAGTCGAATCCCGGTGGGGGGGCGAGATTTTCCGCACCCTTCGAGACGGGCTTTGGGGGCAACTCGACCTCCTTTTTACGTCTGCCTGGTTTTTCCCGGAGGTAAAGCGGCCAGGATGTGGCCTTGACCACCCGCTATATCTAGCTCTAATGTTAAAGAAAGAGTAGAGCTCTAACTTTACTCCCCCTCAGGGTCTTCATAGTGTCTTCGGAGGTGAACGTATACCAGTACATTAATACAAATGCTTAATGACATTATGGGCCCGGTAGCTCAGTCGGTATAGCGACTGACTACGGGCTGGACGGTCCGGGATCGAATCCCGGTGGGGACGAGAATTTTCGCCCGTCCAGACCGGCCCTTGGGCCCACCCAGCCCCCTGTAAAATGGGTACCGGTTCTTTCCCGGAGGTAAAGTGCGGCCGGGGCGTGCTGCTGACCACTCACCACCTTCTAATGCCGCGGTCATGGAAGAGTAGAGCTATACCTCTACCCACCCTTTGGGCCACACCGGGCCTGTAACCGGATCAGTTTACCTTTACCTTTTACTTAGTGAAATTATCACAAATGTCGAAAATGACCTAAAATTTTTTTTTGCAAAGACACGTGACAATTCAAATGTTGTTTTTAGTACGGGATTACGTGATTATTAGGTCACTGCATTCGCACGTAAGTCAAAACTAATACTTTGAATGCTCCTGTAATTTGTCCTGAAATATTTAACACCCCATCTTGAGGATTTGTGCCCCTGAAGATGACTTAGAGGATAATCGATACATGTCTGATATCTTAACAAAGATCAGCAAAATTATCCGTTCGCTATACGATGAAAAAACGAATCAGAAATTGAAGTCCCATTTGAGCCTTTTACCGCAGCTAACCGAAGAGCCGCGTGGCCAAATTTTACGATTGGCAATTTACGTACTAACACGCTTTTGAAGGTAAAGCATTGCAGCCGTGTGGCACAGAGCCACAATACCCGGGTGGACAATCAGCGAATTTACATGAAATGCGAAGGCAAGAGTGACTCAGAGCTACAAGCGGCGATTAGACGAAACCTGAATCATTACTTTGTAAATAACCTTTGTTCACATTTGAGTATATCCACTAGATACTGAGGGGTTAGGCGGTGGCGCAGTTGGTAGAGGCACTGCGCTACAAGCAGAAAGGTTGCGAGTTCGATTGCCGATGGTGTCATTGGAATTTTTCATTGACATAATCCTTCCGACAGCATTATGGCCCTGGATTTGACTCAGCCTCTAACAGAAATGATTACCACGAATATTTCCTTCTGGGTAAAGGCGACCGTTGCCTAGGGCTGACAACTGTACCACCTTCGTGTGCCGATTGTCTCGAACTCTGGGAGCCTCACCCTCCTGGAACCCTTAGGGCCTGTCCAGGCCTGTAATGGGGTTGCTTTACCTTTACTACATACTGAGCTAGCAGTTATGGCTATATTTTGGCGTGTTATATCCTTTTGTGTTTTGTAAACGTCACTGAATTGAGAACGTCGTCAAACACAACCCTTAACGAACCATTATCCGACAAGGCCTGATTATGGCTCTTTTGCCTGATAGGAGTTCGTTAGCGTCCAAAGTTGGACAATGAAAAGAAAACATTTGTTTTATAAAAAGAAAAAAAGATGATTGTGCTTAACGGTGTTCTTAGTTCGTAGATACAGCTTAGTTGGATAGGAAAGGAAAGGAATGTGATGCGATTAGTTTAAAACGTACTATTTTAAGAAAACTGGCATAATTCCCTGCGAAGTAGCAGGTCTGCAAGAGAGGAACATATCTTTGGAGATAAAGTGCTGCTAACGTGATTGGAAATTATTGAATTTAGGCAAACCATAAATGTGGGAAATAACACTTGAATGTAGATCAGTATGAACTAGCAGCAGGTTCTGTCACTATCATCTTATTATAGTTCCACCTTCATCTTAGTATGATTTCACTTTTAAGCGTTAAAATTGAGTGCACCTTAGGACTGTGTATAAAAAACCGACCTAATCTCCATGAGAACGTCTGAGGATTATTTGTCGTTATGTGGAAATTTGGAATGTTTTTATGGTGTTTTTGGAATTTAATGTAGTATTAACTGAAATAAATTTGGACGATGAAAATATGTGGAGGTTCTAGGGAGTTTTGTGAGAGTCTTTAATATTTTTTTTGGAAATGTTTTAATTCAATTTATTCCGAACGATAATAAATTTATCCCAACGCTTTAGAGGATTTGCAGGTAATTTTAAAATGAAGACGTTTCTCTGCTCGCTTGAGATTAGAACAAAAGTGTTTTGCAAAGTACCCTGAAAAGAAAACGGTAGTACGGTAGATACAGGGACCCTCTGAAATGCGAGGCCGCGCGGCTCATCCTCTTCTCTGAAGATGTACAAATTACGTCCATCGAAATGTTGGTATATTTTTGCGGGCTACATATCACGCCGTAGAAGGGAGTATGTTTCATTATTACCGCTGTGAGAACCTTAGATCTCGAAATACCTCTCCATATATACGATTACTGTAGCTACGTTACATCTGCTTGAATTTGAGTGACATAAAATTAAATATATAGATATCTAGGTTCACATTTTTTTCACCAACACATGCACTTGTGAGTCACACAATATCAATGTTACTACATTAGTATTAAAATAAAACCACTAAAATTATTGGAACTCCAACATGTTTCGGTTTTTTTCATAAAACCATTCTCAGGGAGCCATTCGTGCCTGTTAAAATTACTTATTGTCCATTATTAATTTTCAATAATAATGGACAATAAGTAACTTTAACAGGCACGAATGGCTCCCTGAGAATGGTTTTATGAAAAAAACCGAAACATGTTGGAGTTCCAATAATTTTAGTTGTTTTATTTTAATATTAATGTACTATCATTGATATTGTGTGACTCACAAGTGCATGTGTTGTTGAAATAAAGGTGAATTTAAGCAATATGCACGGTACAACAATGAAAATAGATATCTAGGATTTGGTTATATGTATACGAACTTCTTCACAGTTGGTTAGTGCTTTTGTACTGGGAGCAAACAATAAATGAACATGTCCTGGTTGTAGTAACGCTCTGTCTCAGAGTTTTAATTGAATAATTACTATTTGAACGCGATGGCAGTTTTGGGGGTTGGGACCCCCCCCCTAATTCTATCTTCAGAAACAGTCATACATGGTGAATTATTTCCTCTATATAGTTAATACTCATATATCGTAGATGTGTGAAACTTGGTTATATGTGGTTATTTTACTGTGCTACCAGTTGTAACGCCAAACAAGGCAGACAATTTACGTACAAACGTAAAAATTAGGCGCTTTTGTGTAACAGTGACTGCTGTGGGAAAGCAATAAGTGTTATATATTCTAAGTGTGTGTTTGTAGTCTTAGTTATCCAGCATGAAATGCGCATGCGCTATATTGCGATCTGTGGCATGTCCGGCTGTACAGTATCTTTCCACTTTACCTCATAAATGTCGCGACTTTTTTTGGAAAAAAAAACACATTATTAAACGTAAAATGTCTCTTTTGATTTTCTCTACAACTTTTGTCTGAAACATTTCTCATTCTGAGAAGAATTGAATGAGATATGGTCAAAAATGTGTTTTGGCCTTCATGTAAAGTACCGGTTATTCTTGTCTTATTTTAGTGAAACTTGAATTTTCTGGACAGATTTTGGGAAATTACACGAATATGAAATTTAATTAAAATCCGTCCAGTGGGAAAGCATTTGTTCCATGCGAGCAGACGGACAGACAGACGCACAGACCGGCAGACAGAAGAATAGACTGATATGACGAAGCTAATAGTCGCTTTTCGCAATTTTGTGAACGTCACTAAAAATTGTACATTATTCTGAGTGTGTTTGTTCTTTGTACGGGTTTTAGGACATGACGCCACTATTTCCCTATAATGAAAGAAAGAAAATTGCAGAGCGAAACCTATACAAGACAAATCAGCACCACAAAAAAATATTATATGCACATAGGCCTTCTGAAGCACGGTTCCCGAATAAGGGCCTCCTGAAAATTAAAGAAAATTCTCAATGTGGTGGCTTGACCTTCAACGCATGACCTTGTACCTCTGAATGGTAGTTGCTTGACTCGCTGGAAAATTCGAGGTCTCATAAGGATAACCTGTTTTCGTTGTTTCATGATGTGGACCTGCAGACCAGGATTCATTTGGGATCCATGCATGAATAATGGTGCTCCACCTCATTTTCTACTTGCAGATAGGGAATTCTTGAAGAACCTGAACGGAAGCAATTGGCATTTCATGGTGGACGTGTTGCATGGTATGGTCGTTTGCCTGATTTAAAACCTTTAGATTTTATCTCTGGAGATATCTATAGTCTACTGTTTTTTACTACAGAAGTCAGTGATAAAATAGAGACCTCGCATCAGCGAATGCAGTAGATTTGGTATGATTCTTACAACACTTACAGTTTTCCGCCGAGTCAGGCGATCCTTGTTCAGACATGCAACGTTCTGTATTGAATCTCAAGATTTCAGCAGTCTCTTTACCTTCGGAAGGCCTTACCCAGGAAACCATGTTTCAGCCCTTCGTGTTATACCTCGTTCACTTTTTAGTTATTAGGCGAGTTTGTAAAACTGCGAAAAGCGACTTAGCTTCCTCATGTCCGTCGGCCTGTCTGTGTGTCCTTCTGTCCATCAGATTGTCCGTCCGCATGAAACAATTCGGCTCCCACTGGACGGATTTTCATAATATTTGATCGAGTATTTTCCGAAAATCTTTCGAGAAAATTCGAATTTCATTAAAATCTGACAAGCATGATGGTTGCTGTACGTGAAGACTAATATTCACGTTGACAATATCCGCTCAATTCTTCTCAGGACGGGAAATGGTTCAGACAAAACTTACTGAGAAAATCAAAACACATATTTTGTACTCGGTAACTTTTTTCCCCAGAAAATCATGTCTTTTTTTAAATAAGGAGGAAAAATATTTTAGAGCCGGACAGGCCATGTTCATTGCATGTTGGATAACTAACGCTACAAACACACACTCAGAACACGTAGTACCTTTTGCTTTTCCTCTGCAACAACGGTTGAACGAACGTCCCTTAGTGTTACGTCCCTCGTACATTACCCGTCGTGTTAAACGGTGCGTTTACTGCGCGGTACGCATTGAATATTTAAATATACGTCTTGTTAATTTCCGTATTTAAAGTTCGATTATGTTTATGCTCATGATTTACGTTTACCCTGGAATTTACTCTTCTACATTGATGTTCAATATTGTGGCCTTTCTTTTGTAACGAAGGCAGACGCTTCAAATCGTGTATGATACATAGCGACTGAAAAATAGGATGTCATAACAGTAAAATTAGGAACGGAAATGAAGCTGTATTTGTCATCGCAGTATGTCTAGATTATACTAAACTACATGCGAACCCAAATATATATATATACATATATATATATATATATATTTGATGCTTGTGTGACCGTGCATCATTGATACAATAATATAAACAGCCAACTAGATACAACAATAACAAATTTTATTGATAATTACAATCAGTTCAACATGTTTCGGGCGATAATTTCGCCCATCCTCAGGAGCACTAGACTGTGTTTGCAGCTTGTGGTATAATGCACCGGTGATGCTGCCTGATGGTCACCAGTTCCACCTCATCCTGGTCACCAGCAGGCAGCATTGTCGGTGCTTTATACCACAAGCCGTAAACACAGTCTAGTGCTCCTGAGGATGGTCGAAATTATCGCCCGAAACATGTTGAGCTGATTGTAATTATCAATAAAGTTTGTTATTTTTGCATCTAGTTGGCTGTTTATATCATCATATACATATATATTATATATCAGCAAAGTAAACTGAAATATCCTTATTTCTTTCTCAAAAGGATATTGCGAGGCTGAGAGGGAAAAAAAGCACATTCGGTTTTACAGAAGATAAAACAGCAAACTCTCAGATCGCGCTGTCAATAAACGCAAATAGTACATACCATTAGAAATTAAGGAATAAATTCCATGTGAAGTAGAGGCCTTAAAGAGACCAGTAATCGCTCAGCTAGTCAAGAAATTATGCCGCTTTTATTGAAGCTGAAGAATTATTGCAGTGTTCGTCCTCTGGTCAGGCAAGTTCATTGCATGCCCACATCGCGTTTTTAACGTACGTCATAATCTGTAGCCTCCATTGACACGTAATATCCGAAGTGGCGCCTATCCGTCAGGTTTGGTAACTACAAATTTGTGCGCATCTGTAAACACTTCCATGCCTGCTACATATGTGTGTTTGTGTGTGTCTTTTACATTTTTATTTCTGCTTGCTCAGGGCTTATTCAACGATGAATTACTTACTCAGATGATACGTTGATTCCATCCATTCATCCAACCATCCATCCATCTATGGCGATACAGCCACTTCTGGGAAAAGACGCCTCAATTCTTCTCAGCTTTTGCTCGACTCTTCTACCCCCCTTATTCTTAGGACCCACGATGTGACCCTTCGGATGACGTACTACATCTTGTTCTTGATTTTGATATGATATTAGTGAATTAAAAATTGAAAGAAGCGTTAATAATAATAAGTCCATATTATAAGTACACACCGGCCAATGTACTGGAGAATGAAAATTTCAAGCTGTACTGGAATCGCAGCATACATACGAACAAACCAATAACTTTTAATGGACCGGACATAACGTTTATGAATAAGAAAACAAAGAACATCTTTTTAATAGACATAGCTGTCCAAAACACACACAATCTCGCCAAAACAATAACCGACAAACAAAACGTGTACCAGGAACTGTCGAATTAAATATAACCTATGTAGAAGCAAAAGGCAGCACAAGTGATCCCGACAGTAATATCATCTACGGGAGTAATTCCAAAGTCACTCTCACAAAGTCTAACAAGACTTAACTTGCACCCGAATACATATATAAAATGCAAAAATCTGTAATTCTTGGCACATGTTTAATTGTAAGAAAATTTTTAAACTACAAATAAGACCACCGAGCCTAATCCTGTTGATTACTACATCCCAGGATAGGTGAATATTTTCCAGCCAGACCTGAGAAGTGAGAAATTCGATAATAACAATAATTGGAGTCACGTAGAGCGGTGCGGCTGCTTGTATTTAAAATTGCAATATGCAATTTGCTTACAGCGATTGAGGAAAATTAAGGGAGAATTGGTGAGGCTAACAAAAGGCTCCATAAAGTAATATTATTACGGGAATTCCTTATTGCGAAACAATACGTGCAATGTACGTATAATGTAACACTGAGGCTCGTTCGTGCAACCATTGTTGCTGTGAAAGAGCAATCATTGTGTGTATTTGTAGCTGTAAGTTCAGCATGCAATGCGCATGCGCCATGTTGTCATCTGTAGCCTGTTGCACTCTAACATATTTCTCCTTATTATCGCATAGACGGCACGATTTTATGGGGGGAAAACGATACTGAACACAAAATATGTGTTTGAATTTTCTGTACAAAGTTGGTCTGCAACAGTTCTCTTCCTAAAAAGAAACGAGCGAGATATGATAAAAATGTGTATTGGTCTTCATACAAAATACCCTTTATTTTTGTCCAATTTTAATGAAACTTGAATTTTCTCAACAGATTTTTCAGAGCTTATCAGATATAAAATTTCATGAAAATCCGTCCAGTGGGAGCAGAGTTGTTCCATGCGGACAAATTGAAGGACAAGCGGATGGACGGACGGATAGGCGGACAGACATGATGAAGCTAATATTCGCTTTTCGCAATTTTGCGAACGCACCTAAATAGAATGCTGACCACTTTAACGCCGTGTTGATTCTCATTAAGCCCCTCTTGGTCACACCACCTTAATAACACGAGGCGCCGAGTATCAATTCAGAGAGTAATACTCTCGGTATGCATTCTCCAACACAGACGTCACAGCTGGTATTTCAAACGATAAAGTATGAAGTCAAACCTCCGATTCCGGTCCAAAGTAATTACAAAATCCACTGTGGCTTATTCATTAACGTTTTGAAGCCTGGTGGTAAAAATGTGCACCGTCAGATTTAACATCAGAAGAGTTCTACATTTTTCCCACATATTCTGTGTATTCCACACACTTCGTACAACACACACTGATTGTTTCGTATAGAGTATGGGCCATTTGGCCTCACTGATGGGAGGACAAGGTGCTCTCTGTGAGGTATGAAATAAATATTTATACATAATTAGATAAATTTTAGTCTTGAGGGGTCTAAGTTTGTTTTATTTTATCTCCAAAGGACGAATTATGGAACTTAATGCTTATGGGAAAGTGTTTTTATTTGGTTTTTACCTTCGTACCGTGCATTTTGAAATCTAGGTAGTCCACTCACCAACAAATTCAATATTTATTAACTTGGTGAGAAGTATTAATTTGCATTAAAATACACAATAATATCGCCTTATATGTTCCGGTCTTTAATGACAATCAACAGGGAGCTTTATCTATACCTAAAAAAAGTTATATTTATGTTAAAACACTCAGTATAGTATATTAGGTGATGTGGCAGCATGTGGCTAGACACTAGTCTCACTCTGCACTGCACACAACACACATGACGCTAGACTCCAGACTCACTCTGCACTGCACACAACACACATGCCGCTAGATTCCAGTCTCACTCTGCACTGCACACAACACAAAAGCCGCTAGACCCCAGTCCCACTCTGCACTGCACACAAAACACACGACGTTCTACAATCTCACTCTGCACTTCACGCAACACACATGCCGCTAGACTCCAGTCCCACTCTGCACTGCACACAACACACACGCCACCCTACAGTCTCACTCTGCACTGCACACAACACACAAGCCGCTAGACTCCAGGCTCACATTACACTGCACAAAACACACATGCCGCTACACTCCAGTTTCACTCTGCACTGCAAACAACACACATGCCGCTAGACTCCAGATTCACACTGCAATGAACACAACACACATGCCGCTAAACTCCAGTATCAATCTGCAGTGCACACGACACACATGCCGCTAGACTTCAGTCTCACTCTGCACTGCACACAACACACATGGCGCTAGACTCCAGTCTCACTCCCCACTGCACACAACACATATGCCACCCTACAGTCTCACCCTGCACTGCGCACAACACACATGCCGCTAGATTCCAGGCTCCCTCAGCACTGCACACATCACACATACTGCTAGACTTCAGTCTCATTCTGCACTGCACACAACACACATGCTGCTAGACTTCAGTCTCATTCTGCACTGCACACAACACACATGCCGCTGAACTCCAAACTCAGTCTGAACTGCACACAACACACATGCCGCTAGACTCCAGTCTCATTCTGCACTGCACACAACACACATGTCGCTAGACTCCAGTCCCACTCTGCACTGCACACAAAACACACGCCGCTAGAATCCATTCTCACTCTGCACAGCACACAACAAACATGCCGCTAGACTCCAATTCACTCTGCACTGCACACAACACACATGCCGCTAGACTCCAGTCTCACTCTGCACTGCAGACAACACACAAGCCGCTAGCCTCCAGTCTCACTCTGCACTGCACACAACACACACGCAGCTAGACTCCATTTTCACTCTGCACTGCACACAACACACACTCCACTCTACAGTTTCTCTCTGCACTGCACACAACACACAAGCCGCTAGACTCAAATCTCACTCTGCACTGCACACAACACTCACGCCGCCCTACAGTCTCACTCTGCACTGCACACAACACACACACCGCCCTACAGACTCACTCTGCACTGCACACAACACACACGCCGTAAGACTCCATTCTCACTCTGCACTTTACATAACACACATGCCGCCCTACACTCTCACTCTGCACTGCACACAACACACACACCGCCCTACAGACTCACTCTGCACTACACACATCACAAAAGCCGCTAGACGCCAGTCTCACTCTGCACTGCACACAACACACACGCCGCCCTACAGACTCACTCTGCACTGCACACAACACACATGCCGCTAGAATCCAGTCTCGCTCTGCACTGCACACAACACACATGCCGCCCTACACTCTCACTCTGCACTGCACACAATACACATGCCGCTGTACAGTCTCACTCTGCACTGCACACAACACACAAGCCGCCCTACAGTCTCACTCTACCCTGCACACAACACACACACCGCTAGATTCCAATCTCACTCTGCACTGCACACAACACACATGCCGCTAGACTCCAGTCTCACTCTGCACAGCACACAACACACATGCCACTAGACTCCAGTCTTAATCTGCACTACGCACATCACACATGCCGCTAGACTCCAGAGTCACTAAACACTGCACACAACACACATGCCACTATACTCCAGTCTCACCCTGCACTGCACACAACACACATGCCGCTAGACTCTAGTCTCACTCTGCACTGCACACAACACACACGCCGCTCTAC
>Ga0123354_10018034_pt1 | contig 11065 bp, 9 predicted proteins | sample TergutLab28metaG_2_FD_97872 | JGI IMG/M metagenome (GOLD analysis project Ga0123354, IMG submission 97872) | Labiotermes labralis P4 segment gut microbial communities from Petit-Saut dam, French Guiana - Lab288 P4 | ecosystem: Host-associated > Arthropoda: Insects > Digestive system > Gut ... | reverse complement strand
GAGATCTCGTGCCATCTTCAGGCTGTACATGAAGTACTTATTAAGAAATTATACAAAACATACCTGGGCTGTTTATATGGGGTAGGGAGGGGATAAAGTGGGCACGAGATCTCGTATCTGTCATAAAGGTTGGGCGTGTGGTTTACATGGGGGGGGGGGGTCTATGCTGTTACCAAGTTATGTTTAAGCTTATTATAGTTAAAGCTATGGTTGGTAACCTATTATGTTTGTATGTGTTGTGTAATTACACTAAAATATAAAATATACAATGTACAATAATATGTAGCACCTGTGACTAAAATTTAGGTTTATAAACTTACTCTAGTTGTTAGCAGTATCTTACTGTTTGACATAGATAAGGCTAATGTCTTAATAATCTCCTCTGTACAATTTCATATGTGGAGTTATAATTCTCCTTATCTTTTCATTTCTCATACATTAGTTTTTTTTATAGAACACAACGGGGATGACCAACCTCATGATTATTACTCTAACGCTCCAAAATGTTACGTTATGTGTGCGCTGTCTGTTTTGTTACATGTTTTCTGCTGGTTATTTTCCTAAAGTGAAAAACAGCGACATGCATTCATACGCTGCGTGCAATTTGGGCTGTGTGCTGTCGTCTGAACTTTGTTTAGCGAATTGTTGAGCGTACTGTAGTGTCTGAAAGCTTCCTGTCTGTTGCGAAACATTCACTGCTTGACAGTCAGCCAACTAAGCCGTCTCCACCTAGATGCAAATGCGTATAGGATTACCCATCCAGCCTAAATGAGTGGAAAGAACATATGCACATCATCTGGGCACTGAAGGCAGAAGAATAGCTCTCGTATGCCCTGATGCAGTATTTTTAATTAAGTTTTCATAAATTCCGTTTCTTGTGGTACGTGGGAGACGCAAGATTTTAGTTTTGTAATGTTATTCCTGTTTCATTTTGTATACAGAAGTTGGAAAATACGCATTACTACAGATAGACTATGCTCATCTTTTACCTACTCCAGATTCAAGGTTACGAGTAGCATGATTTGACTGTCGCTGAACCATTTAATACCAAGATAATCTGAATTTGTATAAAGATTTAGCTCGTACCGCGCAGTAAACAGTCCAACTACATTATAAAAATCAATCAGTTAGTGTTGTATACGGAAACATTTGCTGTTTGTTCTGAGATCCATGTGTTCACATGGATACACTATGTGGGCTGAACATAGGATTCTTTGAGTATTAAACCTGGCGGTACATAGGGTAACCCCTGGGCTTTTGGGAGATAATCGTGCGATTTCAATCCCAGAGTGTACGCAGTACATGGCCTTCCGTGACAAGATAATTGCACGTGTTAAATTTATCGCTTGGAGAGGCCGTGGAAATACCACGGAACTGGTAACTCAGGAGCGCATCCAAGTAGGGTGGGGGCGACCGGGCTGCAGCCCCCCTCCCCCAAAATTGAAATTTACGAAACACAGGTTTTTAGACATTATTATATTAAACGTTTTACGTAATTTACACTTCAGCCAAATTAAGCCACCGAAATCGGCTGCTGAATAGTGCATTAGGATTATGAAAAGTAAAATAAAAAACCTATGGAGTTTTAGATGAAATTAAAAAAAAAAGATTAAATTTTGTGACTTCAAATAAGTGAGTGAATCATGGAACATGTATTTACGTTTATGGGTCTGTAAATGCAGTTGCAAACAATGTTATTTTGCACTTGTACTTAACGACATAATTTTCATAACATAGTTTTTTAAAATCAGGCATAAAATTACATATGGCTTCAGGGTCAGTCCCTCCACCTCAATAAAATATTTTTAAACACTAACAAAATGCACTGATTAAAATACAATTCAGCAGATCACGAAAGTACACTCCGTAAGATGGAAGGGAGGGCGAATAGCGCCTGAAGTACCTGTAGGACCTACAAACCTTTGTTGTTGAAAGCTCCCTGTTGATGGCACCTTTGTGCCAAAACATGTAGACGTTTGCACCTGATATGAAGAGTGTTTTATGACCTGTTTTATTGTATTTTAATTAGTGAACTTTGTTGGGTTCTAAAAATTTGGATATAAGAAAATGCAAAGTGTGAATAAAACGGCAATCCCAATGAAAAGTTCTGGCTAAGCACCTGTGACTGCCTGTCACTGTGCTTTATTTCGGGATATTCATGATTAACGTACGGAACACACGGGTGTATAAGAGTGAGTCGCCTTGAGATGATGGGTTTATATTTCCTGCAGAAAGCAAGCAGACGGAACAGTAGGCACAATTATTGCTAGCGATACGTAATGTGAATCGTTGCGTAATGTGTTTTTTCGTTTCTTTTCAGGTAAGTGAAGAGCCATCTCTCGCAAACTACAACAGTGGTAACATTTGTACGAAGAACTTCTGAAGGCACTTACCTCGCAGACTGTGTTAATCTGTAAGGTAAAGCGACCGTCAGTTGTTTTGTAAGAGTCTTAAACCACGTACGGGACAATGGTAGGCTCGTGTATCGAAATGTGTATATGTATGTAGCACTACTTACTAAGCAGCTTACTTGTTTTTAGGCGCGTTCGCAAAATTGTGAAAGGTGCCCATTAGCTTCGTCATATCTGTCTGCGTCCGTCCGTCCGCATGGAATACCTCGGCTCCAGCTGGACGGATTTTCATGAAATTTAAATTTTAGGATTTCTCGAAAATCTGTCGAAAAAAATTCAGGCTTCATTAAAATCTGACAAGAATAATGGATACTTTACATGAAGACCAATATACATTTCTTATCATATCTCGGTCATTTCTTCTTAGAATGAGAAATATTCTAAACAAAAGTTGTAGAGACAAAACACTTATTTTTTATACAATAACATGTTTTTTTAAATCGTGCCTTTCATGAGGTAATGTGGAAAAATACAGTATTATAGACCCGGACAGGCTACAGATGACAATATGGCGCATGTGCGTTGCATGCTGGAAGACTAAGGCTACAAACACACAATTAGAATATGTTATATTTATTGCTCTTCCACTCCAGCAGTTGTTACACGAACACACTTCAGTGTTACGTCATACGTACACTGCTTATCTTGTTTGATTTAGTTGCGCTGTCAAAATATACATTGTGTCCAAAAAGCCCTATTCTTATTTTAAAAGTTCATCACATTATAACCAAAGCAGCCAGAAACAGGCACTCTTCTGAAAATTGTTCCTTAACTCAAATATGTTCATGCACTGTGAATTTGCTTGCTTCATCCAGGACTCAATCCGCGAAGAAAAAAACTACATTGGGTGTTATTCTGTGACGAATCCACTTGCCAAGTGTTAGGGCATGTTAAACGCCATAATGTTAAGATGCTTGGTACTGAGAACCCACGTACGACGCATGAACACATTCATAGTAATCCAAAGCTAAACGCTTCTTGTGGGCTCGTCCACTATAGGGTGGTCAGCCCATGTTTCGTCTATGGAAAGACCTTCACATGGGATGTCTATCTTCACACACTCGTGTTAGAATTGCAGCCATTATTCACTTTCCAACATGCATGAAAGTACGCCCCCACACTGCAGTAACAATGTGTGATGGAACATTTTCTGGAAGATGGATAGGTCGTGTTGGTCCAGTCTACTGGGCACACGCTTCCCTGATATCACGCCTGTGGATTGTGTTTACAGACTATCTGAGAATGACATTGCAAACTCGTGGAAGTATAATCGAGGCAGTAGGAAGTGTGCAGAAAAGAATATTGACCCATACGTGGGCAGAGCTTTTCTTTCAGCTTTATGTGTTCAGGGACACTAGGGGCTCCCATGTTGACGTGGGCTAAAACAAAAGTGCACTTTCTGACTTAAGGAGCAATTTGGAAAAGACTTCATATTTCTCTCTCTTCTGATTGTCTTTTAATAAAAATTGTGAAATGGGAACATGGCATTTTTGGAAACACTACACATTTGTTGCATTTGTATTCATTAAATGACTTACATTTATTATATATATATATATATGCGGTGATTTCTTGGAGGTGAGAACACGATTTTTAATTTTGTGAATATTCTGCTAAAAGTTGTGATCCTATTTGTGGTTTAGAAGGTTGGATTTGGGTACTATAGTTTTCTCTTCCATAGAGTATGTTCAAAACGAGGCGTGAATGTGATATTTAAATGCATAGACATTTTATGAGACGTGGATGAAGTAAAATGAATTAAAACGAAGACATTAAAATTACACTAGTGTGGGAAGCGTTGTGTCGCTATCCGTTTCTCCGTAAGGAAACCCCTACAGACTACACTCTAAAATTGTTCTTCTGTCTCGTAAAGTGTATCGGCCCCGTGTGTGAAGGAAACCACTGCAACACTATTGTAAATAGAAACCACTGCAACACTATTGTAAATAGAAACCACTGCAACACTATTGTAAATAGAAACCATCCCCGCACACACGTATTGGTGTTAGTAGAGTCTCTTTATTGCTATTCTTATACGTCTGGGTGTTTCAGGATCATCGTCAGGGTAGGCTATATATTTACACAAGCGTTACATGATTTGATAATATGTACAGTAATTATCAAATACTAATTATTGTTATATTTTACAACATGCTAAAGAATTACCTACTTGTACACTACTTTATTTATTATTGCAACTGTAGTTCCTTTGCTATAGTCAGTATCCTGAGGCAGATTTTTGTAATGCTGGTCCTGCAGACATTCACCATACATCACAGAAATTACTGAATTACACACATAATCATGTAACAAATATTGTGTAGACAGATGGATTAGTACATTCATTTCTAATTCCAACGCATGCACGTCTGTCACAGAAATATGGTCTTATATTGCCCCTAAATATTCCGTCATTATTTACGCGTTCTTCAAGGCGTTAATACGCATAAACAACCGACTAAAATATAAAGGTTTACGAATTGCTTTTGCGACGTGTTATATTTTATTAAGTTCAAAATGTCAGTGTAAAGCTCCATGAAGATGGTGTAAATGGTAACGAAATATGTAGTAACAATATAAGAACATATATTTGTGTCAGATATGCATTCGTTGGTATTATGAATGAATGATTGAGTCAAGTTGCACGGAATAAACAGTTTCAAAATAAAGGTGGATTAATAACCTAAATAAAGCAAACTGAAAAAAGGAAGGATTATTCAGCGTTAGAGTGGAAGTCGTATTGACCTGTGATTTTCCGCTATACTGGGTTTTGGGAAATACATTGACGTGCAGTCAGGAAGTAGCTGGAATGCTTTTTGGGTACCTGCCCGTTTCACCAGAGTGCCTTTTATCGTGTTCCCAAGCACGGCAGGTTTATAGAATAGACAGCCTGTATCCACCTAAATATCTCGTGATAACAGTCGTCGACGGAGACACGATAAAAGGGACATTGCATATTAATGCAGTGATTCATTCACCTGTCAGTATATTGTGTCAGATGACATTCTTTAAACGTAATTGTGTGTTTGTTAGTGTTGCTTGGCTGGTGTTGTTACAAATCATAGTGATTAAAGAATGCATTTATAGTGAACACCACGTCATTGCAGGAGTAACAAATTTACATATCCATGGTTTAGCCAATTGAGATTTTTTACACAAAAGTACAGCATGTCTACAGTGTAGGTGAAGATTTTGAGGACTTGTAATTTTACATTGAGAATTAGCCTGGAAGACGTTTTTAGTATTGAGGCAGGATTACAGTTTTAAACTTGTTATTTTTAGAAGCCAACAGTTTGCACACACAGAATAAACAAATTATACATATAATACAGCCTGCGCTCCTATAGCCCCAGTCCCGTGCACGGCAACCAAACACACAGGCACAAAATTAATTTTGGATTGATATTATTATACGTACGTGTTTGGGCCCCATCGATGAATCATAGCAGTCTGTCTGTATTTAGTGAGTGGAATTCCACATACGTACAGGCCATTGTGCCACATTATGCAATATCAACAGGATTTGAATATCTATTATTAGAATTAATTATAAATTAAGATTATAATACATTTTTTACTAAATGTTAAGGCGGTCTGCTAAGCACGTAAACTCTATACTGCGAGTTTTAATCACACGTTTGGTCAACTGATGTATTCTACTTTATAATAAGCAGTGATATTTTATGGCATCTTGTTTTGTATTTTGTATATGTAAACTGTCTTCATTAGGTTTTGAATGAAACTTGTGTCAGGCGTTGCTCACTGAATAGGGCGATTGACTGCCAAAAAATATAGGAAAAAAGATTGTATACTTTATATATATATTTTGTATTTCAAAATTGCTGGTTATTTAAAAAATGAGAAGAATGTTATATTGCACTAATGAAAAGTATCCGAAATTACGGTTTGTTCGCATAGATGTAAGTTAGTAGTTCTTTCACAGAGGAAGGCAGATACAGATTCAACAATCTTGTAATGACACTAGACGAGGAAGTGCCTGCCTACCAGTGTGTGGGACGTGGGTCAAGTTACCGAAGGAGCATGCACACACACACACACACACACACACACATACACATAAATACAAACATACACTCACATAAATACCTACGTGTCGTGTTTTCTGTACGACAGAAGTGAGATGGAAAAGCAAAGCAGGTGCACAACATAATGTCTGCACACAAAGAACAAACCATTGCATGATCTACTCGTATAAGCCGTCACTTTCAATACTGAAGGATTTACTTCGCCAAGTTATTTAGTCAAAATACATATTATGGCATCGAGATGTTATGTCCAGCGCCTTTTCAACCCGTAGATAGCGGACAACATTTTGCTCGCAGAACAGTATTATGTTACCTGTGGATACTTTTGCACTGAGAGAAGGTCTTTTCACCCCTTCCTTGGTAAGGCCGAAATAGAACCCCGAAACAATTTCTAAAACTTTTGAGCTATTTATTTATGAGTACATACATTAAATTATTCATTCGTTTTGTACAAATGGGCTAAAAACTGCGTCGCAACATTTTTTATAAATGTATCCTATTATTATTAGTAGGTATATTTTATTGCGCCTAGTGTATATAAAATATACAGGTAAAATTATGTGTGATTATAGTGTACATATTCATATTCTTCAAATTGTTTAACTATTATTATTTTATCAAATTCTTCTTTTGATGTAGTCAGGAAAACGTCGTAAGATACTCTTTGCAAATCTTCCGGAGTTTTTTGATAGTATTTTATTATTGTATTTATGTATTCCGTACAGACGTTTGTTCGACAAAAATAAAAGCCCAAAAGATGGTGTTACTTGGAATTTCGAAGCGCAGATAGGGCATAATACAGCGTTAAAGTGACTCATGGTGTAGCTTCTATGGGATCAGTGGCGGTCTTTTAGGGACGTGTTTAATTCTAAGGGTTTTACTAGCTAAGTTACTGTTAACGACTTAACGAAGGCTCTGGTGTTTAGTCTTGGTACTTTACTAACGACTTCTTGGTTATTATAGCCCGTCATTTTTATACTCCTCAACGTATCTTGGTTATTAGGGTCAGTAGCCAAATTATTAGTCGGTAGCCATATTGTTACAGTCTCTAGGCATATTGTTAGTCAGTTTCCGTGTTGTTACAGTCAGTAGCCACGTTGTTCGTCAGTAGCCATATTGTTACAGTCAGTAGCAATGTTTTTACAGTCAGTAGCCATATTATTAGTCAGTAGTCATATTGTTACAGCCAGTAACCATATTGTTACAGTCAGTAGCCATATTTTTACAGTCAGTAGCCATATTTTTTATAGTCATTAGTCATATTGTCACAGTCAGTAGTCGTATTTTCACAGCCAGCAGCGTGCCAGATACATGTATACCGTAAATTTCTTTTATATCAGTGCCACATGCTTCCTATTGAAGCCATAAATCAACTCTCATATCACAGGATCTGGTAGCAGCATCTTATGTAAATTACAAAACTGATGGCGGTGCTAATTACAGAAATACTTTCATATAGACCTAAAGTGGACAAATCACTGATTCCTGAACATATTCACCCGGAGATGAAGTACTTTGATATTGAAAGTTAATAACCAGAAACTAAGAATGGATACAAGATGTTTCGGTGTGTTATTAGTCATGCTGATGTAGGTGTGATGGTAGTCTCAAATTTAGCCATGCCCAACCTCGACAGTCTGAAAACCTGCAGTATCACTCAGTCTATATAAGTGAAGAGATTTTATGCTTTTGCGGGGGAAGATCTTGAATTATGCTACCACTGGTGTTGGTGGCTACATCAAAGCATACACGTAAGTTGGTTGATCTAATGAAATTAATTTGCAGAGTAATGAAAAAGCAAATAATGTTCTGTTGAATCACTATAGGCCTGGGAGCGTGGACGGCGCAGTCGGTATAGTAACTAGGCTAGGCGGTTTCCCGAAAGGGGCAAGATATTTTAATCTTCCCTAGAACGTCGTGACCGGGTCTGGGCCCATACAGGCTTCTATTCATTGCGTGCGTGGGGTTCTGTTGCAGAGGGTAGAGCGACCGGCTCGTGAAGCTGCCCACTCACCACCTAATGTCGAAGTTAAAGGATAAGATAAGCTCTACCTCTAGGCCTTTATTGCGTGGACAGTGACGGCATTACCTTTACCTTGTACATGAGTGTATAGCTAGGGTAAATTAAAATACTTGGGCTCCCCACTAAAGCGAATAAAATCAGCACTCTTTTCCGCTGTCCTAAGCCAGTTTAATCCACTTAACATTTTCGTGTGTAATTTATTATCTCAGGTTGCATATCTTGAATTAACTACCGTAGTAGTGCTCTCGGAACAGAAATGTGATACGACGTCGCAGTTGATGGGTAGACGGTGATCGTGGAGAGTGGATTTTGTGAGTACGGTAATGGACTTATATTTTTATCTTGGCTGCTGTGTACAGGTCAGCTCTTTGACACAAACATTGAACTGTAGGAGACAGCGATATTTTACATTGTAACATGGAAACTTGCTGTCAGTTGCACAAAGAAAAGTGCCTTTGCTGGACAGTACACATCCAGCCACTTTATTAAACTCCTTATGGCATATTTATTGCAGCGTGAGGTGGAATACACTGACAACCAGAAAGTTTGCGCAAGGCTGGTCCACCGCTGCACACACACACACACACACACACACACACACACATGGCTATCATTCTGGTGACCTCGTGACGCCAGGGATCAATACTTGAAAACGAGGGGATTCTTCACGGAGACAAATCGCAGCAGTATTGGGTGCTTCGTAGGTTTTGAAGGCTGGAAATTTCATGGCCTGCACCGATACTTGCTGAGTGGTGGCTTCGTCTAGGAAGTTCAGGGTTCGGTTCCACATCCTGACTCAGTTTAATTTATTCAGAATTTTCTCGACACAATTCATGACACCCCACGTTTTTAAAAGAACCCATTATTTTGGACTCGAAGCGCATGACTCTTTTGCCGAAGTGTCCTGTTGCACGAACCTTGGATAGGGCCTTAACTAAACTAGCCAGCATTTCGTGTTTCCTTGGCCCAGTTTGTCCTTGTTTAGGCTGTAGATGTTTGTTGTGCTTAAGTCAGTATCGTTTTCGGCTGGTTGATTAAAACTATAAGCCGTAGTCGGCGATCTCAAAGGAGACATGGTGTGCTTTCTGTGGGGTGGGAACAAATTTTAAATGTTAATTATATGGACGTTATTTTTCAAAGGACGAACTAATTAGGTAACAATCTGATTCCATAAAGCAGAGTCCTTCTTGAGAAGCTTATGTACCTTCGGCTAGTCACGGAGCCCAATATTCTATGGAAGCCGGATTTTCGTTACCATGTCAACAATAGCCAGTCACTTGTCCCTACCCCGAGACATATTAGTCTTATCCACCCTCCCTCGGCCTGTTTCTTTAAGGTGTATTATAATATTCTCCCCTCTTGGCCTATATCTTCCAGCTAGTGTTTGTCCTTCAGACCAACAATTTCTATGTATGATTTCAGGTTTCCGGCGCGACGTAGATGAGATCTGCGTTTTTCTGGGCTATTATGCAGGAAGTAGTGGTAATTCCTTACCGACGTTTCAGGACAACCTATTGGTCCCATCTTCAAGGCCCAAGAATCTTTCTTGGATGGAACCGATAGTTTGTCCCGAAATGTCGGTAAGGAATTATCTCTGCTCGGTGTGTAATAGCGCAGAAGAGCACACTTCTCACCTATGTATTTCTCTTCCCTTCCATAACTTCCACATGCTCCAGAAATGCCACTCTGTTTGAAGACTTTTGATAATGACTACAAATCATGAAACTGTTCATTTCGCGATTGTAGCCAACCTCCTGTTACTACCTCCCTTTGAAGCCCAAATATATTTCTCAGCACCCTATTGTCAAACACCGTTGCCTGTGATCTTCCCTTAATACCAGAGACCAATTTCCGTACCCATAAAAGACAGCGGATATAGTATAGTTCTGTATAGTTCAATTTTCATGTTTTTAGGTAGCAAATAGGGAGACAAGACTGGTGAACGAATGTTAGCAGGCATTGCCCGAATTGATCTTCTCTTAATTTCTGTACACATATAGTTTCGAGTTGTTAGTGTAATTCCCATATATTTTAAGTTTAACACATTTTCAAATGATTTATTATCTGTTGTATTCTTTCTTTTGGGTGACTACTTGGCGTCTGAACTTTATATGTCGACGTTTCGGAACACTCTGTTACATCTTCATACGCGGTGTAAGCAGAAAAAAATAACCGGGTTGAGATTGTTGAGGTTTTCGAACGGAAAAATGTTTGGCTCGAAAATAACCTGAGCCCCCCCCCCTCCGATTGGCATATAAAGTTCAGACGCCCGGGAGTCACCCAAAAGAAAGAATACAACATTCAGAACAGGACGAAAATTTGAAATCAAGATTTATTTTCTGTCTTTATGCCTTGATTTTGTCGTTATTCTGTTCGTGAGACACGAATATTGAAGAATTCGTGACTCTTATCTTATACAGTTTCATTCTATATCTCTCACGGTGCAAGTGCTTTGGATTAGGAGACACACGGAAATTGAGTGCGTTGGGGGGGGGGGGGGGGGGGGGCGGACCCGACTTCTTTTCTTTTTTCCCCGGTTTTTTAAAGGGGGAAAGGGGAGGGGGGGGGGGGGGTCTTGGGTGTTT
>Ga0123354_10018033_pt1 | contig 11065 bp, 11 predicted proteins | sample TergutLab28metaG_2_FD_97872 | JGI IMG/M metagenome (GOLD analysis project Ga0123354, IMG submission 97872) | Labiotermes labralis P4 segment gut microbial communities from Petit-Saut dam, French Guiana - Lab288 P4 | ecosystem: Host-associated > Arthropoda: Insects > Digestive system > Gut ... | reverse complement strand
TTTCGATCGTATCGCGGGCTTCAACTCGTTCACTAGCATGTCACTGTATCGAGCACTAGTCACAGTTTGACCCTTTTCCTGAAAATGCACCAATATAGGGCCATCGACATCCCAAAAGATGGTCAGCACGACTTTCCCAGCGGAAGCCTGTGTCTTGAATTTTTTGTTGGCCGGAGACGACGGGTGCTTCCACTGCATCGATTGTCTCTTACTCTGTGGTTCATAATGGTACACCCAGGACTCGTCTCCTGTCACAATTCGATGGAGAAAAGCATCTCCTTCACAAGCATGACGGTCCAAATGCTCCTGACAAATCGTCTGCCGTGCACGCTTGTGATCATCGGACAACTGCATTCGGACCCATCTGCTACACACTTCCCTATACCCGGGGTCATTATGGTCAATATTGTACGCACAGCCATGATTCATATTGAATGCTGCGGCAATTTCATCAAAAGTGACTCGCCTGTAGTCACGGATTCGCTGCTCGACCTGCTGTTTCACTGTCTCACTTGCCACGCTAACTGGTCTCCCACTCCGGTGTTCATCACTGACATTTTGTCGTCCGTTTCGAAATTTTTTCCACCCATTCATACACTCTCCCCTGACTCAAACAACTGTCTCCATACTGACCCTTCTTTCTTCTGTAGATTTCAGAAGGTTTCACACCCTCTGACCAAAAAAAAAAAAACGAATAACGTTTCGTTGCTCTTCCACAGCGAAAATTAACAGTGGAGCGGCCATGTTGTACGGCCTACTACTCAGGCTGCTTGATCGTCACGACCCCTATATGACATATTGCTAAGGAGCCATTTTGTGTCCCAAAATAAGATTTTTCCTTGTACATAATTTTTCATGCACTTTAGAATAGCATTGCTGTTATTTAATGACTTTCCCTCGTATATATGATTTGTGTGGGGAAGTAGTTGGTTTTTAGTTTAAACAAGATATAAAGTTTTGCAGGAAATAAACAGTATCACAACAGCGATTATTTCCTTATAACCAACTAATTTGTTTTTAGGCGCTTTCGCAAAATTGCGAAAAACTATTATTAGCTTCGTCAGGTCCAGATGTTATCCGACTGTCTGTCCGCAAATAACAACTCGGCTCCTATGGGACGGATTTCCATGAAAATTGATAACTGAGTGTTTTTTTCAAAACTTTGTCGAGAAAATTCGATTTTCATTACATCTGAAACAAGTGAGGGGTACTTTACATAAATACCAATATACATATTTGACTATTTATCTCTCAGTTATTTTTACTTACTTACCCCATGGAGCAAAGTCCTTCTTCAGAAGCTAACCAGATTTCAGCTAGTCAAGAAATTCCCCGCATTTATGGAACCCGAAAATTTATTACCGCATTCACAAGTGCCCGCCAGCTGTCCCTGTCCTGGACCAGCTCGATCCAGTCCATGCCCCCACATCCCACTTCTTGAAGATTCATCTAAATATTATCCTCACATACATGCTTGGGTCTTCCAAACGGTCTCTTTCCCTCAAGTTTCGCCACCAAAACCCCTCTCCTCTCTCCCATGCGCGCTACATGCCCCACCCATCTTATTCTTGTCGATTTTATCACCCATACAATATTGGGTGAGGAGTACAGATCATTCAGCTCCTCACTATCTAGTTTCTCCACTCCCCTGTCATCTCATCCCACTTAGGCCCAATTATTCTTCTCAGCACTCTATTCTCAAACATCCTCAGCCTAAATTCCTCCCTTTATGTCAGCGACCAAGTTTCACAACCATACAAAACAACAAGCAGTTTTATAATTCTGGATATCTTCATATTTACATTTTTGGATAGGAAGTTGGAAGACAAAAGATTCTGCACCGAATGATAGCAAGCATTCCCTGACTTCAATTTGCTCTCAATTTCTTCCTGAATAGAATTTGGATTTGGTAAGGTTTTTCCCAAATATTTGAAATTTTCCATCCTTTCAAAGGAACAATTATCAATCTTTATACTGTGACGTCTTCATGCATTCTAATCTCGAGGCATGACAATGTACTTAGTTTTATCAGCATTTACTTCTAATCCAATCTCCTTACTTGCCACTACAAAAGATTCTGCATCTTCCTTTCTAATATGTATGCTTCCTCCAAATATATCAATATCATCAGCACAAACCACAAAATGGTGTGTACCGTTTAATTTCAAACTAACGTGGAATTACCTGAACCCTCCTAATGGCGTATTCTAAAGCTAAGTTGAAATTGCAATGGCGAAAGTGCATCTCCTTGTTTCAAATCATTCTTTCTAAGAAACATGTCAAACAAATTCTTGCCTACCCGGACACTGCTATACATTTCAGTCAGACACACTTTTATTAGCCTTGCCATTTTCACAGAGATGCCAAACTCAGTGAGAATATTATACAAGAACTCCTTCCTAAATGAATCATTAACTTTCTTCAAGTCTATAAAGAGCTGATGAACTGCTTTGTTGTGTTTTCATTTTTATCAAGTATTTGACATATGCTGAATACATGATCAATAGTTGACCTGTTGCGTCGAAATCCACATTGATGATCCGCAGTAATTTCTTCTGCATATGGAGTTAAAATTCACAGAAGGGTATTCATAAATATTTTGTATGTTGTTGGCAAAAGTAATATGCCTATATAATTACTACATTTTGTTTTTTTGCCCTTCTTTTAGATAGGTGAAATGATTGACTCCTTCCACTCCTCAGGCAATTCCTCCTTATTCCGAATAGAAATAATAAGTTTATGGATCTCAGAGCGAGTTGTTCTACCTCTTGTCTTAATCAGTTCTGTTGGGATATGAACAATACCCGGAGATTTGTGACTTTTTAGCTTTTCAATAGCCAATTCAATCTCAAACGTACTTGGTTCAGGCAGTAGTGTCACTGCTGTCTGTATTTCTGTCTGCCTAAAATCATTAACCCCATGTACATTCAATAGCTGTGGGAAATGGTTCCTCCACCTAGCCAAAATACTGTGGAAGTCTGCAACTAAATCACCTTTCCCTTCCTTTACTCTATTAGTTCTAGGCTGGTAACCTACAGTCATTGGTTCCTCTGTAAAATTCCCTAAAAGCCTGATCTTACTATGAGATTCAAGTTCCTCATACTTAAATTACAAAAATCCTAATCCCAACTGATGATATTCGTTTCCATTTTAATAGAAAAAACTATACTTCCCTGCTATTACTATGCCCCCTTTTCCCACCTAGCTCATTGCACACCCACAAAATCTAATGTATACATTGCCAATTCCCTGGCTGCAGCTGTAAGTGAACATGTCCTACACAGGCTCCTAACTTTCCACGTAAAAAATCTCATGTTCACTTTTCGGTTGTTTAAATCTTACCAAAATATCAGTTCAGGTGCGAGGCTATTGTATGAATGTTTTGTAACACTATAGGTTTTTACGGTGAGGAGTTGTTAGCACCCCACCAAACTCCGAAGCTGGAGGACAACCCCTTGTCAGCTGTTCGCAACTGCTTATTCAATATATTCGCAGCTACCCTCCATATTGGAGGCCATTCTTTCATTCACAACCTGAGGACGGGCCATGTCATGGCGACAGGGACCCACGTATCACGGAAACAAGCTACATTAATATTTATAACTTATTTCTTAATGAAGGACTGTCAATGCATAAATTCTCATTATTCCGTACTCTGGTTCAGAAGACAAGCCGTCTGGTTTGTAATTGATTTCGTCGCGGTCGACAGCAGAATAGCGAGAGCCATTTCTGCAGGCTACTTAAAACTTTCTTTCGTTAAATGTCTTTTATTGTGTCTCTGGGTAGCGCAGCAGGTGAGCGTTCTTACGTTTCAGAGGTACCTTCTCCGAAATGTCGGAACACTCATCTATAACCTGCTCAGAAACCCAACAGCAGACCGTCAACTGAACAATAACAGCTGTAAGAGCCTGGAAGCTTTTATAAACAACGGTTGTTCCAATACCAACCATTAAGAGGCACTTAAATATGGGTTTTCTTAAAGATCTGAAAAGCTAAACACTTTTCCAATACATGCTTACGTAAGTAGATCGCGTTATACAGACTTTTCATTATACTGTTCTGCCTAATTGCTGAAACAGGCTACGCTGTCTAAATTTGACGACCACGTACTTGGTGTAATATTTTGAACACCTGGTACAAGTCCTGTGACTTCTGACATGCTATAGATTGTAATAATTATCAGGGCATGAATTTTCCAGCAATTGGATTATTGAACGATAGAATACCTGACACATTGTTATTTGTTGTTGTTTCTGACATTAATCACAAATTTATATCAAATTAAATTTTACTCCAGCACACCAATTTACAAACGCAGAACCTCTACACAACCCATATGAGATCATTTATGCATACAATCATCATTATGAGCTTTTACACGCTCTTAGAAACGGCGGTGGTGAGAGATGTATCGGGCAGGTGACTATCCTGCAGATCGCGAAAGAATCTGGGCGCGCCATCGTGTCCGCGATAGTGAATACAAGCAAGATATGCTCGTTGAAGTTGCGGGAACTTGGCGGGCTAGCACTGCAATTAGGGTGGTTAGGACAATACTCTGAACAACAGAAGAAGTTGCATGATCGACACAGAGAGTGGCGTTTTTTTCCAATGTTTTATCCGCCAGTTGGACGACATCATTATTTGGAACCCAAGCCTGAGCGGCAATTGTGGCCTCGGGTTTTAGCAGTAGGCGACTCGTCCACTGAGTGCAACGAGAATCAAAAAGTACTGCTGGTCCGACGAGGTTTCTGCAGTGGTGGCGGAACTGATTCCACCTCCGGTCGTCCACTTTCTCTAGGATCAGGCGCTGGCGAAATTTTTGCTCTTTATTTTATATTGCGACTTAATTGCTACATCTGTTTGGGACTAACAGCTCTGTGTGTAACATCAGATTTATTAACTATAAAGTTTAGTATAGTTACATACTGACATCGATTGAATTAAACCCCAAGTTTTAAACAAATCTGATCTTAATGTGCAACAATATAATGCACGTCTGTTTTGAAAGCGTCAGCCAAATACAGAAGATGTGAAGATGCCAGATAGGGTAGACTGCAGCAGCGTACTGTGGTACCCAAACCATAACAAGAGAGTGATGGCAACTATACGAACACTCTTGTCCAACCAGTGCATCCTGTAAATTTAAATATCCTTAGCGCTCGTAATATAACAGGATACACGGTGGATATTTTTTGGTTTCACAAGGAGTAGTAAAGGTTCCTTAAGACGTGTCAGAGAAATGTACTGCCATCGTGTTCAGGGTAACTGAACAGAGTTCAGGTGGGTGCAGAAGTAACTGGGAGAAATGAATGTGTCATTTAGATAGTAATGCTGGAAAGAATTTTGGTAAATCTAAACTATGGAAGGGCGAAGAGGCGAAAAATCTTGTGCTGGCGCAATAGTAATTGAAACTTCCAAGGAGGGGTAAATCAATCCAAGAAAACTGATTTCGTGTAGAAAAAGGCAATTCTATTTTCAACAAGATGGAACCCGCTCACGTAACACCGCGTCACCTCTCAGCATACTACACTGTTCAGCATACTACACTGTTCAGCATACTACACTGTTCAGCATACTACACTGTTCAGCATACTACACTGTTCAGCATACTACACTGTTCAGCAACATTGTTATCAGGATTCAAATCTCATACTTATCCTACTGATAAACAAACACAAAATGTTTGAAATTACCTTACGGAATGTGTTCTTTTATGTGGAAATGTATCTGTGCCCGCTTTCAGAAAATAATATCATACTTGCCATGAGCCATTCTTAAGATACGCCGTATGATTAATGGTCTGTATAGTATCCAGTTTGAAATGCTTGCTATCACAAGGAGGCATCTGTGTCCTCAGTCACAGAAGTTTATAATTTGTGAAAACCCACGATTTGGCAGTGAAGAAGGACAGTGCCATATTTGCTAAATAGATGCTTCTGTGAAGTCGAACTAACCTTTAAGTTAAAATGGACCACATACACAGACATCTAAACACCCACAATATTGCCTTCAAGAGAATAAAGAACATCTGACAAATAGGACTTCTTTGTAAGTCCAGAATAATATAGAATGAGCAATTCAATAAATTTTACTTTGCGGCTTATTAATAAACGGGTTTCAGTCGAAGTCAATTCTGATCACTCTGTGACCTACTAGTCGCTGAAACATCCACAGAATATCTAACCCAATAATAGTTTTCATGGTTAAGTCATATGCTGGCATGACACTGAAAATACACCAAGGAAGTTTTCTAACTGGAAGGCGTTAACACACACCACTCAGTGCAATAAATGAGGATGGAAATGGTGGGCATAGCGAACACACAAGATGTGATACAGTCACTTTTCCAGCTGTCCTGGACAGGTCATGAATATTTGGAGGAAATATTAATTATGGCACTAAGATGAGGTACTTGAGTACGGGAAATTAGATTTGCAAACCACTAGGATACGTTCTCCAGGGAGAACCACACAGCATACTGCATGGAAGAATGAATGATGAGAGAGCAGAAGACTGTTGCAGGGTTGCATTGGCATCAGTACTTGGAATGAATAAGTAGGGAAAATCCATACTCGCGAACCCTACTTCACACAAGCTCACACTTTGCACTTGTACGTGCATGCTTGTGTACACGTGACACACACACACACACAAACACACACACACACACATGTGCACACATACACAAAACAAATTCATATACATAAAATAATAAATGTGTTTGCACACAAAAACATCGAAGGAGGATATGAACCTGTGTTTGTAGACAGGTTTGTATGACCGGTAAATATGAAATAGGATGTCCAGTCTTCACCATTCACTACATAATATCAATCTTGTTACTAAATATGAAATTATGTGATGCCTGGTAGATACAGCATCACCAGCAGTTCATAAATATGTACATAAATGATACAATGTACGTTTACATGCAGTGGCTTGTTCCCACTAAGTTCGATCAGCCCAACAATCAACAGTCCTGAAATCAGGTACAGGAATATTACATTCACATAGTACCATGCTTGGTACTTCGTCAAAATCAGGTTTGGCATCCACATGATGCTGTTGAGTTAATCTCTTCAGTCATTTTAAGCGATAATTTAGTCATGCCACCAATTGTAATTTATTTTATTTAAAATACTGCTGAATTGTACTCTACGGGGTGTGAAGTTTCACTGAAGACGGAAGATAAGAAAATAATAAGTTAATTCAGAGAACAATTAATGTTTAAATTTCGCCCTCCCCCATCTTGCATGTTTATTTCTTCTTCCAACTGATAATTAGGTAGGAATCACCAATTTCTACTTACTTAGTACTATTTACAGCATATTTTATAATTTGCCTTCTTAATTTTAAGCCCATTTGACCTCCAATTATATCACAAAATGAAATTTTGGGTTACTTAAAAAGGTTCTTCCTCTGGGTGGGTATATTGGAACTGTTGTAGATGTTACCAGAGCTGAATTGGGAAAAGTTATCAGAACTGGTCCCTGAATGCCTTCCTGTCAAAACACTTCTCAATGCAGAAGTGCATATTGTGTCACTATTTCTTCCTTCAATTTACATAACAGTTGTGAATCCCGCTGTCCACCTGCTGTTACTCATTATACGTGTATGTGATGCGAATCTTCTGTCATCATCTGAAAATATAATTTTGTAACAACACACAGAAGTAAGCACTCGATAAGGTACCTTGTCATAAAGGTTTGGTTTAAAGAAATCATGTAGTAATATTATAATATCGTACTAAAACACGCACGTGCACACAAACACACACACACACATACTCACACAACCAAACCTGAACCGCAAACACACATGCACACAAACACACATGCACACGAACACACATGCACACAAACACACATGCACACAAACGCACATGCACGCAAACACACATGCACACAAACACACATGCACACAAACACACATGCACACAAACACTACTATTTTCTGAAAACCTATTTTTATCCCAGCAGTGCCACAGTTATATTCATAACAGTCTACATCATGACTGTATCATTAGTTCAGTCCTATGGACAGCAGTAGTTATGGTAATTTATAGATACTTTCGATTTTAAATGAAACAAGACGAAAGTCATGTAAAGTAGCAAGTTTTGTCCTCACCAAACAATTGTTACATGAATTGACATTATTGAGAAAGTCAAGGTACCATCTGACGTCTCTGCATGAAAAACTAAATTTAACAAGACAGGAAATGCACGTAGTAATGTACCATTGAGGCGCGTCGTGCAACCAATGTTGCAGTGGAAAATCAATAACTGTTACATATTCTGATTGTGTATTTGTAGCCTTATTTATCCAGCATGCAATACCTAAGCGCCATAGTTTCATGTGTGGCCTGCCTGGCTCTACACTACTTTTCCACACGAAATGTGTATTCTGATTTCCCCTACGATTATGGCCTGAGACATTTCTCATTTTAAGAAGAATTGAGCGCGATATTATAAAAAATGTACATAGGTCTTCATGTAAAGTGCCAGTTATTCTTGACAGAGTTTAATGAAACTTCAGTTTCCTCGAAATATTCTTTCGAAGAACGCTCAAATATAATTTTTCATGGAAGTCCGTCCATTGGAAGGCTAGGTTTTTCCAAATATGGACAGGCTCTGACGTAGGTACTCGCAATTTTGGGAACGCGCCTAAAAATTGTTGTCTGACAAAAAAGTGCGTCCATCTACATGACTAGTTTCACAGAGAGGGTAAAATGAAAGAACTTTTTTAAATGTTGTGTTTTTAAGTTTTATTCTGTAAAGAAATATTTTTCAATAATGAGTTGTGAACTATTTAATATTTTTAATTTCACGAAGAACTCAAGTTGATATTTTCTGAAATGCACTTAAAATACACAGAAAATTAACGACATATTTTAAAAGCATGTAATTTGTTTCGTTACTTTTAATGTACATAAAAGATAAACAAGAGCTGGTATTTAATTTTATATTTGATTCTAGTGTAAAGGTGAGGATTTTCTCTGTTTAGGGTTCCGTGAGATAAAACAGAGAGATAAGCATGTGCTTTACTCACCTTTTATCCATCGCAAGTACCTTCCATTTCAAAGGTTTAATTTCATGTAACTAAGAGACATTGAATGAAAGTATAACTGAACATTAAGACACGTTCCCCCAACCACTTTTTGCTGTGGGAAAGATACAAGTGTTCAATGCTGTGAGTGTAGGTCGCATCTTTGCTTTAGCTATAGAAAATGCATTGCGCAAGCGCCATATTGTCATCTGTGGCCTGTCTGGTTCTACTATATTTTTCCACATTTTCTCATAAATGGCACGATTTTCGGAAAATAGTTATTAAATATGAAATGTATTTTGATTTTCTCTACAATTTTTGTCTGAAGTGTCTCTCCTTCTAAGAAGAATTCAGCGAGAAACCATAAATGTACATAAGTCTTCATCTAAAGTACCCATTATTCTTGTAGAGTTTTAGTAAAATTTGAATTTTCTCGACATATTTTCGAAAAATTTTGAACATAACATTTCATAAAAATCCGCCTTTGGCAGTCGACTTTTTGCATGTGGACAGACAGACAGACATGACGAAGTTTATAGTTGATTTTTAAAACTGTACAAACGCGACTAAAACGAAAACATTGACAGAAATACAACAGTATTCTTGTAAATTACCTGCCAACTGCCTTACACCAAGCAGCCAAAAGCAGGAACTGTATGCATATGTCAACTGGGATAGAGTCTTCTGCTGTTGCATTTGGTTCTGCAAACACTGTGCAGACAAACCCTTTACTGCCCGCAACCATGATACCAACTGGACCATTGAAGTTGTCTGTCCACCTCCGGGAAAGTGTAGGTCCAAGTGGAGGTAACTGCATGAAACAAATGATAATTATCTGAGAGCTTCTGCAGATACAGTCGCTCTGTTCTAGCTGTTATTGAATAACAAGACAGGCAGTGTACACGTAACGTAAAAATGAGGCTCGTTCATGCAACGGCATTTGCAGTGGAAAAGCAATAATTATTACATATTCTGAGTGTGTGTCTGTAGTTTTCGCTATCGAGCATGAAATGTGAATGCGCCTTATTATAAGCTAAAATGTAATAAAAAATATACAATACTGTCCGATACAACTTTCTATTTTATTAAATTAGATTATAATTCCAGCGACATGTTTCGGCCCTATTTGTAGGCCCATCTGCAGCCTGATCTTTAGACAGGTGGAGTGTACAATTAATAATGTTTTCAATTTGCGAGACATTGTATTACAAGAATTGGTTAAAATAATTGAATATATTATATAAGAAACTTAAGAATAAGTTTTAAATGGGGTTCTCTATACGAATATATATATTTAACTTTCTCTTACTACAAGAACATTAATGTAAGCACCACATTTTACTTATAAAAACAAAAAAATAATAACCTTATTGACCGATTTATTAACCTTAAATATGATATCTATTATAGGGGTACACACATACACACACACACACAGAGACACACACACACACAGATACACATACACACACAAACACACAGGCACACATACACACACACACAGGCACACATAAACACACACACACACACACACTCAGACACACATACACACACACATACACACACACGCACAGACACAGACACACATACACACACAGCCACACAAACGCAAACACACACACACACACACACAGACACACACACACAGACAGACACACACAGACAGACACACACACACAGACACACATACACACACACACACACACTCAGGCACACATATACACCACACACAGACACACATACACACACACACAGGCACACATAAAGACACACACACTCAGACACACATACACACAGACACACAGACACACACACGCACAGACACACACACAGCCACACAAACACAAACACAAACACACACACACATACACACACACACGTAGACACACATACACACACAGACACACATACACACAGACACACACACACACACACACACGGAGACACATACACACACAGACAGACACACACACATATACACACACAGACACAGACACACAGACACACACACACACACACA
>Ga0123354_10018032_pt1 | contig 11065 bp, 10 predicted proteins | sample TergutLab28metaG_2_FD_97872 | JGI IMG/M metagenome (GOLD analysis project Ga0123354, IMG submission 97872) | Labiotermes labralis P4 segment gut microbial communities from Petit-Saut dam, French Guiana - Lab288 P4 | ecosystem: Host-associated > Arthropoda: Insects > Digestive system > Gut ... | reverse complement strand
TTCTTTGCGCGCCTCACCTTTTTATTCACACACCGTTTTTTTCCCCCAACGAGAGACATTCATCTTACACACCCCCCAAAAAAAAAAAAAAAAAAAAAACCCCCCACAAATGTTTAAAAAAAAAAGGGGGCTTCCCGGAAAAAGGGGGGGGGGGGGGATGTTACTGCAAGAAAGAATGCCTACGTTCATTTCAGCTCTCCGTCTTATCCGCGAGATGAGAATCGGGCACGTTAACAGTGGCCAACGCAGTACTTAAACACTATGTGCGGTGTGGCATACATACACACACACACATACAGACATACACACATACAGACAACATACATATACACACACATACAGACAACATACATACACACACACATACAGACAACATACATACACACACACATACAGACAACATACATACATACACACATACACAGACATAAACACACATACATACACGTAACGTGTGGCTTTATCAGTCAAGTTGTTTTTCACTACTGCTACCAATAAACAGCCTTTACATATTCACTTATTGTTACTTCTGTTCACACAAACAAACGCACTACTAAGCCGCCACATGCGTAACCATCGGCGTGCTTTTGATGACAAGAATTACATACGGTTTAATGTGTCCATGTGCAGTACGTTACGGGTATTGACATTTAGCAGTTCTTTAAAAAACATTTATTACGGAAAAATAGTGACAACGTCCACATTACTCTGGTCTAAACTGTAGCTGTCCACTGTGTCAGTTTAATTCTCCAGCGACACACACACACACACACATACAATAATGTATATGCTGAATACACAAAGTGTTTACAAACGTCTAACACCGTTATACCACATTACCTGTCACCATGTCAGCTACTGACTCAGCAATACAAAGCAAAGTACACTTCTTGCTGGTCCCTCATTGCCTTATGATGTATGGATATTTCTAAACCATAGTGAAGCACTTGTGTGCCGGTAGAATGCAGTTTGGTATCTACTGTTTGAACACAACATAGATGACACTGTAGTTCTCTTATATTAGCAACTAAATAATTTACAATTTTACGAGGCAGTTCTCATTTTAACACCACAGTTGACCATTTCCTCATACTATACATGTTTTGTGCGTACGTGACTTGCTGTTTCGACTGACAACATATGGAGCAGGATCTTGGACAATGGATAAAGCTATTGCTAAACGGCTGGCTACTTTTGAAAGAAAAGTCTTAAGAAGAATGTATGGGGGAATTAAAGTCAGTGAAAATTCGAGAGAGCGATATAATAAAGAATTAATGCAGCTGTTTGGAGATACAAATATACTTTCATTTGTGAGAGTAGGTCGGTTGAATTGGATTGGATTGGTCATGTTAACAGAATGGATAGTAAAAGAAAAGTAAGTCAAGTATTTAACAATAATCCTCAGGGAAGTCGACTAAGAGGACGACCAAAAAACAGATGGTGGAATTGTGTTCAGATATTGATAAATGCAAAACTGCAGATTGGAAAGAGAGGTAAAAAATCAGAGGTGACTGGGAGAAGTCAATTAAAAAGGCGAAGGGCCGCATTGGACACTAGTGCCGTCGAAGAAGAAGAAGAAGAAGCAGGAAGAGGAGGAGAAGAAGGAGAAGAAGAAGAAAAGAAGAGGGAGAAGAAGTGTTTTAGTGCTCTTACTCCGGTACACACATACGGGGCGCAAGGTCGTCTGGACGACTAAATTATGTATGTTGGAGCCTAATATTTCTAGGTTCACAATATGGAACTTAATTCCTTTCACGCTTCTGACGCCGAGAACTTTATCTTGCGCAAGCCAAAAATACGTGCAAGCAGTGCTTCGTGAGACCAACTGAATGGTTATGCACGAGACGGTTTTTGTCTTCTGTTTTACTGGACTTCTCCGGCTGTCAGTATTGTGTCAAGGTGTGGTCCGTCTTATCAGTTAAATTTAACCTAATATCATAATTGATACAAAGTAGTAAATTTCGATCCGGAATAGCTAGGTCAGTGGAATTACTGGCGATGGGCAGGGCAGGTGGGATTGGAGTCCGGTTCCCGCCACAGACAGAAGACGTTTCGTGGCTACCACGTGAATTTGTATGATATATTTGTTAACTGCAGTTGGATTGATACTCGGTGGCACTAGTACAGTACATATTTTCACACAAACAATACACAAAACAAGACCCAAAAGAATATGAAAGAATGTGATAAACGAGACAACCATACAAGGAGCGAACTTAATTCGCATTCTTGAGTGTACGAGCTCTAGCTGGTCATGACTAACAAATAGTGAACCAAACGTGAGAAATTTTGGGCCGAATTTAACACTGTTCTGTGTATCTGGTCATGTCTCCCTTTAATGTTCAGTACCCAAAACCCTCATAAAGGAAACCTGACGCTGCAGTACGACAACAAAATAGCAACAAAACAAACGTAACGCTATCTTGTGCAGCAAGGAAGCGCCCTTGATGTCGCGCCCCATTTGTTGCGGTCTGTTTATCTTGAGTCGGTTCAGTTTTCCTTCAGATCAGTTCAGAGCCGAATATTAGGATTAAAAAAGAAGCGGACCGCCTTCGGACGAGCTCTGTTCCTTTGCAAAACTTGAAGGACGGAGGTCAGACGTGTCCTTATTAAACGAGGACACGTTTATTGGAGGCAGATACCAAGTAGGCCTACATTTCGTTACCAAATGCTACACAAGTTTTGTGTCTGTTGACCCATTAAGGTCCATTGGTTATATGATGTGCGGCCGTTCCAAAATTATACATTCTGCCCCACTTTTCTGCCGTTTTTTTGTATGGGACTCAGAAGGTAAAAGGTAAAGCAGTCCCGTTACAAGCCTGGAGTGGCCCAGAGAATTCCAGGAAGTTAAGGTTCCCAGATTTCATGACAACGGCACAGGATGGTGGTAAGGTTGTCAGCCCTACGCACCGGCCGCCTTTACCCCCAGGAAAAGCTCCTGGTACTCATTTCTGATAGAGGTTGAGTCGACCCCAGGGCCATAGTGCGATCGGAAGGATTTTATGTCAGTGAAAAATTCCAGTGAAACCAGCTGGGATCGAAGCAGCGACCTTCCGATTTGTAGCACAGCGCCTTAACCACTGTGCCATCGCGGTCTCTGGATCTCAGATGGAGTAACGATTATTTCCTCACGTATACAGCATAATTGACTGCTATTTGTAATCGTGGTGCTTACTGCGCGGTACGAACTGACCCTTTGAAAATAATTCAAGTTAGTCTCTAAATGGCTACAGGGCAGATGAGTATGAACACGTACAAGCTAAAAGATTAGTTTCCAAATATGGTACTGTTTACTGGAACAGAGAGGTCCCATCCATGTCCCTTGAGCGCTGCGGGTTAGCTTTGGATTGACGTCAGGGATTGGACTTGAATCTAAATAACTGCACGCCCACCCAGTAACAGTGTTGCGAGATAAATGAGTTCCTGGTCTCTAATGTTAAACGTGTGATGTGAGGTGCGAGGGTGGTAGGGACTTGACCTTATTTGTAGTTTTGATTTTGTTGTAAATTGGTCTTTACTTACAAAAAAACTTTTGTTTTTGTTGTGAGAGACTGGATTGTGGTATTTTGTTCTATGTGGTCCAGTGTTACGTAGACACACTTCCGCCCCCCCCCCAAAAAGTGTGATGTAAAATGTCTTACATATTGGTAAAGTCGTATTTTTTTTTGTCGTTTTGTTTGAATTCGCGTTTCCATTGTAGGACTTCATAATTCGCATTGCATTATGTCGGTGTTGAGTTTAACTTATGAAATTAACTTTTTCATTTATTTGCAGGAGTAATTGCTTAAGGTCACAGTTATGCAATTGTACGTCTCTTTCAATGCCAGGGGATGGCAGCAGAATCTGTTTGTACGGATATTATTATCCCGTAAATGTGTGGCCGGCGCTTCTTTGCAAGAAGTGTAATTGACAGTTCGGAAGGCCACAGAAACAAGGAAGTTCCTTGCTATAATAATATGACTGTGTGTTAAATACTGTCGTACGCTGTCGTTACTAAGCAAGCCACGACAGAATGTAGCCGTTCAAAAAGCCGTTGAAAACTTTGTAAACCGCATTTTAGGAAAAGCTCTTTTGCTATGAGATTTTATCAGTTGGTGCATTGATTTATTTGTACAGTTTTCCACTAATCGACCGCCATGTCTGTGTACGAACACGCTCTGAATAGCGCTTCTCATTTACGGATCCAAAACCTGATTGAGCAGGATGTCCTAGAAACTGAAGCCGCTATATTTTTTGTCCGCATTGCTGGTGATAGTGATTTCGTCAGCAGTAAGAGTAGTTTTCTGCACCTCTGTACTGAGTGTATGCTAATTATAAAGTACAGGTCCGCCCATCATTATAGTCCAAGTGGAACACGAGTGGCTTCCCGTTCTGATAAAAACATCAACATCATGAACTTTGCTTCAGTTTTTTAGGTTTGCTTTCCACCCTTCTGTGCGTGATGTATAACGTGACATATGCCGAGTTATGTTCGGTTTGCGTGGAACATGGCGGGCATAGAAATTTGGCTGCACGGGTCATGGCTTGCTGCAAATAAATTTGTTTTAATGTTAAGCCCATTGCATCGTGTATATCCTTCTGGTATTCTTTTTGATTCCTGAGCTATAGTAATTATTGTGGTCTTGCTTTAATTAATTTCTTAACACACCCATAGAGTGCGCAAAAAGTCACGTGACACTGATGAGTCAAGTGACTTTTTGCGCAGTCTGTATATTTTATTAAGTATGCTAGAATTCCATTTATAACAATAATACGTTATGTCATTTTGTTTGTGTCTTATGAGCATGCCTCTTAGTTATTTCTCATTTATGGCAGTTTTATATTGTGTAATTGTTGCTTGTTCGTTTAAGATGCCTGTGTTTATTGTTCATTTGAGCGTGAAGAGGCACCCGCTTTTAGGTCTGTAATTTTGGCTTCGGAGTGGGATTGTTGCATGTCCGAACTACATTTACTACAATATTTGGTTTCATGAATGGTGGGTGGCACACATGGCTGTATTTACTGGTGCCGAGAATTGTATTTTATTTTAGATCCAGGTTCTTCATGTAATTCATGCAATGCGTGTCTTCGTTCTCACATGCAGCATCAGTTGTATTCCTGAAATGGACAGGCGAGCGACTGTGATGACCATCACTTTAACCTTGCAGACGATGTACTCGCATCAACGCGACTATTGGGTTATAGCATAACTGACTGCACTCAGGAATTTGCTTAATAATGAGGAGAAGCTCTTATCTGCTTCCATGCCTTACCGATAATGACTAGCTCTGTTGGACAAGTTCCTTTTTTAAGCCTACATTACAAATGCGGGCACGTAGCCACCAAAATTTCGTAAGTAATTTGTATCCCGAAAATAAAAAAAAAAAAAGGTTTAGTTAATATACTCCGAGATTCTGAACCGTTACAACGCCCTTAGTACTGCGTCAGAAAATGTTTGTCCTTTGACCAACGAGGCCGCGATTCGAAACCTAAACACTGTTCAAGTATGTTTCGCACACCGTGTTCGGACGGAATAAAAAGTCTAAATCATACTAATGGATGGTTTTGAAAAGTGATGTAGTGTACAAACCCCTACTTTGGCATGCATGTCTGCAATTCAAGAAGAAGAATTACCTGACGCGCAAGTTCTTATTAAGAACGGTGCAGTAAATACAGTCGTCCGTTGTGATGCAGCTTATAGGGTGGGTCATAAGTCGCCGTTTTGCTTTGTTGGTGTCAGAAACCACTATGGCCTTGTACATCCCGAGTTTCGAATTACATGCAGTATCGTTCGTGACCTATAAAATTTATGTATTAATATTGATATTATTGTTACTGTTATTATTGCAAATATCTGCGTATTGCATGGTGTGCGGTGACCTTATGGCCCATTTTGTACAGCTGTGGCACAGAAATATGTCCGTGAGTTTTACTGTAAATGTATAAGCGTAAGTGGCCCAGTGCTGTAGCGACGTTTTATATACATATGCACACTTTTTTTATTATTATTGTTTGTTTGCCAGCATCTTGTTTTGTATCGCTGCTTTGGAAACCCCTGGATGATTATGCTTCCTGGGAGCTGCTTAGCACTGGACCACTCTTGTCTTACTAAATCGTTAGTGCTTAGTTTGCAGAGCGATTGAGCTTTGGTTACGAGTGGGACAGGCGTCAACGCGGACAGACACTGGACCTTCAGGGTGATGCTGGCTCATCAAGATACGGTGAGGTGAGTGACAATGGCTATGTTTATGTTTTTATCAAGTCTCAGTGTACTGGACATACGTCATTTGGGGTCTCAACTCACAGCCAGTTGGGTGTACGGTTTCCGCGTGTGATTAGTCCTTGAAGTCGCTCTTTGATAAGTGCGCTGAACTGTCCAATGGCATGAAACGAGTCAACAGCCGAATGATGGTGTGTTTGGATTGAAAGGCCAGTTGCCATCTGCACTGAAAGGCCTATGTGCACGTGAGGACGGGGAAAAAGGAACTAGCCCGCAGTGCGGCATCTGTTTACTGCATGTGTCGAACTGCTTGGAGTAGAATTTCTGTGAAGCTGATAGTCGCGCATGTGTCCAAGAAACTCTGAGCTCCTGTGTACCCCAGACATTATGTTTACAAGAGACCACTACTGGTCCCTGCTCTACGTCGGTTGAATTCAGTCTGCAGCACAAACATTGCATACAGTGTATATTTATTTTTGAGGAGGAAATGAGAAGGTCTGAACACTGGAGATGTGGTGGTGTTTATCGATCTCTTTGCAACAATAGCATCGTCTCTCTACGGCGGGTAGTCCCACTATAGAGAGAGAGAGAGAAACGTCCTGTATAATACGGACTGTGATGTACAATTTAAAAATTAAAATATTAATTTAGGAAATGTGCATGTCCTTGGTGTGTATTGTATAATTATATTACAATCAACAAAACATAAAACATCTGTATCAGTTTTTCGTTTTAATAATTGGTAGTCTGTTAATAACTTTTGGAACAGTTTTATAAACATCACTGTAAACTTGTGTCTTTGATTTATCGGACTGTCATTGCACACGCCGTAACTTGTATAAGAACTGAGTGACACACAATTTTGCGTGCACACACAAGTAGATAGGGGATTCACTGTTCGTAGAGACTGTGTGTCTGTCTGAGCACATGGCGCCTGGCAAGAATTGGGGTGAAATACTTGCGGCGCCATTGTTGTGATGCCACCAGAAGTGTCTGCTACAATCATTTATTAATTTCTGCTTCAAAGTTTCAGATAGAAGTTGTTTGTTACACTCTTAAGTCAGTGTTTTTGAAACTGGGTTCCGCAGAGGGGTGTCTGGTGTTCCGCGAGACGAAAATGCATGATGACGGAAGAATTTTATTGGCGGTCCTAAATTTGTACGTACGATTTAACATTAGTGTGGCGACATTTGACACTAATCATTCCGTCACTGTTAGCACGCATACGTTCGCCGCTTCAATCCAGAAGCTTCCTGATTCTGCAGTCAAGTCAGCGGGCAGAGCTCGCGTTAGAGTCGATATGTCATGCCAGACGGTCGGGTTAGCCGCCGATCTTGTACATGTGACGTACATGAAAGGAAAACAAAATAAAATGTTATGGCGGCATATGTCGCCATAACACTGACAACGTCTGTACCGACACGCACAGTTGAACAGGATTTGTAATTTTAGCTAAGCACTGGTTGTAGCTCCCTGATGATGGTTCCTACGTGAACCGAAACATGTTGGAGCGGCTGTTATAAGTGTAATTGTTTTTAACATTTTAACGACTTTATAGAATTGAGTGCATTTGTTGGACAAAAAACAAGAGAATGATAAACATTTGAGACAGAAGTTGTAGTGCACGTTCAAAAGATTCAGTTTATGTTCAATAACCCCCCCCCCACCCGGAAATCTTGTCATTTAAGAGATAATGTGGAAATTATGGTACAGCCGGACATACCACAGATGACAATATAATACGGCGCATGCGTTTTGCACGCCGGATACCTAAGGCTACAAACACACTCTTAGAATATGTAACGCTTATTGCTCTTCTGCGGCAACGGACGATACGCGAACGTGCCTCATTGTTGCGTTGTACATACATTGTGTCTGGTTAATCCGCGTATAATCGTCCTTCCGTTGAGGACGTCACGACACCCGGTACGCTAGTTCAGATGGAGTGAAGGATTTCTGACGCTCATGGTATGGTGGAGATTGATCGCGATCCCGCAAGGTCTGCTCTGTACCCGTCTGCAAAGTGTAGATCTGAGAGAAAGATAGGGGTTTGATTGCTACATGCATTATGCTACTCGCATACAGTCAAGTAAATAGCAGAACACATTAGTTGACTTGCTTCAAGTGCTTCGCTTGTTTCTGCATAATAAATGTTCATGTTGCCAGCGAACAACTTGACAGCAGAGAAGTGGCTAAGGGGGAGCAATTTTATGGCGCAGTTAAGCAGTACTATCATTGAGATCTGCTCTTTTCTGCGATATTAGGCATCATATAGCGGTAATTCCTTATCGACATTTCGGTACATCCTATCGGGTCCCATCGTCAATAAATCAGTTTTTTCCTTGGATTTCTTAACTCTTGAAGATTGTACCGATGGTTTGTCCCGAAACGTCCGCTGCGTAATATCCCAGAAGAGCGCAGATCTTATCTACATCACTTCGGAAGACAGAAATTACCCGCGGTACAATTACTGGCTGTGGTTATGACCTGGACATCAAGGAGTCGACTCCCCACAAGGACAGATATTGTCCTTGTCTTTACGCAAAACAAGAAGTGCCTTGGGGATCCAACCAGACTGGTCCCCAGTATTGAGAGGGATCTTGCCTCTGGGATAATGCTGAGGACTGAGGGAGACCGCTCAGGTAGTCTAGTGCCGAATTGTACCGAGTTGTACGTGAACTGTAGAACGCAAACCCGAAGGTCGTGGAAGCTAATTAAAGTTCGAAGCATTCATTGTTAGTTTATTGATTCTCCGATTAACGCAACTGTTGAAATGATTGCATATTCCTTTATTCATCACTTTCACTACTACATGTTTTGCCGGTAGTTGCGGCCATCATCGGCTAGTGCTACAGTTACATGAAAGGGAATAACTGAGGTAGAGACCTCTCCCTTGCAATTAAAACAAAAGTTTATAATTTTGTTATTATACCAAATAATGGGATAATAAAATGCATATCAGTAAAATTGTTGCAGCATACTGGTGACATAAACAATGTGAGTAGTGGGAATACTCTGCGTAACCGTCTATCGAGCGTGGTCGTACACGTGGTGTGTATGTGTAAATAAGTATCTCTTATTCATTTACGAGGGAGAATCAAAAAGTAAAGGCAAAATACATTTAACGGCTTTAATAGAAGTAACTGTGAGCAATTTTACAAATCATTTTTCTACATAGTACACTTGCACCACAACGCATTTGTTATATCGTTCAACTAGTTTCTGTATTCCAGCGGAGAAGAAGCTTTTTGGCTGCTCTTGTGGTCTTGTGTGCGAGATGTTGATGGCCGATCAGAAAGATCTTCATCAGTAACACGTGTTCGACCCGATTTAAACCTTTCCACCCACTCATAAAAACTTTCGTTGATTGATGGTGTTCTGTCCAAAATACGACGGCGAATTTCCATGGCTCCTTCTGCCCAAAGAAACCGCATTACGCCACGTTGTTCTTCGATGGTGCAATCTTGCAAAGGAGCGTCCATGTTTCCGCCCTCGTTGCTGCCACTCGACTGAAGGCAGAGCGCTGTACCGCACATGGCTGAACTCTTCAACAGGCATTGTCAATACTGCGCAATGCGCCAGCAACTTTCTGTCCCGGTTACCGCGTAGTTTAAAAATTGCCTTTACTTTTTGATTCACCCTCGTGTGTATACGGTTAACTGCAGTGCGTGTTTTGAAAATTAAAGTTAAAAAAAAAATTTGAAGTGCTGTTGAATTATCAGAAAGAAAAGGACGGAAGAAGGAGGGAAGGAACACACAGAAAAAGAGAGGAAGGATGGATATCTTTGAAGTGGACTGTTATTTGTATTCTTATAATAAAACCAACGAGAAGTACTAACTTCTCAAATTTATTTTTGGACTAGGACTGTACATGTTTCGGAAAGTCTCTCTGTCCATCATCAGGAGTCTAGCACTGTACACACTGCAATAGGTATAGGTCATACAGGTTATGCTGACTGATTGCTAGCAAGCTGTCAGCAAACCTGTATGACACCTACCATTGCTGTGTGTACAGTGAAAATCTCCTGATGATGGACAGAGGAACTGTCCGAAATATGTAGAGTTTTATTCCCAAAAATAAATTTGAGAAATTAGTGCATCTAGTTGCTTTTATTATAAGAATTTATCACGATGCACGGTCCTATGAATGTCGAATATTATTTGTGTATTTTTTCACCTTAATTTCGTAAGTATAGGTTTTTGTTTTGGACATTATTTTGCCTCGCATACCACAGAATTTCTTGAATTTCGTCATCATTTTAAACGTGCGAACTTTTCACTGTACAAGTACGTACATTTAGCAAACGTGAAAGGGTTTAATGTTCATTCTGTAGGCACAGCAATGAAGACTGCAACAAGAGAAAGCTAGTGATTAGATTTGTTTGTCGTTTCAGGTTGCAGTCCATCTGTAATTACGTTTCTTGGAAGTTACTAATTCCTGTGGACGGTGGTGTTGGTGAAATTACAAGTTAGGAAATGTGTAACTAGTATAATTAGGAATACGGAAACAGTACAAGTGTGAGAGACAGCAGAGGTCATGTTGGTGTCACGTGATATTGCAGCGCATATTCGGGTTGTCGGAATTGCGCGTGTTATGTCCCTTGCAACTGCTGTGTTTCCAAGGGATGGTTTCAGGTTCCTCAGAAAACTTGTGAAAGTTAAAAAGTCCCTGTTCTTGAAATTTAACGTTCGTGTTTCCGTGCATTGCTAGTACAATTACAATTGATAACCAACAGGATGCAACTATTTTGATTTATTTACTTTAATCAGCTCTACATGTTTAGGGCGATGTTTTCGCCCATCATCAGGAGCTTATCACTGTAACTACAGCTTCTGGTAATGTCCACCGATGTTGCTACTGGCTGG
>Ga0123354_10018031_pt1 | contig 11065 bp, 8 predicted proteins | sample TergutLab28metaG_2_FD_97872 | JGI IMG/M metagenome (GOLD analysis project Ga0123354, IMG submission 97872) | Labiotermes labralis P4 segment gut microbial communities from Petit-Saut dam, French Guiana - Lab288 P4 | ecosystem: Host-associated > Arthropoda: Insects > Digestive system > Gut ... | reverse complement strand
CTGCTGACCCTCGTCGGCGCCCTTGTCGGAGTGCTCTTCGGTGCATTCTTCGGCTACGTCGGGGCCCACGCCATGATCGGCCAGATAGCAGCCGACACCAAGACTTCGATGGCCGTCCACCTCAGCATCAACTGGGCTCAGACCCTTGGCTTGCTGGGCGTACTGGTTGTGGCGGCAGGTTTGGCGTCGACATTGCCGGGCCGTCGTGCAGCGGCGGCATCCCCGGTGGAAGCCTTGGCGGAGGTCTGAGGCAATTGAGCCGAGAGAAGTGGAAGCTCGTTTGCACTTCCCAGGCGATTACAGCCTGTTGACACGTGGGTTCGGAGAACCCACGTGGAGCACAGGGGACTCGAACCCCTGACTTCGACCTTGCAAAGGTCGCACTCTACCAACTGAGTTAGTGCCCCAGACCCACTGCGGTACGACAGCCAACCCAGAAACAGCAATCAAATCCCAGGCCAGGGTTCCCGCGGCGGGCAGTGGTGAGTATACCGTACTGCTGGCGTACATCGTCCTTCTGTCTCCCGTACGCGCGCTGTCGGACGGTGTGTAACCCCGAATCCGATCGGTGGATTCGGGGCAAAGCTCAACCGGGAATTCAGATTGCACCCGCGTCAGTGATGTCGACTCCTGGTCACCGGGACGTTTTGTGCCTCAGCCAGTCACGAATTCTGGTTGATTCCGCACGTCCGCGCAGCGATAAGGAACGCAGCTTTTCGGGGAGTTCAGGGCAGGTCGTGAGGGTCGCGCTACGGTGTGGGTACGTCAGCTAATGCCTCGTCCCACAGGTCGCGGGCCTCGGACTGTTTGTGTGTGACGAAGTACAGCGCTGCAGCGATGCCGGCCAAGATCAGGACGACACGGAAAAACCTCTTCATGACACCCAGTTTGTCATGGTGCGGACCGGTCCACAACCCCCCCGCAATCGCCGTTTCACTCACGCATAGTTCTTGTACACTTGAGGGGTGCAGGTGATACGTCCGTTCAGGGTGGAAGGAGCCACTCGTAACGAATGGTTCCTCGACACTTCTCTCGCGGTCACTGGCATTGTTCTTGTCCATATCCCTTTCCTGGTCGCGTTGATCCTGATGGTGCCCGGAATGTGCATGGATAATGTGCTGATCGCCGGTGGTTTTGGGGTGGCCGTGTTCCTCTCCAGCATCCTGCGACACCACTATCCTGGTTTGTTTTTCCTGACCGGTCTCCTGTTCGTCATTCTGCAAATAATTTTCTTGACGTACCCCACTGTGTCTTGGATTGTGATGCCGCTGGCCATGTACGACGTCGCACGCTGGATTCCGTCCAAGAGGGCCCGCATCTATCTCATCTTGGCTCTGATCGTGGCGTTCATCGAGCCAGTACGGTGGATCGCGGCCCATCTGTTCGGTGACTCGGACCTGAGAACAATGGTGATTCTTGTCGGCCTGTCAGCGGCTGGTGTCGTGACGACCGCGTACTCGATCGGGCGCAGCCGCCACGAGGTCGAGGCGGCCCGGGCTCGTCAAGTGTTTGCCGAGAAGGACGCCGCGGCCCTGCAGATCGCCGAGCAGGCCGCACGCCAGGGCAGTCTCGAGGCGCAGATCCGTGCCTCGATCGCCCGCGAACTCCACGATGTGGTCGCGCATTCGATTTCGGTCATGGTCGTCCAGGCGGAGGGCGGGCTCGCTCAGGCCAATCGCTCACCGGATACGGCCCAGCAGGTCCTGACCACGATTTCGGAGACCGGCCACGAGGCCATGCAGGAGATGCGGCGAATCGTACGTACTCTCCGTGCGGACACCGACACCAACGTGGACATTGCTTCTGCGCCTCGCCTGGCTGACCTACCGCTGCTGGTTGAGAAATCGCAGGCGACATTGACGGTTTCGGGCACTCCTCACGGGTCGACTCCCATCATCGAGATGACCGTCTACCGGGTGATCCAGGAGGCGCTGACCAACTCGCTCAAGCACGCCGGGCCCGAGGCGGACCCGCACGTTTCCGTGGTGTGGTACCCGGCGTACATCCTGGTGACGATCACAAATAGAATGACAACACCTTCTCGCGGGGGTGACAACGCAGGGGTCGGGCTGATCGGGATGGCCGAACGCGTCCAAGCTTTGGACGGAACGCTGACCGTCGGTCCCACAGAAACAGGAGGATTTAGGGTATGCGCGCAGATTCCGCTTCAGACAGAACGCCTCGGGTAGCGATGACCCGGCCCATCCGGGTGGCGCTGGTCGACGATCAAATTCTGGTACGCAGTGGCTTCCGGATGATGATCGAGGCCGAGTCCGACATCGATGTTGTCGGCGAGGCCAGCAATGGCTTGGAGGCGCTGGCGTTGATCAGGGATGTCCCGATCGACGTGGTTCTCATGGATGTGAGGATGCCGGGCATCGACGGCATTGAGACCACGAAGAGGATCACCGCCGCCGGCTATCCTGCCAAGATCATCATTCTGACGACGTTCGACCTCGACGACTATGTGTACCAGGCCCTGCGGGCAGGCGCCAGTGGCTTCCTGCTTAAAGACGCTCGCGCGACGGAGTTAGTCGACGCCATCCACGCCGTCAATTCGGGCGACGCGATCATGGCACCCTCGACCACAAAACGATTATTGTCCAACCTGGTGCCCCACCACGATCGCAGTCATGCCGATCCGCGCCTGAGTCTGCTGACCGAACGCGAGGTGGATGTCCTCAAGGAGATCGCCCAGGGGTCGAACAACACAGAAATTGCCGAAAACCTCCACCTGGCCGAGGGCACAGTCAAGACCCATATCTCTCGTCTGCTCTTCAAATTGCAGGCACGGGATCGGGTTGGCCTGGTCCTCACGGCGTACGACATGGGCTTGGTTGATCGCTGAGTCGTACGGCTCGTATAACCTCAAGCCCTGTCCGGACAACACCAGGACAACACTGAACCCTCTATCGCCAACACATGGGCTGTCTCGGACACCACCATGGGCAACATCGCCCCGCAAGAGTGGAGACCTGTCGTCTAGGAGGTTTCCATGTCGAAGAGAACCAAATCAGTTGCTTCATCGAGAATCCGTCTGTGGTCGTGCTTGCCAGACGCAGCGGTCCCCAACACCATCGTGTTCAAGCTCAATGAGGAATGGGAAGTGCTCAAGACAGAGTCTGCGCCCTGGACCGTGTCGTCATCTGACCTGGAAACGGTCCGGGTCAGTATCCGATCCGACCCTGACACAGTGCTGGGTGAACTCATCACTGCCTGCCAAGCAGGACACTGTACGGCGGGACGAATCATTGTCCAAGCCCTGCTGCCCAAGCTGATCCTGATGTCAAGGGTCTATCCTTATCCCTCGGTCGACAACCTGGTCTCGGCATTGTGGCTCCGAATCGGTCGGTACGACCTGTCACGGCGTCCCGAGTCGGTGGCGGCCAACCTGTTCCTCGATGCCAGGAAAGATGTTGTGGCCGAAAACCGGATCACTCTTGAGGTGCCGCTTCCCTACGCTCCTGAGACCCCGGAACTGACGGCTCGTGACATCCTGCTACAAGCTCGCAGACTGCACCTGGCCACATCCGAATCCTTGAACATCGTCGAGAGTGTGTACATCGACGGGCTCCCCAGCAAGCGAGTGGCCGAATTGTACGAAATGACCGCTGCCGCGATTCGTCGCCGCTGCTGTGACACAGTGAAACGCCTGAGAGCCCATCGCGACCTGCTGGCCGACAATGTCGGTGTGGCCTGATTCCTGAGCTGAACCCGAATCCGATTGTTGGCTGCTGCGTGACCCTGTGTCGGCACGCTGATCCGCCGCTCACCGCTCCACGGACATCCAGTCTGCCTTCATGCCACCCGCCGACCCATCGCACCCCCACAGTGTCGCTCGCGACGCAAGCGATCGGTGCATGCAGGCTGAGCCCGAATCCACCGATTGCCGGCCTGGTGGCCGTGCATCGGTGGATCCGGGGTTTCGTCACGGTGGATCCCCATCGCCCTCTGGCGAGCGGTGTTGAGTGGCGCTCGCGGGCACACCACCGTTGATGGGGGGGTCAGGTGGGTTCGCCCGTGTCCGGAGGGACATCCGTGGGTGGGGGGAGAGGTGTGGGTGGCTGGTCTGGACTGCGAAGGCGAGAGCCCATGACTTCTTCCAGGACGACCAGTGTGTTCGGCAGGAGGTCCGTACCCAGGTTGCGGGCATTGCGAGTGATCCAGGACACAAGTCGTTCTACTTCGGTGCGGTTCCCGGCCAAATGCTCCGTCCGGGCCCGTGCGCAGAGCAGTTGTTCGTCCTCGGGGGCGGCGTTGAGCGCATGACTGGCAGCCCATCGTGCCTGATCGATGTTCCCGACGGCAAGGGAGCCCATCGTGGCGACAACTCCGATGTCCCGGATCACGGACACCATGTCGGTTCTGAGTTCTTCGGCCCAGTGCCACTGACCAGGTGCGACATCAACCAGGGGTGCCCCTCGTACAAGACGCAAGGCCTGGATCAGCTTGTCTGTACCCACCGACTCGATGCCACCCGCGATCAGCACCCTCAAGCGGTGCCAGTCAGAGGTCACGGCGGTGTCCAACCAGATTCTGCCGGAATAGGCCTCTGGCAAGTAGGGATTCCCCTTCGTGTCTGCGCCCAGCCATCCACGCAATCTGCTCATGTTGGACCGTCGCGTGCCCTCTGCGACCAGCAGCCCCTGCGCCATGGCAGTCGCCGTCGTACCCGGGTGTTCCAGCAGCCATCCGCAGTATTCCATGCACGAGCGTTCAGCCCGAATCGGCGCAGCGCCCTGAGTGCCCTCCAGACAGACCGGGCCCAACATTTTCAAGACCGGATGGCTGAACGTGATAGCTTCTGCATCAGTCTGCGATGGTGCGATGGATATCATGTCGAGACCCCTTTCGTCACTGTAGGTGGGTGACACAATTTGTGGAGGGGGAGATTGTGTGTTGCCACGGACCGACCACCAGGCCGGAGTCGTGTCTTCGCTGGAACTTGTGCGCAGCAGGTCTGTCAGCGGTTCGCTCGGCTGAAGCTGGAACGGATGTACACTGATGTTGTCCGGGTGGAGAATGCCGTGATCGACCGAATCCAGGTCCAAGTGCCCCGATGGCAGATTGCGCGAGTCCAGTGGGTTTGCCGAATTCCTGGAAATGAGTACCGCCACCCCGATGTCTCGTCCCTTGAGGCAGTCCGACAGTTCATCGAACTGAGGGTCGCTGACCGGTTCGACGAAGAAGAAGATGGCTGGACGCCATGCCTCCGCCCCATTGGGGTCTGTGCTGAGTCGTCTCCAGTCGTCATCGCCGATGAAGCGTCGTCTGTCGGCGATCATCGACTGGAGGGTGTCCCGGCCCTGGTCGTACGTGATGTGGCGGTTCAAGTCAGTAAAGGTGTCGAAAAGGTCGCTGGAGTCCACCACATGAAGATCTCGTCCCGCTGAGAACTCATCGAGAGCGAGACTCATGGCGATGCCCCTCATGACGGGGACAAGGCCGTCAGGACTCGGGGCTCGGACGATGAAGGGTGTGGGTCCCGACACCTCGGCGCGTACTGGTTGTGCGAACTGGTCCTCTCCAAGACAGATGGTAATTCCTGTTTCAGACAGCCATTTGAGGTTCATGGCGATCGCGTCGGCTGCTGGATCGGGTGGGGTCTCCTCACACTCGTTCGAGGCGCTGACCAGCGGTTTTTCTGCAATGGTCCGACTTCCGGCAATTCCCATTGCTGTTTCCAGGAGCGTCCCCTCCTGACCTGGAAGCAGAATTCTTCGTCCAAGCGGGCGAGCCCTCAGTTGAGTAAGGCGTCGCCGTCCGACAAGGAGAACGATTCCCCCGGCCAGGACCGTACTCATGCCAATCGTCGCTATCGTGCTTGACTGTTGAGTGTGGTGGTCGGAGTTCTGGGTGGGTGAAGGACCAGCATCAGGACTGGGTGAGGGCGGGGAAGCCGACACGGGTTCGCTCGGGTCAGGTGCTGACGACGATTCAGGCGAACCAGGGGCTGCTGACGCTGCTGCAGCAGTAGTGGGAGCAGCAGAATCAGTGGGACTCGGCTGTGCCGATGGATCGGTTGGACTGGGTCGTGCCGATGGGTTGGTGGAGTCGGGTTGTGGCGAATGGTCGGTGGGGGTGGGTTCGCTCTGCGGGGTGATATCAGCAGCTGGTGGCGTCAGTTCATCCCCAGTGGGCTCCTGGTCTGGCCCAGGGGCAACATCAGGCACTCCAACCACTCCGGTTTGAGTGCTGGCACCGCTTGCGGGGTGTCCACGTGTGCTGTGGCTGTTAGCTGTGCCGAGGGCTTTTTGAGGCACAGCCTCCACCGAATCTAGTGCAGTTGTTCCTTCGTCATTCCCTTGGCTGACGGCACTGGTCGAACCGGGGTCGTCGGGACCTGGTTGCTCAACGGGCAGTGTGAGTTCCCATCCGGGTTGGATGAGGTCGGCGTCTCGGACGAGGCCCTGATTGGCTCGTACGATGTCGGGCCACAGATTACCGTCGCCCAGATTGCGGTCGGCGATCGACCACAGTGAGTCTCCAGGCCCGACGACTACCGCGTGTCCGGGAGTAACGGTGTCAGTGGCTGACAGTGGCGGAATTTTCAGTTTCCATCCCACATGGATGAGGTTTCCTGTTCCCTCCACCAGGTCTTCGTTCTCGTGGGCTATCCGGGACCATTCTTGACCGTTGGAATACACCTTCTCAGCGATGGACCACAGTGAGTCGCCGGGTTCGACCACATAGAAGCCGTCATCCAAGTCAGCCAATGTGGTCCTGGGCGCTACCTCGGCTTGAGAACTTGTTGTCGATTCACCCACCCATGCCGGTTCCATCACCGGGACTGGCTCGGTGGGTTCCTGAGCGGCCGAATGGGAACCGCCGCCCAGAACGGCCAGGGCGAAGGCAGCAGACACCAGCGGGCGGACGAGGACTCGTGTCCACTCAAGCGCCCCTCTTTGAGGCTTGTCAGTACGGCCATGACTACGTACGCGGATTGCGTCTTGCACCTCGAGGAAGATGCCCCCGGCGAGGAAAACCCAGAAGACGGCGCCCAGCACCGTCAGGATCGCTAGGATGACGTGGCCATTGTCCTGGAGCAGGAAGATGGATGGATCGTGGATCAGCAGTCTCACTTCCGCCCAGTCGCCCCAGCCGACCACTACCCACGGAACCCCGACAAGCAACACGATCAGAGCGACCCAGGCCGCAACGGAACGTATCGCCGTCATGCCCACCTCCTCGGGGGGTCGGTATGGCATCTTCGCGCGCATGGTACTCCTTTCCTCTCTTCCACTATGAGAAGGTTGGAATGCCCGGTGCGAGTTATCCACAGACAAAGTGTGTCGCAAGACACTTATGCACAGATATCGACTTTAGTCCCCTCTCTTCACCTTCTGTCGCCATGGTACGAGTATGAGAAATCAGAAAGAAACTGAAGAATGCTTTTCGGTGGCCTGGAATGAACTGATCGGCCCTCCCGCTACCCTGGGACGATACCGCAGTCCACCTGATTGATATCGGCTGGACTGTGCGCGAGGAGTGTCGATTCGTGGGAAGATGGATGGACTCCTAGAGGTTCCGATTGTCTGTCAACGACCCAGTCGTTCTCCAGGAGTTGCCGCGTCTGTCCAGCTCAGGCGCGGGAAGGAAGGAGACACATGTCCACGCACGACCTCATCATCATTGGTTCTGGTCCGGCTGGCTACACGGCAGCCATCTACACTGCGCGTGCAGGTTTGCGCCCAGTCGTATTGACAGGGACGATTGCCGCCGGTGGGGCCCTGATGAACACGACCGAAGTCGAGAACTTCCCTGGATTTCCTGAGGCGGTACTCGGGCCGGACTTGATGGACAAGATGCAGGAACAAGCCGAAAAGTTCGGCGCAGAACTGGTGGTCGAAGACGCAGTCTCGGTCGACCTGTCGGGCCCGACCAAGATTGTCGTGGATTCGGCGGACAACCGGTACGAGGCGAAAGCGGTCATTTTGGCCATGGGGTCGGAATACCGCAAACTCGGCCTTCCAGACGAAGCGAGGTTGTCGGGGCATGGGGTGTCGTGGTGCGCGACCTGTGACGGGTTCTTCTTCCGCGACAAGGACGTGGCTGTCGTCGGAGGAGGAGATTCGGCAGTCGAGGAGGCCACCTTTCTTACCCGTTTCGCCAAGTCTGTGACCATCGTCCATCGTCGAGACCAGCTCAGGGCATCTGCCATCATGCAGGACAGGGCCCACTCGAATCCCAAGATTCGCTTCGAGTGGAACGCCATTGTGTCCGGGATCGAGGGCGACACCAGTGTCACGGGGCTGGCCTTGACGGACACAGTCTCCGGCCAAGTGCGGTCTCTTCCAGTCCAGGGGGTCTTCGTCGCAATCGGGCATGAACCGCGCAACGAACTGGTCGCTGGTCAAGTCAATCTGGACCCTGCGGGGTACGTCATGGTCGCAGAACCGACGACAGCCACAAACCTCAGTGGAGTGTTCGCGTGTGGCGATCTGGTCGATCACTCGTACCGGCAGGCCATCACAGCTGCTGGTTCGGGGTGCAGGGCCGGATTGGATGCTGAGCGCTTCTTGGTCAGCCTGCACTAGACTAACGTGTTGACAAGAAACGTCGTTTCACGAAACTGGGGGGAAACCCGCTGAGCCTGAATCCACCGATCGCTGGCGCAGCAGCCATGGATCGGTGCATCTGGGTTGAAATTCACGAGGCTGCTGAACTGCTTTCCAGCCTTCCGAATCACTGAAGGAGAAAAATGTCCGCCTTGAAGGCTGTCACTGATGCAACATTCGCCACGGAGGTTCTCGCCTGTGAAAAACCTGTGGTTGTTGACTACTGGGCCGACTGGTGTGTGCCGTGCCGGCAACTCACTCCGATCCTGGAAGAGCTGGCACAGCAATATCAGGGGCAGATCGCATTCGTGTCCGTGGACACCAACGAGAACACCGCAGTCGCGTCCAATCAGGACATCCGGACACTGCCGACCGTGCAGATCTTCGTGAAGGGAGAAATCGTCCAGGTCATGATCGGCTCAGTCACCAAGATGAAGCTGCGCAAGGCACTCGAATCAATCGTGTGAGGGTCGACACATCCCGTGGCGTTTCGATGCCAGGTGTCTCAGAACGGCCCAGAGGTCTGGGTGACGCGTGAGCCGAGTGATGCGTGAGCCGGTTGGGCGTGAGCCGACTGACGCGTGATGTGGGTGTCGTGTGATGTGGGTGCGTGGTGGGAGGCTCAGACGCGCAGGTCAACGTCGTGACGCTCGCCATGTCGCAGCACTGACGATGTTGAGGCGTGGCCGGGCACCAGTCCGAGGACCGGCCGGGGGTACCACTGCACACGTCGCTGGATCCATGTCACGAGGGTGGCGAAATCCATCCGATAGCGGTTCAACGGGTATCGCAGAGGTTGAAAACCCATTCTGACAAGCCAGTGGGCACTCGGTGCGAGAGTGGAGGTCGTCCGTGGCACGAGTCCTGCCTGGGCCTCTATGCCGGTGACCTGGTCGCGTAACCGGTGGCACAGCCCGACGCACAGGCGCTTACCCGTACCAGCCGTCTCACCGGGATCGATGTGGACCAAGACAAGTCCAGCTGTCTGGGAGTCGATCCCTCCAGCAGAGAGGGGGTGACTCCTGGGAAGCCCGTGTTGGGGAGCGATCAGGACCACCCCGATCCAGTGAGCGTCGCGGCGTACTCCGACTCCGGCGAAGCCCCACTCATCGATCGCGGCGCGCGCGGCGACAGCTCGATCCGCAGGTTTGAGAGCTGCAACCGGGTCGGTCATCGCCAGGACATCGGCGACGCTCAGGGCAACGGCGGGTCCGTCATGAATGTGATGATCATTGCCCACGATGCGCGCCATATCGACATCGTACGACGTTTTGGGGCAAAGTTATCCTATGAATGTGCCGGAAAAGAGAGTAGAGACACGGATCGACCCCTATGTCGACGTGTATGCAGAGCGGACCAAAGGTCTCAAACCGTCTGCCGTACGAGCTCTTTTCGCGGTAGCCAACCGCCCCGAAATCGTGTCTCTGGCTGGCGGCATGCCGAACATCACCGATCTGCCGCTCGATGTGATCGGAAATGTCCTCGGTGACCTCATCAAAGCCCGGGGCCCCCAGATCATGAATTATGGCGGTGCCCAGGGCGAAGACAGAATCCGCGAGCAGATTTGCGAAGTCATGGCCCTGGAGGGGATCGAGGCCTCTCCCGACAACCTGGTGATCGCCTGCGGTTCACAGCAGGGGTTGGACCTGGTCACCCGTACTTTCGTCGAACCGGGGGACGTGGTCTTGGCCGAAGCCCCCAGCTATGTCGGGGCGTTGGGGACTTTCAATTCGTACCAGGCCCATGTCATCCACGTGGCCATGGATGAGGACGGGATCATTCCCGAAGCATTCCGGGCGGCGACCCTGGCTGCACGCGCTGCCGGACGGCGGGTCAAGTTCCTCTACACGATCCCCAACTACAACAACCCATCCGGTATCTTGTTATCGGTGGAGCGACGGGTACAACTCCTCGCCGCCGCCAAGGAACTCGATGTCATCATCGTGGAGGACAACCCGTACGGCCTGCTGGGCATCGACGTGCCGCCGCAGCCGGCCATCCGGTCCATGGATGCCGATCAGGTGATCTATCTGGGGTCCTTCTCCAAGACCTTCGCGCCCGGATTCCGCGTCGGCTGGGTCCTCGCACCTCCCGCGGTGATCAAGAAACTGATTCTCGCCCAGGAGTCGGCCACGCTGTGCCCGCCGGTTTTTTCCCAGTTCGCCATCTCGGAATACCTTGCCAACTGGGATTGGAAGGGCCAGATCGTGCAGTTCCGTGACATGTACCGGGCCCGCCGCGACTCGATGCTGCGCGGCCTGGAAGACCACATGCCAGAAGGGACCACCTGGACTCATCCCAAGGGCGGTTTCTTCGTCTGGCTCACCCTGCCCGAGGGCTTCGACTCCGACCAGATGATGGGCTTGGCCACCTCCCACCGCGTCGCCTACGTTCCCGGGACGGCTTTCTACGCCGACGGCCTGGGTACGCGAAACATCCGGCTGAGCTACTGTTTCCCCACGCCCGAACGCATCTACGAGGGAACCAAGCGTTTGGGGGAGACCCTG
>Ga0123354_10018028_pt1 | contig 11066 bp, 5 predicted proteins | sample TergutLab28metaG_2_FD_97872 | JGI IMG/M metagenome (GOLD analysis project Ga0123354, IMG submission 97872) | Labiotermes labralis P4 segment gut microbial communities from Petit-Saut dam, French Guiana - Lab288 P4 | ecosystem: Host-associated > Arthropoda: Insects > Digestive system > Gut ... | reverse complement strand
GAACCGTTCTGGACAAGTTAGAATATTATCCCTCCACAAAACCCCCAAATAAACTCTGCTTTCCTTCCTCTCTCCCCTCAACTTTTTCAACCAAGCCCCCCCCCCCCCCCCCCCCACGGCAACACTTTGGAACTAACCCAACATATGGCATTTTGCATGTAGCAATACCTTTCATGCCACTGGTGACCCACTGAAAAATTGCATTTGCTATGGATTAAACTCTCAGTGATGTCCTTACAATTCTGGAAATGGACCCCCTTCTACTGCAAAGCCATACACCAAAAAAGCACACACTCTGCCACTGTTCCATGCTATACGGCGAACTATACTTGCAAAGACACTGCTATATAACCATCACACCTCCTCTATCATACCTCAGCAGAAAATGCATAATTAAATGTTTATAACAGTTCACTGTTTAGCTTCACACTGTATACACAATTAGCATGTTATGGTACTAAAAACAAAAACGAACGGACAGACTAAATATGTAGTTTGTATAAAGGAAAAAGAATTAGTATAGAACTGTCATACAGAAACCTCTTAAAATTGTCTGTTATCACCTGGTAGAAAATGCAAGTATTATTATAATGGATTAAACACTGGTTTTTGAAATCAGGTTCATGTGACATGTTGCAGACATTAGGTTTTCAGACACACAGCTAAATAAACAAATAAGAAAAGGATCAAGTACTTGGTAACAGAATAAGAGAATGAAATATGAGAGATACAGTGAAATTAACTTAATCTAATTCAAAGAATGGAAATCAAACGTACATCAAAGTACAGATCACAAGACAGAAGACATTCGGGAAGATACCAAACAGATGGATAGATCACTTACAAAATTCAGTGCACATAAACACAGAGAACTCTTTTCCATGTTGCTAAAGAAACAAACAGGCCATTACGGCTCTGAAATAGACAGAACTGGTCCAGGATTGTGTCTGCAAGTAAACTTTGGTATTTGTGGTGATGAACCTTAACATCCCACTATTAAGACACAGTTACAGAAAACAGCATGAACAGGTTGGATGAAAATAAGGTCATAAAACAGCCTGTTATCTTATAAATATGCCAAGTATGTCAAACTGTCCCACTGCCACACAATGAGTTCAGTGCCACTATCTGTCCTGCAATACAGAAATGCTTGTAGCCAATGCTCCTTGTTCAATGTAATCAGGTTTAGCTTCTCAAGTCAAGATTCCCAATTCACTTCTCCCAATCCTCTTTTACCAACACCAGGTATTGTCCACAGCCACTAGCAAACTTATTAATTGGCATTTCTTTAAGAAAAACTTGAAATACAATCATTGGTAGGCAAATGGTCTACATATTCATAATGGGCCATGGCACTAATTCTGATGATGATACACTTATACACAATTTAAACTCCATATACAACAAGAATTAAAAAGTCTTTTCAGAATTAGTAATTATCTTAAGCATGACTGACTGACAATTCATGCAATTGCACTGTGTATATAAACAAAGTTAAACACCAGGTTCAGAACTTGCAAGCAAAGTTCAAGAAATGCATGTGAAATATATAGGAATTACAATTTAATACAAAAAGCACACTGAAGCTGTTGGTAATTATTTCATGCAGTTATTTGTGACTGATTTTAAAAATGTTTCATTAATATGCAGTTGTATTCCTATCACTTCCACATTGTAAGGTGCAGCAATATGCACAGGTTATCTTTTCCTTACCATTCAATATGAATGGATTTCTCAGCTCGTAAAAGAGCTGCCTTGTTTACAGTTTATCTTCACTAGCTTTTCTTACATCCTTATTGAATTCATTAGCCTATAATCTTTAAGTGCAGTATCTGTAAAGCAATTAATTGTTGTTCTGGAGCAAATGTAGCATTTCCATCACTGATTTTCCTCAGCTGCTGGGAACATATGTCAGCACAATTCACATGATGATTCATTCCCCAATTCAGAAGCACTACATTTTCCTCTTTTCTGAGGTCGACCAGCATAATCAGAATCAAATAATCCCACAAACTGTATATAATGGGGTTGCATGGCGAATAGGGCCTACTTGCAAAAAGGCGGCCACATATGCTTCTGCCCCACAACTGTCTCTAAGTATTACACCTAAAGGAACCTCATGTAAGTTGACATCTATAAGTTTTATATTTATGAGAAGTCCTAAAGAATGAGGCACAGATATAAGTGTTTGCAAAATAAATCACAATAGCATGTGACCTCTCATAATCCAATGCAATACAGGACAACTCAGCATAATAATCACATACTTTTACAAATTTACTGATGGTAACAGTGGATTGGGAGGTATTCATTGTAGAAATAATGAGATGGGAAAACTGCAAATCCATGTATCTTTATAAATCTGAAGACTGGGGGACCCCTGCTTTAGTAGGAACATGGGAAATGGGAAGGCTGCTGGCCACTGCATCCATTCAACAACCCTGCCCACCCACAGGTTGCTAGACATGCCACACAACCTGAATGAAAGTCCCCCCTCCCCAGGCTCTGTTGCAGGACAAACACAATTCAGACAAACAGTCACACAACCATACACACTGCACACAAAGCACTGCCAGTCTAGCATTGAGGGAACATTATCATTTCTGCTCTGCATGCCAGCTTCATGCCTGAAAAGTTGCAATACACTGCGCAAGGAGCTGCGTGCCTCGCACGTCCACACTCAAAACTCACAGGAACTGTGGACAGAAGAAAACAAGTAATTGAGAAACAACTATAACAAACCAAGAAAAAAATACATACAAAAAACAAATTCTTTTTTTTTTTTGTTTGAACTCTTAGAACTACACTTTCATTTTCCAACTAACTTTAAAAAATTTCATTTTAAACCTAATATTACTCAACTACACTGAAATACTCAATTTGTAAATTTTCAGTTTTCTTATACAATTTCTTCCTTCACTTTCCTCAAAACAGCACAATTTCAAATACTTTCTTTAAACCATGTTCATTTTAAATCTTCTATTACTCATAGATACTGAAAAGAAATACTCAATTTGTAACTTCTCAGTTTTCTTATAAAACTTCTTCCTTCACTTTCCTTAAAACAGCATTATTTGAAACTCTCATTTCCATTTGATCCTCCATTTATACAACGCTCTGACATAATTAGAATCATAGAACTTTGGTCTGGAAATACTATAAAGGTGCCTCAGGTGTTCTTCTGACACTGCGAATGTTGATGGACTCGTTTTTGCTTTCTGGTGCATACTCACTGTATGGTACATGACAACGCATCTCCACTGTATGCCTATTCTTCTTGTAGAAGTTTTTACATAACTAAATTCTGTCAAACATCTCTGTAATGTAATCACAAGATTAGGCATACTAGTGAGTATATGGGGGACATATTTTGGGTCGTCTAGTGCTTTGGTATTATTTGCCTTACTATGCTTGCAAATTTAAAAAGGTGATTTCAAAAACTACACTCATCATTCCTCTTGGATATACCCCAACAAATACCCTAGGCATGAAATTAGGGCACACAGTACAAACAATAAGACCAGTCATGTTTCTTTTCCAATTGTCAACAGTGATAAGTGCTGGAGATATTGGTTTTCATAAACATGACAATTTATAACATCTTCCCATCAGAAAATTAAACTTATGGACAGGTGGCAAATGGTTATACGTCCAGTACAATCGTTTGAAAATGTTATATTCTCTAGGGGAAGCACCTGGCACTCAGCAGCATGTTCAATGAAAGTTGTGCACACTCAAGCAATTAATTTGCTGAAACACAATAATGTTTGCTTACTGAGAATTGTAACATGTTACCTTTGTATTACCGGTGATACAAACTGTTCCTACATAGTTTAAGGATAAGATAAATGTCCCTGCAACCCATAGTTATGAAGTGAATGACTCCCATTCTTTTTCTGTCAGAGAGTTTGAAATGTTTTACTCCTCAGTATCTATACTGAGTACCAGCAGATGTAAGGAAGTTCCAGATGTGAAACTAATCACTGTATCTTAGCAGAGGTCACTTTGATCTTCACCTTTATCCAGTCTCTAATACAACACAGCCCAACAATATCTAGGCAAATATTCAAGACCATAACATGATGTGCCACTGCAGTAATTATATGTGAATGTGTGTATGCAAGTGTGTAATGGGTGGCAGTATAGCAGTACATTAGTAGTAGCAGTAGTAGTAGTAAGTAGTAGTAGTACTAGTAGTAGTCACCATGATGACAGAACCTGAATTATTAGCGGGTGATGCCCAGGTGCACCCCCTGGCGCTCGCCTGACAAGTGGCGCCAACTCCAATCAGCAATTACTTCCTGTAATTCTGCTGCGAGGGGAACAAGCAGACGCATAGAAAAGTTACACAAAAAAAACACAGGTTAAAAATACTTGTCAGCAACTGGCGTAAAACTATAAGCCACATCAAATACACTTACTTTAAAGTCTGTCCTTTGGAATTAAGAAACATATAGCTGATACAGTAAACTATTTTGCTCATTAAAACCAATCTAAAAACAAAGAAAGCGTACACTATTATGCCATACTATAATGGCTGTGGCCTGTATACATTTCTTTACAAATTACAAGAATTGTGTGTTAACACTGACATTTTCTCATTCTTTTTTTTTTTTTTTTTTTTCTCAATAAATTGATTTTTTCAATCCTTTCACAAATTTTTTTTTAAAATTTAAACACACTCAGAAAAATTTGAATAGCTTTAAATTAACAATCGAAACACAGTGATGTACATATTTTTTTCTGCAGCAACATTTTCTGCAAGTTTTCAGAATATTTTTTAAATATTATCAGCTACTATGATTCTGACAGGAACCTTGATCTTATGCCCTATTACAAATGTTGAGACAAGCAGAGCATGTAATTATCATGCACACACGAACACATACACATTGGTCCCACATGTACACTCGGCAGTCAGCCACTCTCACCCACATGTAGAAATGCTCGCTTGCTCCCACTATGAGCAGTACCAGTCATGACAGCTACTCAGCATATCTCTTTATTTTAACCCACTGTCATAACTGGATTACAAGAGTCAGTGAGTCAGAGCAACAACATTGCCAGCTTGTACTATCCACTTTGAGTGCAATGAAAAACATTCTGATACATATAAAATTACTGAAAGTGACATCTATGCATTTAACATGGACCTCCAAAAGTGCATGTCACAATAAATTCCGTCTATAAAAATAAATAAATAAATACGTGAATAAATAAATAAATAAATAAAAGAGGCAAAGAAGGTGAAAATTGGCACAACCTGTCACTCATGTTGCCAACAATTTTATAATGTAAGACATTAAATTAGTAACTACATAAGCACAAGAAATAAATATGAGCATTTTCTTGATGCCAGCAATATTGGTCTCATAACCCAACCACACATATCACTCTACATTCATGCACTGCAGTACCAGGCGGACAGCCTGAGTGGTTATTCATGGCTAGAATTTCATACTGTGATGGTCCATATAGTGAACTGTTGTGCAAATATATCCATTACATTAAAAAATAAGCAAACCACAGTCTCAAGAATCATCACATATGCTGTACAAAGAAAATATTACGATTGTGTTGTGTGAATGTAAACCACTACAGGCCCTTTAAAATAAAAAAGGACCAGAACTACTGTCCCTCCTTCAAAGGCTGCAACCACCTCCTTGCCATGATTAATCACAAATGCAGAGTACAGACCAGGCAGGGTGAGATTAGATTATGTAGGAAAAAATGAGTGAATTTTAATAAATTAGTGAAATACCTCATAAACAATAAAGTGTAAATATACTGTGAGTCAGACAAAGCTGTGCATTTTGAAAGTTTAAGTCTCATCTCACTCAAGCAAAGAAGCCCCCAAGTTAGACACCTTGCCTGGTTGGGAGCTGTATGCAAGGCTGCCCGCCCACAAAACAGCCGAGCAAGCGGCCGACTATGACCAGTCGTCCTAAAGCCTACCTGATGGCTGCAATGTGGGGGTATAGGTGAAAGTGTGGGGCTCACTGGTCTTGCCACTTGACACCACCAGAAGCCTTATTGTGACCGGCTCTATTATGTCCAACCGCCGGTATGGAGGCACAACACACACCAAATGAGTCTGCAACAATACACACCATGAAATAAATACCAAAGGTTTTACCCAAATTTCAAGTATGCATGTTTCTAAACAAGATCTTTGTTCTTATGCATACTTCACCACTCTTCATGTTGCCCTGCAACACAAAATACCTGCTATTCACAGAACCAATCAACAGTTACAGTACTACATTGCAGATATATGTTAAAACTTGTTGTGTATTTATTACGCACACTATAAAAAATAATGTTAAACAACCTCATCAGCTCAATGAAATCTACAGTCTATTTTTTGTACCAATTTCCTTTATTCTATCCCCTGCTTTTTTAAAAATCTTTATAGTGTTCCAAAGAAGTTCCATTTGAAGTAAGGATAACCATTGGACCAAGGAAGGAGAAAATTTAATTCACCTGGTCAAACAACACATCTTAACCATCTATGAGGTATAATTTTAACAGACAAGGAAATGTGAAAATGTTTGTCATGAATACCTTCATTGACACAGGCATGCACATTGCTTTACTGTTTCCTGTTCTATACAGCCACTGTGGAATGTCATGACATACATTCTAGTCAAGCATCACACTAACTATACAGTGGTAGCAAAAGGTCTGAAACTCAAGTGTGTATCTTAAGTTTCATACTCTTCTAATGCACCAATATTCAGGTACTGCTGACATTACTTTCACTAATATTAATGTTAAGAGTAAATACAGATATGTGGAATTTTTAAGTGCATTCACAAAATTGTGAAAAGTGACAACTAGCTTCGTCCTGTCTGCCTGGAACAACTCAGCTCCCACTGGAGAGATTTTCATAAAAACTTATATTTGAGCATTTTTTGGAAATCAGTCCAGAAAATTTAAGTTTCATTAAAATCTGACAAGAGTAATGCATACCAAACATGAGGAACTACGTACATTTATGATATTATCTCACTGAATTCTTCTTAGAATGAGAAATGTTTTATATGAAAGTTGTATAGAAAATCAAAACACACATTTTGTGTTCAGTAACACTTTCCTTAAAAACGTGCCGTTTATGAGAAATTGTGGAAAAAATGGCGAAGCCACACAGGCCACAGGTGAAAATATAGTGCAGTGCATGCACTTCTGCATGCTGGATAATGAAGGCCACAAACACACACCCAGAATATGCAATACTTTTTGCTTTCTGATTGCTACGTTGGTTACGTGAAAACGCCTCAATGTTATTACTTTATATGTACATTGCCTATCTTGTTTTCCTTTCTACATATCTCGAATAAACTCAGAACCTTTACGATTTACACAGCTCAAATGATTTGAAATCTTTGAATATACTCTAAACACAAACGCACACACACTCACAACAAAACTGGTCGCCAAAAGCATTTTCTTGAGAAAATCTAATTTCTACAGCTCAAATGGCCTTCCCCATATACAAATATTTCTGCTCTCCTCTTGTCAATTAGTGCACTTGTGCCAGTAATACTCGACTGAAATTTCAACAGCCACTGAATGCACAATTATTTATTCCTTGACAGCCTTCACGTAAACACTCATACGTGCTGAACAAAAAGCAATGCATGTGATCAATATTCCCAACACCAACCATTAAAACAGAACAGTACAATCATTAACGAAAACTAAACAAAGCAGAGTCACACAGACAATGCACAAACAATGAATAATGTTTCATCACTCAAAAATGAACAAAAAAATAAAAATTTATCTTAAGCCAAACTTAGGTTTTAATTCTACCTTAATGTCCTTTCACCTCAAACTACTGACCTCATGTCTAAGACCTGTAGTATTATCTATTTATTTCACTGCACACAGTTTTGGACTGAAAGTGATATAACAGCAATACAGAAAAAAATACCAACTTTGTGTTTTCTGCCCACTGAATGGAAAGTTAGCATTCATCTGCCCACTGAATGGAAAGTTAGCATTCAAGGCAGAACATTCCCACAGTACTCACCTGTCATGAATGTACACTCTCTAATCTGATAGCTTCTTATTATTTTGCAGAAACCTATTGTACCATCTTCCACCTTGATGATGCTGGAGTAGGGACCCAGAACCATTGGTACCTAGCCCTAATAGAACCTTGCATCACATCCCACAGGGCAGTAATCTTGACAGCTGGTGATGCAATGGTAGTATGGACAGAATTATGAAGCATGTCACAATACATTCAAGTGTGGTTGAAAATGCATTGTAAATACACTGCAAGCCCCCTCATATGCATGCCTAAATTCACATGGTAGTCCACATGCCTGTTGGAGAAACTCCTTATCTGGCTGGACAGATTCTTCCCAAGGTGTCTCCAACAGTGCATCACCATCCTGGAACACTACTCGTGTATCTTTCAGGAAGTTCTTGCCCAGAACAAACAGTTCCATTCCCCCTGTACAAGGACATGCTGACAAAGACTTCTTGCAGATCTCTGGCACACCTGGTGGTTGAGCTGTGGATATAACAAAAGCACTGAACTTCACAGCTCCCTGTTTATCTGATCACACAGCATTTTTTTATCTGTCCTCCCCAATTCAGTGATCAGTGTGAAGTGAATCACTTTCACACGCAGAAGTCCCAACAACACATAGTCATCGTGACAATAACCGAACAACCTGAATAATTATAATTATACCTGGCTCATTGCCATTTACATTTCTTGTTGAAGATTATCACGACAAAAGCTGCATATTTTTCAAAGACATAAAATTTCAGGATCTATACTGCATGTTTACATTCGAATACCTCAGTAGTCAATGTGGTATCATCATAAATTATGACTAATGTCTGTGAACCATACCTCTTACCTTATTAACTTCCGACTTCTACTAAATGGCAGGATCCCCCCACTGCTCCCAATTCATCCTCTACCTTTATTCCAGCACTTGGACTTCACTGAGCTAAAGGGAAATGTTGCTCTAGTCAAGGGGTTGAGAGGTAGGTCATATTAGGTTGCATCAAATTAAGCTGGGAAGCTGGATCAAGTTCTAAGAGTTAACGTGAAGAGGAACATAGGAACCTGCCATTTTGTTCTTTCAGGAATAATGTTTGGTTTGGATGGTTTATTATGTTGATGAATCTGGGAGGTTGACAGGGTGTTTTGCAATGTCTGTGACAAGGGTAACAGCAGGACTGAATGTATACAGTTTGAATTAATGTTTTTTCCTTATTTATACTAAATATATTGATTTTTATACTACATTAGTATAAAACCTATTAATTTTCAATGGTCGTGTTGGCTGTTCAGATGTTTTCACACCTGTTTTACATGTTCTAATATTTCTTCGATACACAAATTAGTAAACATTTTGAAGAACCATTACAAGTATTAAGTCACTTAAAACAATATTCCCTGTAAATTCACGTATGTTTTGTAAAGAAGTGCCTGCACTGTATTACTAATTATTTTAACTGCATTGTTACAATGTGATTACATTTATTCAAATTTGGGACCAGGAAGGGAATAAATATCCTCACTTGGACTATCAGATCCAGTCCTGTAAGTCAGTTTTCAGGGTGCCAGAATAACCCACACATTCAAAATATTATTGTGGCCAAAATATTCAAGGGAATGAAGCTGGCTGGGCTGAATTAAACCCTGATATTTTCTCTAAAATCAATAAGCTGCACGTTTCTTGCAGCAAGACCAGAACAAAGCTCATAATATATCAAACTAACTCCTATGATTTAGTCGTGAATAAGAAAATCCTACATTACTTTCTGTACAGCCCTTTGAAGAGCCATGAGTAGAAACTCAATTCAACAACAAGTTAAATAGCATCCTTATACTCTGTGACCCTTCAACATTGCCACATACAGTGCAAAAACTACCTCCCAAGTATATGAAAAAATAAGATCATCATCAATGTTGTATGCTACATGATATACCAAATAAAGAAAAATGTAAATACATCCATACACCATCAACTTTTATGTAGCAGATTGCACATTGTATGCATACTGGCAAAACTTGCTTACTGTAGGTATTTTACTGGGTATCCTTGTCAGTTGTTACATGAGACAAAGACACATCACTAGGTCATCTACCAACAACAACAAACATCTCACTGAACCTCCCTCTCCCCCTTCTTTAATAAATGAGAGACAAAGGTTCATGAGTATTCCTGATAACAAAGGGATGGTCTTCCAAAATCAGTACTATTTCAAATGTTACAGGCAAACTGCACATTTGTGCATGTACATTGGTACACACTTAGTCACCCTGTCTTTGACTAAACAATATAGATTAGAAATGAAACTAGCAATTAAATTAAAAGTACACAATAAAATGCTGTAAGCCACTGAAACTACAAGAATCATCAATGTAGCAGAAGCAGACCCTACTTACTACAGACAATAGGTTGAGAGGTCGTTTGCAAGATCTCAATGGTATCATCCGGGTGTGTGATTGTGGTACGGAACACCATGCGGCACCGTGTCGATTTCTTCTTGTTACGTGATCCTGACTGATCTGGAAACCTGTGCTCTACATCCACATTACGTTCTTTTAAGATACCAACACAATCACACCTGTAAAATCAAAATTTTTTGTTTTTTGTTTTTAGGTCTTATAGGAACATCCCTGGAATTTACACAAATGAAGTGTGTACCTATAGATGGCATTCACACTGTTGCACACTGCAACAATATTATTCACACTACATTACACAATTCACTAATCTAGGGCACAAAATATGCATGGTGGTGACACACACTAACTCCATGGTATAGGGTCTTCTTCAACACTTTACATAACACAATCATTGTGTTCAAAGCAATGTGCAATGGACTCTACCCTGATTCAGGCGAATTCAGCTCACATGCTCACAATCTATTTCTCCAAAACCCACTGTTAACACTTTCAGCCCGGTGTCCATTTAAACTTTAAAATACCCCCAGCCGGCGTATTTTAAGGGTACCGAAAAAAATTTAAAAATTGCAGTATTTCCTATCATAAAAATACAAAATTTTTACACACCATAGGAGAAGGTTCG
>Ga0123354_10018026_pt1 | contig 11067 bp, 9 predicted proteins | sample TergutLab28metaG_2_FD_97872 | JGI IMG/M metagenome (GOLD analysis project Ga0123354, IMG submission 97872) | Labiotermes labralis P4 segment gut microbial communities from Petit-Saut dam, French Guiana - Lab288 P4 | ecosystem: Host-associated > Arthropoda: Insects > Digestive system > Gut ... | reverse complement strand
TTTTAATTGACGCATGCGCCTTTTTTATTTTTGTTAAAATTTTCGTGTAGTCATTTTCTTCTCCGTGCGTCAAACGGGATATTGATATTAATCCAGACTTTTTTCGATTGATTGCAAAAAAGCAGGTAAAGAAAAGGACAATAACATATAAACCACCAGCAGCTATCTTTATTGGGAGACAAGTATTGGTAGAAAAAATTGTCCAAAGTGTGGAAAATCCGAAAAGAATGTAGCTGGATACAACAGATATTATGACATATTTTCTGGAATATTTTAGTTTCGCTTTCATTTTTTCTCTCCTTCGAATATTGGATTTTTCATATTGTCGAAGAAACATGAAACCATGCTAATAGACATAATATTATAAATTACAACAACTGTCAATAAGACAAGTGGAAAATATTGCAATTTATGTCTATTAGAATATAATAATGACCTTGCAAAAAATATTTATTATAAATCTTAAAAAACTTCGCAAAGAAAAAGGTATCTCTCAAATGCTTTTGGCTGAAAAGTGTGATACTAGTGCAAATTACATTGGTCAGATTGAAATGGGTAGGCGTATCCCTTCGTTTGAAAAAATTGAGAAAATCGCTGCAGCGCTGAATATCCATCCAAGCTTGTTGTTTGTTGTCGAGAATAGTGGAGAAATCAAGGAACAGAAACTTAAAACAAAGGATTATTTAGAGAGAATGCCTGTACATGTAAAAAAGGAACTTTTTACCCGCCTCGTAGCCCTTATTAAAGCGGATATTGCTGAATCTCTGGATGCGAAAAATTATTAGAGGATTAATGATTCCCTTGCCGGGAAAAAATAAGAAAAGGTATTATTCTGAATCTTCTTGTTCAAAAAGGGAATAGAGCTCTTCTTTTGACACCTGATTTCCCTCTTGAGAAAAAGAAAGTTTTTTGTTTAGCCTTTTTTGTATTTCAGAAGAACTGATTTTATATAAACTTATAAATGATTTTATATCATTGCTATGAGCTTCAAAAATAATTGACTGCTTATACTTATATTTGATTATATTTTCCATCAAGATAATTGCACTATCTTTTATATTTTTTATTTTCTTTAAGATAATTATGAACTCTTTTTCATTGATATTACTATTTGTTACTCTTTCTTCTATTTTGTTTAATGTATTATTGATAAAAAAAACATCATCTATAATTTTATTTTTATATAGGGATATATCTATATCCATATCAAGTGATGTGCTTGTAAGCGCTATTAAATGGTTAAGAAAAGTCAAGTCTTCAACCATAGTCTTTTTTTCTTCTGAAACTATAATCATTTTTTATGCCCTTTTTTTCTTTTCGGAATAATTTTTTCAATACTTAATCATATGGATTAAAATTGATAATTCTACACCCACAACCGCATTAGCAAGGGAAATATTGGAATAAAAAGTTCGTGGTTTTTGCTTTCTATAATGATTTAACTGGCCTGTTTTTTTTAATAGATGCTGCCTTAAATATTTTTATTTCAGGCTTTTTCTCTGACAACTTCTGGACAGCGTTCTCAACCTCTTTCTTTTTTTTATTATTGCTTTCAAAAAGGTCGATCTGGCTTGAATATTCTTTTTTTTCAAGACCAAGCAAAGAAGCTCCAATAAGCCTTACAGGCTTTGATCTGTCAAGTTTTTTATCAAGAAGAGCAACAAGTGTTTTATATATCTCATCGGAACAGCTTATATTATTTAAAAGAGTAGTCTGAGCTGTTGTTACTAAAAAATCAAAATATTTTATTTTAATAGAAACAGTTTTTGATACATATCCGGAGTTATTTAGCCTGAATACAAGGTGTTGCGCAATATCAAGAAGTTCCTGTTTTAGTAAATCTTCGGATTTTATATCTTCTTCAAATGTTATTTCATTCCCAATAGACTTGCTTTTAGGATTGTCGCTCCATACTCCGGGATCTTCTCCCCTTACTTCGTTATATATATGCTCTGCCATAATACTGCTGCCAAGTATTGTGGAAAGTATTTTTTTTGAATACAAACGGAGCTGTTTTATTTCGGATATTCCGCTTTGATTAAGCCTTTCCGCTGTTTTTTTCCCGATTCCATGCAAGTCTTTAAGTTTTAGCGAATCAAGAAATTCTATTTCCTTGCCTTGCTTAATATGGCAAAGGCCATCAGGTTTTCCGTGATCAGATGCAAGTTTTGCCATCATTCTGTTACACGCAATTCCAACAGAAACAGTAAGGCCTGTACTCTCTTTTATTTTTGATTTTAACTTTTTGGCAGCTTCCTTTGGTTGTCCGAATATAAGACTTGTGCCTGTCATATTAAGATAAGCTTCATCAATAGATATAACATTAACATCAGGAGAAAATTGGTTTAATATTTCCATAATCTGATTTGAAACCTGAATATATCTTTTCATTCTGCATGGGACAAAAATTCCCGAAGGACATCTTTTTCTTGCTTCTTCAATGGGCATGGCAGATCTTACTCCAAATGCTCTGGCTTCATAAGAACATGTTGAGACAACCCCTCTTTTCCCCATGCCTCCGACAATTACAGGCTTGCTTCTGAAAGAAACATTATCAAGTTGTTCTATTGACGCATAAAATGCATCCATATCTATATGGAAAAAAACATTATCCATAAATACTCTTTCTTACAACAGTATAGTCGTAAAAAATCATATTGTTTCCTTTTATATCCATATTAAAAAGCTGGGTTCTGTAAATAAATTTTATCTCAAACAGTATATCGGCTTCCTTATTTGTAAGTATATCCAGTCTGAGAGGGAAGTTGGGGTTATACCCAATATGAAATTCTCCGCCCCTAAGATTAGGTTGAAGAGTAAATTGATAGTTGCTATCCAGAATAATCTGGTTTTCTTCCATATGGAATAATATTTCTATTTTTTCCGGATTTCCTTTTGGAATAATATCAAGCACTATATTTTTTCTATCCAAAAACCATGATAATGTTTTTTGGATTTCAACAAGCTCTCCTGTGTTGTTGTTCGTAATTTCTATTTTTTTTAAGTTACCTGTTTCAAGGGAGTAGTTATTGCTGTCTATTGAGATTTTAATATCTTCTGACTCCACAGGAGTTGATACCTCTATTATTGAAGTATCCATGTCTGTATCAATGGTATAAACAAACAAAACAGGCATTTTTTTATTTTTATATATATCAAACCAATAATAGTAACCTGTTAATGTTAGAGCAGTTAATAATGTTATAGAAAAAATAACTCTTCTTAAAATTTTATATTTTTTCAATTCTATACGGGTTTGTATGTATAAGATTCTAAGTATCATCATAATGCCGGGAAGTAAAGTTATTGCTATAAGAACATTTCCTGTAATTTTGCTTGAAATTAAAATATTGCAGAGGTTAATGGCGGGCGCTATAAAAATGTATTTTACAGCATCATATATCAGATAGTAAGAAATTATTAAACAACCTGTTTTTATCCACCTGTTTTCCGAAAAAGAAAAAACTATTGCCCAAACAAGCCCCCACATTGCGACAAATGATAAAGTAATATTGAGAAATTGAAATATAAAAATATTTATCAACATAAGAAAAATAGCGCTTGAAGAATAAAAGCTGCTTGAATAGGGAAGGCTTATTTTTTGCAGTAAAAAAAGTGATGAAAAAAGAAAAACAATTGCTGTAATTATTTTAATAAAAAAAACAGTTGCAGGAGTCTCGATCCATATATTTGGAGATCCTTTAAATAAAATTATAAATTCCGTAGTAAGCGTTGCAAGAAATAGAAATAAAAAGCAGAGCAAAAAAAGCCATATAATAACCAAAAAATGTTTAAACATTTTTCTGATATAACGGAAAAAATTCTTGCTGTATTTCATGGAAAAAATAATAAGGATTGTTATAAAGGCAAGATAGATTAAAATATTATATTTTTCTTTCAAAAAAAAGTAACTGTTTTTTAATGGCATGACTAAATAATTTGTTTCCAGTTCAAGTTCCTGATAATTATTTGACATTGAAATAAGGAAAAAGAATAATTGAGCTGTAAGATTTTTTTGCTTTAAACCGGGTATTTTATTAAAAAATAGCATTGGATTATAACCATCTGTTGAAGTGATATATAATGAAGGTATATTATTCTTCATAAAAATATCTGTTTGGGATTTTAAGTTATACCCTGCTTTATAAAGAGTGTTTTCTCTTATGTCTATAAAAAAATTTATATTATTTCTTTCCATTTCTCTGGATGCTTTTTTTATAAACCATAGGGGAGTTTGTCCTGTTGCGGTTATATTGGAAATTTCAACAATATTTTCGTAATTTTCAATATTAAGATAAATCAGGCAGACATTGGATTCTGGAAAATAATCTTGCAAAAAGGCTCTTGAACCCAACTGTTCTTCGCTGGATTCCGTAGCTATCTTTTCTACAAGATTCTGGTTATATAACAAATAGTTTGTATCAAGTAAATAAGGTAAAGATTCAGATCCTAAAAAAAGTATTTTAACACTTTTTTCAGATAAATTTTCCCTAAAGAATTCACATAACTTTAATGCCATTGCTATGTTAAATGAATTGTCTTTTAAGTTATTAACAGGAATGGCAAATATTATTGTGTTGTTGGTTGCGCCAAAAAAATCTACAATTATATTTGAGGTAAATGAATGAGTGCCTCTTATTGTATCTACCGGCTGTTCGGTGTAAGAAATTGAAAGAGAGTCAAGTCTTTCCCTTATAAATTGATATACTGCCTTTTCCTGCCTGGAGTTATTTTCACATGGATATAATTTTTTTAAATATTCAATATCTGATGCTATTGTGCTGCTTATCCACTTGGGGTCTGGTAATGGATTTTCTCCATAAATTATATATGATATAAAAAGTAATAAAATGCAAAAAAGCTTTTTCATTCATCATAAGAATATTTTATCCCTTCTTAATCGTCAATGTATTTTGTTTTAAGATATATAAATAATATTTATTGCCTATATAAAAAAGTGTGCTATAATTGTCCAAATATGGAAATAATGCCTGAGATCCAAAAAAGAATTAGTGTACGTAACTTCAAGGATATAGCTATAAAACAAGATGTTATTTCAAGAGTTTTAGAAGCAGGACAGCTTGCCCCTTCTGCCAAAAACAGGCAGCCATGGCGATTTCTTGTTATTGATAATCCGGAGCTTAAAAAAAAGATTCAGGAAGCTTCTTATGGACAGGAGCATATTGGAAAATCAGGGGTTATAATATTAGCATGTTCAACAAATATAGAGTATGAAATGCCTAATGGCCAACAGTCATATCCCATAGACATCTCTTTTGCAGTATCATTTATGATGCTTCAGGCAGAGCATGAAGGTCTTGGGAGTTGTGTTATTACAACATACGATGAAGAAGAGATAAAAAGTCTTGTCTCTGTACCATATTCAATGCGAGTTGTAATGATGCTTCTTCTTGGATACACAGATGAGCATTTGATTGTAAGGGATAGGCAACAAATTAAAAGAATATTTGCTTTTAATCACTGGTAAAGAAAGTAAGTAATTTGAAACTCTTCGTGTTTTATGAATCCCAGATTTATATATACTTTTAAAGCTGCATGATTATTTGTTTTAACAAATAAAGAGGCTTTCATTCCCATGGAAAAAATATTTTCAATAAGATAGCTTACGAGAGCTGTTGAAATCCCAATATTTCTATATTCAGGAAGTGTATAAACACCTCCTATTTGATAATAGATAAATCCTTTTTCGTTTGTATTTGCTTTTGCTATAATTTTTCCAGATTTTTCTGCAACTACTGTTATCTGATTTTTTAGAATCATTGAAAGATGCTTCTTTGACATAGTTTCACTAAACATTTCAGAGTTGGGAAGGACCTCTTCAATTTCATAATTTTTTTGTAAAGGGACAAGATTTTCAAGATCTTTTTGAGTAGCCAGCCTGATTTTTATTTCCTGTTGCTCTGCTTTGCATGGTATAAAATTATTTTCATCAAGAGTCATTGTGTAATAATTAAAGGAATTCACCCCTTCAGAGACTTTCTTGTTGCTAAAATAGGCTTTAAGTATATTGTTTACAGATTTTTTATCTCCCATTATTGTATTTACTTTAGAGAGAGCGTTGCCAAAAATTTCTAATCCTTTGTTTAAATTAATAATTTTGCTTGTAATATTTTCCTTGCAAATTGGCAAAAGCTGGCCATTTTCCGATAGCATGAGGGAAAAATCAATAGAGTTATCTACCCAATTATTATGAACTATAATGTCGCTTGCTTTTAATGATTTTTCAATGTTAGCGTTATCTTTGTTACAAATTTTACTAACGATGTTTGACTCTGTATTATTGGCAAAGCTGTTTTTTAAATTATTAAAATATTTCTTCCTGAATATAGCAGAGAAATTCATGCAGCAATGTTCCCGCAACTGGATAATTTTTTTAAGGTCTTCAAGTTGCGAAAGTTTAAAATATGCCCATGCCATCTTTATTAGTCGCTCTTTTGCGTGTCTTTTGTAACTAACGGCAGAACGCCTTCAGGTATAAAATCTCCTGCAATCGCAGCAAATCCTGCAGTAAAAGATTCTCTTCCTGTCCCATATACAGCTACTCCTCCATCAAGCCACCTTAGACTTGAAAGGCTTGCCGGAGAAAGTACAGACAATACAATAACCCTGCATCTGCTGTTTTTCAGAGTTTTTAAAATTTCTATTCCTGCAACATTTGCAGAGCAGAAAATAACAGTGTCATATCCGGAAGCAATATCCGGCATTTTTTTTAAATCATTTTCCTGTGCTTTATAAAATGGATTATACGGGAAAAAATAGGAATCAGCATTTGGAAACCGTTTTAAACCTTCTTCAAAAAAAAGTCTTAATGGGCCTGCCAGAAGTATTCTTTCGTTTTCTTCGGGTTTTTTAATTAATTTATCGCCTTGCAGCAGAGAAACACTTCTAAATGCCTGTTGATGAAAAAACAAAGGGGCTCCTTCTGCGGGAATTGGGTAGATGTTTTGTATTGCTTTTTTTAACTGAGAGGTTTCCATGTCCAGATATTCATGTTTTACACTAATTATTCTTTCTACACTTTTTCTTATCTGTTTTTCAAAATCAGGATTGTTCCTCATCTCGCTTATTATTAAATTTCTTATCTTCTCATATTCCGATAAATCTCTTGAAACCATAACTATATCATTTCCTGCTTTAAGAGCTGCAAGGCAGCTTTCGCTAAGGCTATTTTTATATAATGCGCCATTCATCTGCATATCATCTGTTATTATGATTCCGTTAAATTCCATTTTTTCCCTAAGCACATCTTTAAGAAAAAATGGGGACAGAGATGCGGGACGTTTGTCTCCGGTAACGCTGGGGAAAGCAAGATGGCCGCTCATTATTGAAGGAAGATTTTCTTTTATAAGAAAATCATAAGGAAGGAGATCTGTTGAAAAAAGTTCATCAAGGGTTGTTTCAATAATAGGCAGTCTGCCATGTGAATCATCAGAAGTTCTTCCGTGTCCCGGAAAATGTTTTGCAGTACATATTATACCTGCTTCTTTCATACCATTGGCATAAGATGTTGCAAGAATTGCTGTCCGGAGCGGGTCATCGGAAAAAGCTCTTGGCCCTATAACATGCGCTTCGTGATTTATCAATATATCCACAGTAGGGGCAAAGTTCATATTTATTCCCAATGCTTTAAGCTCTTTGCCTATATAAAAGCCTGTCATATAGGAATCATTTATAATTTCAGATGCGCCAAGGGCCATGTTACCCGGCGTTATTGATGAGCTTCCCTTTACATGCCTAACCCATCCCCCTTCCTGATCTGTTGCTATAAACAGGGGAATTTTTAATTCTGTTTTTAAAGCAGCCTTCTGCATCTCTTCTATACTCTTTTGTAAAAGTGAAAGATCATTCGTATTCCAGCCAAAGATTTTTATTCCGCCTATATTTCTCTCTTTTATCCACTCAATTACTTCGGCAGACGGAGCGCTTCCCATGTACCCTATCATCATGACTTGTCCTGCAAGCTGTGAGAAATCCATTTTTTCCGCAATTCTGCTTGCATAGGCGAGGCTGCTTTCAGTCGCTGCGATTTTCGATAACTCCCTCTTGTTATCATCAAATGAGTAATATGATTCTTTTTTCCTGTTAAGGTTTTCCGAATATAATGAAAAACCTGTTGTTACAGCAGCTAATAAAATAGCTGATATTATAATTAGCTTAACTTTATTTATATGATAACCCCTTAAGTTCGTTTATATAAATTTCTGCGGAATGAGCTGCAATTGCTCCATCCCCGCATGATACAACAATCTGTCTGAATGGAGTTGTTCTCACATCTCCTGCCACAAAAAGTCCATCTATTGAGGTTTTCATCTCGCAACTTGAAACTATATAGCCGGAATCATCTTTTTCAAGATCAGCAGGGAGCGCGCTTGTTTGAGGCGTTGTGCCAACAAAAATAAAAACAGCATCAAAATCCTCTTCATGTTTTTTTCCATCAGGCCCCAATAGAATTGCTTTTTCCACTTTCTTTTCGCCCTTTATCTCTTTGCACTCTGTATTAAATCGTACATCTATATTTTTATTTTTTAGTACTCTTTCTGCAAGCGCTTTTTGAGCCCTGAATCTCTCTTTCCTATGGATTAAAACAACTTTATCTGTAATTTGGGCAAGAAAGAGCGATTCGCTGCAGGCAGTGTCTCCTCCGCCTATTGCAAGTATTTTTTTGTTCTTAAAAAATGGACCATCGCAGGTAGCGCAGTAAGAAACTCCCATGCCTGAAAACTTTTCTTCCCCCTCCACCCCAAGCATTTTATGTTTTGCCCCTGTTGCAATAATAACAGCATAACAGGTAAATTCTCCTGTATCAGTTGAGACATAAAAAATATTCTCCCTTTTCTCTACTTTTTTTACGCTGGCATTAATAATTTCTGCGCCAAATTTTAGAGCTTGTTCTTCCATTTCTTTGGAAAGTTCTGCTCCTGATATTTGCCTGGCAAATCCGGGATAGTTTTCAATATTGTGTATCTGGAGCACCTGCCCCCCTGTTGCAAGTTCTTCAATCAGCAGAGTATTTAAATTACCTCTTGCGCCATACTGGGCAGCCGTAAGACCGGCAGGTCCTCCTCCGATAATTATTATGTCCCGCTCTGCCTGCATTTTTTACTCCTGCTTATAATTATGTAAATTTTATTTATTATTCTGTTTGCTGGTTTGCGCAGCATCTTTCGCCCGCCATACATTGGTTTCATGCAATTAAATTAGTTAATACTTCGGACATATTAACATACTACGCAAACCTGGATAAAATCCATACCTATGAACCAACATACCTTGCGTCTAAAGCGATATTGTTGATAAATTATATTTTATAACATAACATTGTTAATACTTTATGAAAAGATTTAAAAATAAAAGGTTTTATTTACTTTTAATACTCTTTTTTACTTTTATAATAAGCTCTTTTGCGCAGCAGACAACAGCAATACCTGCTGTCTTTATTCCTGATTCCGATGCTGTCAAACTAAATAAAAGCGAATCTCTCAAAGACATTGAATTTATCTATTATGCATTCTGTTTTTCAGGGCTAAACAAAGAAAATATAGAACTTTTTATTAAAAAATATGAAAAACTGACTGAAGATCTTTCCTTATATTTTGAGAAAAACAATATAAATTTAGCTGATTCTTATAAAACAGGGGAAGCTATATTGCTTTTTCTGCATGATAATCTTTTAAAAAAATATGTTGAAATGGAAACAAGGCTTGATGAGCTTTTTAGCAAAGGTGTTTTTAATTGTGTTTCATCAGGCATTATATATTATGCTCTTGCAATGCATAATAATCTTGATGTGAGAGCCATAAAAACAAAAGATCATGCTTTTTGCGCAATTATAATAGATGGCAAAATTGTAGATGTTGAAACAACAAATAAGTATGGTTTTGATCCGGGTGATAAAAAAGAATTTGTAAACTCATTTGGCAATACAGGATTTGTTTATACACCCCCTTCCAATTACAAGAACAGGAATGAAATTAGCGCTAAAGAATTACTTGCCCTTGTACTGCAAAACAGAATAGCTGAATTGCAGCGGAAAGGTAATTTTATAGATACTGTCTCTATTGCTGTTGACAGGAATGCTGTTCTTGGTACAGAAGATTCTTTTTCAGATATGATAAATGAGTTTAAAAATTATACTGTACAGATAAGTAATAAGGGCGATTATAAAAATGCCATAATTTTTCTTTCATCCGCAGCTTCTGTATATGATTATGATCCTATTTTAACCGATACAGCCAGCAAACTGTTTTATAACCAGATTGTGCGCTATTTGGATAAAAACCAGACAGACTTTGCAGTTGATTTTTACAGCTATTTTGATTCTGATCATATAATTACCTCTGCAATGAGGCAGGATGTTTTAACACTTATAAAACAGAAAGAACTCCATGTATTTATTCAAAATAAAGAATTTGAAGAGTCTCATGCCAAAATATCTGAATATTATGGTCAGAATTTTATTAATAATAGCGATAAAATCAGCTATCTTGTTTTTATATATTCCAGGGAAATTACCAGATTATCAAATAATAGCGACTGGATAGAGGCAATTAAAACAGTGCAGCAAGCTATAGAAGAAACAGAAAAAGATTCCAGAATGATAAAACTTGAAGAAAATGTAAAATATAATATTGGTGTTATGTATCACAATAAATTTGCAAATTTTTATAATAAAGGGGACAAAGAGAGCGCTGTTGCTGTAGTTGAAGAGGGGCTTAAAATTGTTCCCAACAGTAAAATACTTCTTGATGACCTAAAAAAGCTAAAATAATAGCAAAGAAATATCTTTTAAATTAACTCTCTATCCATTTTTATCAAACTGATATGTACCATAAGTAGCCGAAAGAGAGACATCGAGTATTTCTGCTCATATGCAAGTAAAGTCACGCGCAGGCCAGTTCATAGTAGAGGAATTGACACTGTTTATACGTAGTAGGAGAGAGTAAACGGGGAGGATCCGCCGGGGGGGTACCTGTTTACTCTCTCCCACATAATTGCATCAGTATATGGCTGCAGGCAGCTAGCGACATGGATGTCGCATTTCGCGTC
>Ga0123354_10018023_pt1 | contig 11067 bp, 4 predicted proteins | sample TergutLab28metaG_2_FD_97872 | JGI IMG/M metagenome (GOLD analysis project Ga0123354, IMG submission 97872) | Labiotermes labralis P4 segment gut microbial communities from Petit-Saut dam, French Guiana - Lab288 P4 | ecosystem: Host-associated > Arthropoda: Insects > Digestive system > Gut ... | reverse complement strand
TACACAATACACAATACATGTCACAACAGAACAGTTACTGTGTTAACTGACAAGTGGAAGTTAGTGGAATGTGAATTACTCTTACTTAGCATTCAATTCAGAGTCTAATAAAGAAAACATACTACATCACATTTCAGTCCAATTATTTTCTTCTGCTGCACTGCACGTTCACTAAACGTGTATATATGAATATTAAAAAGATAAAATATGCTGTACATTACTTTGTGCATTATAACAGCAAAACAGAGGGCATGGAAGGAAATTGGATGACAGAAAAACTTTCTTTATATTACAGATGTACGTATATGTAATATAATACTATCTTTGCACCCCCTATTGATGAAATTAAAACAAGATAACAAATATATATATATATATATGTATTGTAGACTGAACAGGTGTTTAAAAGGAATTACCAGCATGTTAATACTGACACTCCTCACTCTACCACCTAACTGGGCTCCAATATTGCATGTGTCAATGAAAGGATGATATGATCCAAATAGCTTCTATTTCTTCCATATCATAGCAAAGGTGCTTATTCTGCTTTTCCCCAAGTGATGGGCTTCCTCCCTAGTATGAGTGAAATTACCTAAAATTGTTTTCCTTGATTACTGGGTTTAATTCTTTTCATAACTCTAAGATTTAAGGGGAAAATGTGTTGAACAGAAAATGCAAGTATCATTCACTTCTACAATTTTTGTTTGAGACAATTTTCCCTTAAATAATTATTTAACCCTTCAGCGTGGGGGCATTTAAAACCCAGTTAATGCTGTGATGTGGGAAGGGTTTTCTACGGGGTATTTAAATTTTGAGCAGGACCCACTTCCAAGGAGATATTTGGTAATTTATATACAAGAGTAATTTCACATGAACATAAGACACAAGAAAGCATTTAGCTGCCTTTGTGGTTGCAGCAAAAAGCTAAGATGACCAACAGCAATGAACATTCCAACTAAGTTACCTGGAACAAAACTGCAGCCAGGAGACGGGGGTGTGGCTGTTGTGTTGACAGGAATTCCCCTATTACCTTGGTCATGATTTCTGATGGGGGGAAAAAATCTGTAAGCAGATTTGGTAGTACACCGCAGATCAACTCCACTTCAAATGGATAACCTTTCTTGATTCTGTTAATTGAGAAATTATATATTAACATTATACTCTAAATTAAGGAATGTTAAACAGTTAGTGTTGAGTACCACATTCAGATTGTGATTTGCAATCAACATTTATGCCCAAGACATAACCTTTTTCTCTATTTTCCATGGTAAATGTAGTAATTTAAAGCTTCTGATATATTTGTGTGTGTGTCCCCACTAATAACAACTGGCCACTTTTTATGACGTGAATTGTATGAACATTATGACAACAGATGGTATGCTACAAGTGTAGTCTGATTTATATCAGCTACTACAGATACTCTGGGAATAAACCTGAGAATTCACCTAACAGTGGTTTAGGTATGTAACAGGTAGCCTAAAAACAAGTGCATCTGAATATAAGGCTGTGTTCATGCAATGGTATTGCATCAATGTACATTAGAGGATGTTTCTGACCAATTAACCAGACACATTCAGAAACAAATATGAGGTGACCTTTGGCCCACAACAGTTACATCTAGATACAATGAAAAATCCACGTGACGGACTGAATTTAAACTGGAATATAGGAGTTTAAAGCTGTAAAATATTCCATTACACCAGTCACAATGCTAATATGGTGACAGACATCATTCTGCAGTCTGTGCCTTGATATGCAATATCTGAAATTCCACCTTGCAAAGGCTTATATTTGCTGCCTTTGTGTCACACAGATAAGAAATGTGACACAGAACTGTTCATCACCTATAATGCCCAGACCTTGCTCCCTACAATACACATGAGGTGCATCCAACTTTTTCTGGTGAAGGGCCACATAACACAACTAAGTGGGCCAAGCAACAAAACCAGGTGGCCGCAGGTTGGATAACCCTGATTTACAACTTCTTTTACCTGTCAAATAGACAGTAAGTAGAAGATATTTTAAGAATAATGATTCTTTGAAAAAAGCTGAAAATTAAGACACTATGAGGACTGCAGTTCATCAATGATTGAACAAAAAAAAAAAGGTCATTTTTTTGGACAGCTGCTACGATGGTAACCACACAAATACTGACGCAAAGAACTGTGGTAGATAAAATAGAAGATTTAACCTGAAATATTCTCATCTTTACTATTTAAAGTAATGTAATGCAAACGGGCTGAATATACTTCAAGCAACAGCTTAATAGCCACATGAACTGCGATGAATGTATGAAAACATTGTACAGGTGAAGACAGACTTTCAACACTATATGAAATGGAAAGACACAACACTTTTGAAGCTGTAAAAATTTCATGCAGTGAAACAATGTAACACTGTGTCTTAAGTGCGATCTATTAGCTTGATAATTTTTCCTCATAACGGTGAATTAGGCAACTTTATCACACAGTCAGGTTGTATATAAAAAAGTTACATTTGCTCTTCAGTTTTGAGCAGAATGCAAGTTATATGGATGGGGGGCAACTTCTCCAGATGTGGTAGGTGTGCGACATTCACCCCATACAAATTCATCCCTAATATATGTTTATGACCACATGATTGAATTTTGATGGCAAGCTGTTATCTCACTGTCACCTTGTAATGTTTCCACTTAACTTCAATGCACCTGTACTTGAAGAGTTGGTTGTGCTGGACTTTCTCAGCACACGGTATATGTGTTATTCTAGGCAATGATGCTGACAAGCAGGGTTTGAGGAAAATGCAATCATAGATACTGAATGACATGCTGCCTCTCTTAAGCACAGCTTCTTACTTTATTTTACATCATAATCTTATTTAGACAGTATGCTATCTCCATCATTCTACAGTGCTTTAAGACTTGATTGAAATGGCTGAAAATATAGTTATTAAAGAACTACTGGACAATCCATTTTCTGTGCATCCACTACACACTAAATTAAGAAGAGTAATCAGTGTAGTCAATTTATTACACCAACCAACTGCACCATATCATATGTGTATAAGTACTAAGGACATACCTCCAACATGTTTCAGTACAGGTGTACCATCTTTAGGAAGCACATAATGCCAGGTTTAAAACCAATGATAAGCTATTATTTACCTGGTTCTACAGTCTGTAGAGGCTCCAGTGCTAATGTCAATTACATATAAAAGGCAAAACTTGTACACACTTTGACATGTATTTAATACTTTGCATTTGGTTGGTACAATGAATTAAGTACATTTATCTAAAAAAATGCACAGAATGGACAACTTCAAAATAAGAGTAGTGAATAAAGGTCGAACTACTCCACCCATTACCCAATTTAATAACTCATCATAAAACTAAGACAGAACAGTTTACATTTTTTCATCTTTCAGTATGAAAAGGTTGACTGGTTAGCAGGACATGAAACAAACAAACAAACTTTATTTTTGGGCCTGCTTACATTTTTCTAACAAACATGAAGTATAGAATAAACAGGGCTTCTTGGATTTAAGTCATATGTCAAGTGCACAGCAAAAGCACTCAAAATTTCAAACTCATGTGCAGTGTTATATACAGTTAAAATTATTTGGAAAACAACAAACAGTTGACCCGCTCCTTGACGCTCATGGCAGGAACAACATCAGCAAGCATAATTAACAAGCGAAGATGAACATAGTAATATTTTGTTGGTTTATTGACATTGTGAGTTATTTAGCTAATCAAAAACTTCCATTTGGGGCCATGATGAGTCATCCACATCTTTAAAGGAAGGAAATTTCATGGAATTTCCCAGTGTTTTGAAAAATCATGGCCCACTGCTTGATAATCATCTGAATTCAGCTCCTGTTATTTAATCTCAAATACAAATTAGTTCTTTACTTAAAGAAATTTGCTATTATAAAACACAAATAATTCTAAAAGTTTGCATTAAATACAGATATTTACTATTCATTTATTTATTTATGTTACTGCCTTCTGTTGAGGAATAACTAATACCAATTTTTTTTTTTCACCGTGCAGGTTGAATCAATATACATTCATTTATAATACCAAATGCCATACAGTACACTCGAAGACTATGATAGACAAGGGGAGGACCAGTCATAACATATCCGAAAACATCAGCCACATAAAACGACATGCTGTCACAACACCATTATCACCATATATATAACACAAATAAGTAACTTAAGCAGAACTTTGAGGCTCCCTGATGATGGTTGAAAAATAGCAACCGAAACATGTTGGAGACTAATGAATGTTTTTAAAGTGTTTTAACCAAATAAGGTTTTACAATATTTTAAAGACAAAGTACATTTTTCAAAATTCCTACTGAAAATTAACCTAATGTTAACAGGCAGCACACCCTTGTTTCACACTAAGCAAATGCCACTGGCATGGACAGACCATTTACATTATGTCAATACATATTAGACACACACCTGTCAAAAATTGCAGACGTTTTTTCCATGGCTTGTATTAGCAGTTCCGGATCATGTTCCTTGCTGTTCAATTTATCTCCACTTTGCTTCAGACCTTCTGATCTTTCTGTTAAACATAATATCAAGTAAAGTGTTCTGTAATATGCACAAAACTTCAGAGACAGCCACACATACATTAAAAATGCAATGTCTCAAAAAAACACAGAGAACACAAGTTTAAGAAACTTAAACTGTGTTGTACTGTGTCAGAAACATGGTGGTTACAAGAGCTAGGTATTCCTCATCTTGCCCAAGTTAGACACCAATCTTGGATGCTAAATTTTATTTATAATCCAAATATTCCCACACTTCCTGTACTTAACACTTCATTTTAGGGACTCATCTGTCACTAAGAAGTTAATAACATATACACTTAACAATACACATTTAAATGTGTATATACAGGATGTCCCAGGGAAAATGAACCAGGCTGTGGGAGAACATTCCTTGGGTTAAATTACATTGAAATAAAACACCTATATCCAAAGTTGAACAGTTGCAGAGATAATTGTGAGAGAAGTTAAAAAGAATTAAAGATGTTATACCTTTACTGATTACCAAATACATATTAAGACTACCAGAAGTTTGTAGTTTCTGGAATGTTTACACTTGTACTTAACATCTGATTGATATTGGCGTGACATAAGGACAATTAATTAATTAGAAAAATTCGCACTAGTTTCATTTTCATCATTAGGTTTCCAAATACTTTACATAGCACACAAAAGTCCAGCAGTACTTAAGTACTTATTTAACACAACCAAGGGTGTATTTTGGTATACTACTTGCCAGTACTAAAATACCTGTTTCACAGTAAGTGTTTAGTGTCCTTAGCTGGTTGCTATGCATTTTCCTGCATGCACAGTAGGAATGGGTAGATGATGCAATGGTGTATGTGCTCTGTGGCTGCAAATATACGATGGTGCAGTGCTGTTCTTGAATCAACCTTTGATTCATATAATAATGCCTTCATGTAGCCTCAGAGATAGTAATCAAGTGGTGTAAGGTCTGGTAACCTTGGGAGCAATGCAAGGGTTCTGCCATGACCTATCCAGCGGTTCAAGAAAGATTCCTGTCAATACTCCCTCACATGCAGACAGTAATGTAGGGGGAGCCCCATCACGTTGGAAGTGTATATGACCTCTTACTAACTGAACAATCTTGTTAACTCATCCCGCAGGAAGAATTCATATGTGTCACCTGCTAAAGTGTTGTCAAAGACAAATGTTCCAAATGTTCCTTGCTATCAAGCAAACCACACCATACATGCACTCAAAATCTCCTTTGGGAATTGGCTACTCTCCTCTGATGTGGGTTTCTATCAGACCATGTATGCGAATTTTGTGAATTATTTATACCATCTTGGGTAAAGGATGCTTCGTCTGTATATACAATGATTCTTAAAAGCTGAGGATGAGCCTTCATTTAGTTGCACAAATCCATATATTGAGTCAGGTCTTCTAGTTCAAGAAGTTGAACCCTATGATCATGATAAGGGTGTAAATCTTCCTCACCTAGAGTTTTGACTTCTTTCTACCATCTCAAGAATATTCTCTCTTATGTTAAGTCAGACTGCACACAGACACTTGGAAGACAACCAGTTTCAGGCATTGTTAGGTGAACACTTGAAAATACACCCTTCGATGGATGCCTCTGGTTGGTCTTCAGTATTGTACTACAGCCACACATGTATTGCCACCGCAAAATCCATACACAAATTCATGTCACAATATTCAGTGTGGGAAAACACAAAAGGCATGGTTACAACACCTCACAATTAACTGAAACAATGACAAATGCTGATTGTGAAGTTGCAGCAGCAATTTACTTGGCCTGGCTGTCGACTCAAGGATGGACATGCAGAGTGTACAGATATTGCATGAAGCTGAATGATTATAGTATATGGAAGAGCAAGGAGACCACATTCTTCTCTTGCCATTACCTCTGTTATTGTTCAAATTTGGATACAGGTGTTTTTGGTTATTTCAAAGTACTGTAACCCAAGGAATGTTCTCCCAAAATCTGAGTCATTCCCTGGGACACCTGTATATAGTTAAACTTCAAGCAGCAGAGTACTTCTTAAGGAGACAAACATTTGTTCAGATTGTTAAAATATTCTGCACCTTTTATAAAACTTGAAATTTTACTAACATTTTTACCACAACCCAGGACTGAGTTTTTATAATTCAGCTGCTGAATTCCTACCTGTATACATACAAGACAGAAGCAGTTGCAGTGCAGGAACTGCAATGGTTGGGTTTGGATGTCGCATCCGTTCTACGGCCAGCTTCATTACTTGCTCAGCTACTTTTCCTCCTACAGTGCCAGTCACCACCAACCTCTCAAGACCCTGGATGCAACATCAATTTACTTGTAAAATCAGCCTCTGTATGTTTGTGAACAAGAGGAATCAACACTTAGGTAGCGAGATCCATGTTTCAACACTACTTGTATCTAATCCTGTCTCCAGACTTGGTGCTAAGTCAGTTCTATCCATCTCCCACCTCTCTTTCATGTTATATTTGTTTCTTAATTGACCAAGTGGCCAAGTGGTTCTCTCTGCAACATCCTCCATGTCTACCCCTTCCAGCTGTGTTCCCATCCCACTGCATTCTCCTACATTTCACTGCTATGACAAAAAAAGGTGACATTTATTAATCACTGTGTTCCTTCCTCAGTAATTTCCAACCGAATTCATCTTTCTCTGAGGTCCACATATTATCCTGAGCAATTTACTTAAAAACATATGCCATTTATGACTGTTATCACGTACAAAGAACACATTTGAGAAAACACATCTGTTCCTCCTGACAGATGAAATGGTGTGGAGTCACCCACACCACTGGGTCTTATAGAGGCTGTTCTTTTGATACACAGGATAACCATCTGTCCAACTACATTCACATTTTGTCAGCAGAAGACGGCACACATAAAAAAAAAATTGTGGGAATATCTGTTACGACCTTAAACTCGGACACAAAGAAGAATCAAAATTAATGACTCCACAAAAAAATAACAATCCGAATCACAAATACTGACTGGGAAGAAAGCAAAAATTAATCTCAGACATGTGGTATCATCTGCCTGTTGCTATGGGAGAAAACTTGACCTGACAAAAGAAAATAAGAAAGACATGAATGAAGAATGTACTGGAACTGGGACAGCACAGGCAGTACAGTGCTGAACAACCACAGAATAGTGGCTTGACTCCTGGTATGGGCAAAAGATTTTTCTCTGGGGCCCAACCAATGGGTAAAAGGTATGTTCTGGAGGTGAAGGAGCACGAAGCTAACCACACCTAGTTCTATGATTAGGAATGAATGGAGCTGTATCTCCACACCCCCATATGGCTTGCAATGGGACAACTGTACCTTTACATTCTGAAGAACTAAAAACATACTGTTGGGTTTTGCCATTACCTGCTATCTCCTCATTCAACGAGGGAAAGAAATGATTCCTCAGAATCTCTATATTTTGTAAGATTTAGTACAAACTGAAATCCTTCATCGCCTTAGGAATACAGTCAGAAGGAAATGGATAAAAAAATAGAGAACCAACAGTTGGTTTCTTCTCCTTTGTGACAATGCTCTGGCACATTGGTCAGGTTTGGTCAAGGATCTCTTAGCAAATAACAATGTGAGAACAATGGAGCTTCCTTGCCATACTCTGCTGATCTGGCTCCAGCCGATTTTTACCTGTTCTATTGCCTGAAATAAGCACTGAAGGGAAGGCGCTTTGGTGATGCTACTGACATAATAGAGAATGGGATAGAAGAGGTGACAAGGCTTTCACAAAATGGCTTCCAACACCTTTACAGTCACTAGCAGAAGTGTATGGCCGCACAAGGGTACTGTTTGGAAGAAAATGTAGCTTAAATGATTGTACTGTTATGTATTTCTCAGTAATAAAGTGATTCCAGGAACATTTTGAAACTATCACATATTACCTGTGTCCAAGGTGATGAAGACAATAAAAAATATTTACCTACCAACTGTATTCATGACATGCTCTGTAACACAATACCTCACAAGGTCACACAACTGAATGCCAAAGAGTAGCTAGTATGTGGTACTGTTCATCAGTTACTGTTATTGGCAATCAAAATTTCCAACTTTTGGTGAAAAAGTATGGTCAAGACACAAAAACAGAATCCTACCTTCACAGATTTAATCTGGCAGAAAATAATTATGGAACATATACGTCAAGATGCAACTACACTAGATATCTTTTAGGAAACATTTAAACAAAATGTTAAATTCAAATAGTGGAAATTCTCATTATGTCAGTTTAGTACAGATTTATATGGGGATATTCACACAAAATGGCATATGATCTTACCTGGAGAAGTGCTAAATGTACACTTGGAGGCAAATTATTGGCAGTGACCAACGTTAGGGCCAACTGCAACACTGCTGGAGCAACCTCAGTGTCCATAATTTGTTCCTCCACATTCTCTAGCAGAAAAAATACCAAACCCCACATCACCAGCTGATGCTCTTCACTGTGGCTATTTGGACTATAACAAAAATAAATTCACTAATAACTGTGGTGACAGCTACATGCAGCTTACAGAAGTAACCATGTAAGAGGATGTGAGGGAAATGGTGACATCAACAGTATGCGTAGCAACCTTGCTGCATGACATACAACTCAAATCTGTTACCTAGAACTGTGTGTGTGATTCAATGAATATAGGCACAAACCAAAAAAATATTTATCATTAAATGTAAATTAAAAGAAAAACATACTTTTTAAAATAATCCCTCTCCTTTGCAATGTACCTGACCCACCGGCCCCCCAGCTTGTGAATTCCCACCCCAGACAAAAAGCCACTTGCTTTCTGCATAAACTTCAATAATGACTGTACATATCTCAGGGGCAGGGATACATGTATGGAGCACTGGTGTCATGCTAAGTAACAAGAAACATCTAAGTACTCACAGAAAAACCAGCTACAGACTCACATTGCACACTATTAACTATAAATCCAATGCCACCAGCCCTGGGATTGACTCAAGGCAAGAATTAATTATTTAACCATGCACAGGGTATTAACGTATTATGCTATTCTAACTTCAATACTGAAATGACAAAAGTAACCCAAAATAAAGGGCAAATAAGAAATGATTATTATGAGACTTCATGTAAAACATATGTGAGTGTGAATTATCAGATAGGGATATACAGCATTATGTCATCACTTGGAAGTTATTACATGTTAAGGTCAGCACAATTCTGGTATTCATTCAACTGGTTCAAAAGTTGAGAGTGGGGGAGAGAAATGCAAACACAGGTGTGCACAACTATGTTCATGTGTGTGTCCCCCCTCCACACACACACACACACAAACATGAATGTACACACATGTGGACACAGTGATCACAAACTTATTTCCTTTTTACAAAGGATGGTGGGTTTTTAAGTGATCAGTTTGCACTTTTCTGTAAATTTAAGGTTCTTCTATCATACAATAATGCAACAAAGTTCTACATTATTTCTGTGACATCTATTCTACTCACAAATTAATTTAATCCATATTAAAGGCAGTACCTCTAATCATGTCCCAAGCATGGTTTTCATCTTATCAATGGTGGAATGTGAGACAGGCGGCCAGTCATGTTCTTTTAAAGCATGTCATTTAATGATGCTGTCAATTGCTATGAGTATACAGAGTTGGTGACAGATGAATGAATGAGCATGGAGCACAGGAAAAGCAAGGTATTCAGATAAAAACCTGTCCCAGTGTCACTTTGACGAACAAATCGCAATGGACTGGCCTGGGGTCAAATCCAGGACAAATGGTGACAGGTCCTGAATCATATTATGAGTCAGGTGTCGAAGGTGCATTGCATGTGCATGCACACACGTGTGTGTGTGTGCACACACATGTGTGTGTAACCTGTAGAATAAAGTGTGTTCATTTGCAGTACTTTTGCAAAGTAAGCATTATGAAAAGAATGTTGTCCAAACATTTGTTAAAAAAACCATGTGTAAAAGAAAAGTATTCAAAACAGATGGAAAATATCAAATTAACAGGTTCTGTGCTGGACAGGAAGAAAACACGAAAATGTTATATTTTTAGCTGAAGAGAAACTGCCTGACACTACACTTGAAAGGCTGCAAGTCCCAGGAAATCTTGGTGCCAGCTGGCTCTTCAAAGTGGGGTCTTAAAAACCTCAGCTTACAGGACAACAAAACTTTCAGAACTACAGCACATAAAATTAGAATCATATAACAAATCACTCCTCTAGATTAGGAAGCAAGCCAATACTGAGGGTGGTCTGAAGAATCAGTAGCCTATTTCTTGATCTGAAAATGTTTTTCTCAGATAATGCATGGTTAACATTAAACTGGACAATAAACGACCAGAATAACTCATATTAGCATTTTAAACATCCTCATGCAATTCATAAAGTTCCTCTGTATTACTTTAAAAGTCAGAGTTTTGTGTGTAGAGAGTACATGCAGTACCATATGGCCAATGTTTGGGGGGGGGGGGGGGCCTCCCCAAATAACCACACAATTTGGGGCCCCAAAAACACAAACTTTAAAATTTACCCCTTTTTTTTTTTGGGG
>Ga0123354_10018020_pt1 | contig 11068 bp, 7 predicted proteins | sample TergutLab28metaG_2_FD_97872 | JGI IMG/M metagenome (GOLD analysis project Ga0123354, IMG submission 97872) | Labiotermes labralis P4 segment gut microbial communities from Petit-Saut dam, French Guiana - Lab288 P4 | ecosystem: Host-associated > Arthropoda: Insects > Digestive system > Gut ... | reverse complement strand
TATTAAAAGTGGTGTGACTTCAGTGCCTTTTTCATGTGACACCATTTAACAAAGATGGTTGTGTGGAAACAATTTCTAGCAGACAATAAACATCTAACTGTTGCATCTTGTTGGTTTTCTCTCTCACTTCACAAAAAACATTAATACAGATTACGATTTCGACCACAATCACACCAAATCGCAGACAAGTTCAGGAAGGCTAAAAATTTCTTACATAAATGTAGGTTATTTACTAAACAAAATCATTATATCATATAGGAACAATGAACTGGGACTGCACAGTAACAACCACATTCCAAAATTATTCAAGATTGTAATTTTGTATACACATGCCATTTCTATAAAAAAATGAATACACCACATAATGAATCCATTTTGCTCCCTTCAAAAATAAGATGTCATGTGTAAGGGAAATTATAACTGAAATATTAGATCACTACAGGAACATGCACTGTGTGATGCCACTGGGCTGCAAAAGGTTTACCTTCAATTGGATTCACTATCAAATAAATATGGCTTACCTTGAAAGCCTCTGCAATGTTCCCATTAATACAGTGCTGCATCATTTCTTTCACTAGAAGTGGGTGAGGCTCATCACAGACCTGAAATGAAATAAATGCAAATATCCATACATACATCTACGAAAGTAACACAAGTTCAGTTCACTGATCCAATAAATCTTTAATCAATTTACTTTAGTCCTGCTGTCTGCCTGCTTCTGTCTTCTCTCATATTACTCTAGAGATTCAATTAACAGTTAACCTTTTCTTTGCTGAATTTCATAACAGTAAACAGAACTGAAATAATATCATGAGCAAGAAATACTGAAATACAAACACAATATGAAGTAATAAAAACAAAAGTTTAACCCAGGAGCTCTACTTCTACTATCACAGTCACAATCAGTGGCACAAGAGACTTACTTAACTTTGCCTTTGGAGACAATTCAGTTTTTGTTTCATGCCAACATACATAATTATGACTTAAAACTGGACACATTTTAAACTATACAATATGTTTTCACTGACTCGTAAAACATTTTTTCTGAGAGGCTCAACTGTATGGACTTTATTATTTCGACCAGAATAATATTAAAACCATTCACTTCATCTGTGACAACTCTACAGTTACATAATATTTACCTTGAACACATTCTCACTATTGACATGTTTAAATCCATTGAACGTGGACTGGAGGTTGTTCAGTGCTTGCCGCATGTCACCCTGGGCTGTGAACACTATAGCTTCCAAACCATCATCTGTGTACGAAATCTGTAATGATGATGATATTTTGAAAGGTAACACACAGCATTCTCCAAACACATGGTCAAGAGCCTTTCAAGCCAGAATACCACTGTCAACAAAACATCTCTATCAAATTGTTTCCATTATTCTGATTCCAGCCAAGTGCTAGGTCACAGTTAGAGGCTACTATGAGGCCTGAGGTTATCATAATGTGCTGGGTGGTCAGATGAGGTCACAGACATGAAGAAATGTTTAAATGATTCAGGGGAAAACCAAAGTAATTACTTGGGCCAAAATATGCTTCAGAGTCACTGATCACCGTGCGTTTGAACCTCAGCCACCAAAGAGAAAGAACGACATCTAACTACCTGATGCAATGGCATGGTTTGTCTATGTGTATAAAGTGTGGGCTTCCAGTTCAAAGAATATGCTCAGAATAGAACATATAAGAAATACAAATTACACTAGCAGTAAAATATGAATATTCATAGAAACATACATTAAGTAGGATGGAAAAACAAAATAACAAACTACATTTACTTGAATATAAGATGATCTCCCCCCCCCTGCCAAATTCAACTTTCAGGAAAATGTGTGTACAGAATGTGTATAAAGTTGTATGTAATTACATGGACAATGCCCCCCCCCCCCCGGGTTCGGATAATTAACTGAGAAAAAACTCTCATTTTATAGCCAGGTAAATAAGGTATGCAGTGTACCGCAGCATGAAGCTAGCAGACATTTCAGAAGGTGGGGGAGGGAGGGAGGGAGGAGGGGGAGAGAGAGAGAGATGGGAATATCTGAAAGCTAAAATTGATGAACCTGCAACTAACAGTAACATAAAAGATATCTGGGACTTGTATACGGGGATCAGTGACTTTAACCTTTAGCCGCCTAACGACATATATATACATATATGTCATGCAGTGAGCCCTTTAAATAGCCGAATGGCCACTAAAGTGGATGGGAGGGGGGGATTTAATTCCGATGTCAAAGATTTAATTCTGGCGTCAAAGGGTGAAGAAGGGTTACCAGCCTGGAACTAATATAGTGAAGGATGAGAATGGTGATTTGTTTACAGACTCCCACAGTATTTTGGCTAGGTGGAGGAACCATTGCTCTCAGCTACCAAACGTACATAGGGTTAATGATGTTTGGCAGACAGAAATACACACAGCAGAACCATTAGTGCCAGAGCCAAGTGCTTTTGAGGTTGAGTTGGCTATTGAAAACTAAGAAGACAAAAATCGCCAGGTATTGAACAAATCTGGGCAGAATTGATTAAGGCAGGGGGTTGAACAATTCATTTGGAGATCCATAAACTTATTAATTCTATTTGGAATAAGGAAGAAATGCCTGTGGAGTGGTAGGAAGTCAATCATTGTACCTATCAATAAGAAAGGTGATAAACCAGATTGTAGTAATTATAGAAGAATATCACTTTTGTCAACTAGATACAAAATTTTGTCCAACATCCTCTTGTCAAGGTTAACTCCATATGCAGAGGAAATTATTGGGGCTCATCAATGTGGATTTTGATGCAACAGGTCAAGTACTGATCATATATTCTGCATTCGTCAAACACCCGAGAAAAAATAGGAATATAATAAAGCAGTGCACCAGCTATTTATAGACTTAAAGAAACCTTATGATTCAGTTACGAGGGAGGTCTTATATAAATTCTCATTGAGTATGGTATCTCCATGAAACTGGTAAGGCTAATAAAAATGTGTCTGAATGAAATCTAGAGCAGAGCCCAGGCAGGCAAGCATTTGTCTAACATGTTTATATTAGGAATGGTTTGAAACAAGGAGATGCTTTATCACCATTGCTTTTGAGCATGCCATTAGGAGGGTTCAGGTAAACTAGGATAGCTCGAAATGAAATGGTACACATAAGCTCCAGTTTATGCTGATGATGTTAATATATTGGGCAGAAGAGTATATACTATACAGAAAAACACAGTAAAGCTTTAGTAGTTGCTAGTAAGGAGACTGGACTAGAAGTAAATGTTGATAAGACCATGTACACGGTCATGTCTTGAGATCAGGATGGAGGACAGTATAAAGATTGATAACAGTTCCTTTGAAAAAGTAGAAGAGTTCAAATATTTGGTAACAACCTTAACAAATCAAAATTCTATTCAGGAAGAAATTAAGAGCAGATTGAAGTCAGGGAATGCTATCATTCAGTGCAGAATCTTTTGTCTTCCAGTTTGCTATCCACAAATTTATAGATTAAGGTATACAGAATTATACTTTTGTCAGCTGTTGTGAATGGGCATGAAACTTGGTTGCTCACATTGAGGGGAGGAATGTAGGCTGAGGGTGTTTGAGAATAGGGTGTTGAGGAGAATATCTGGGCCTAAGAGGAGCGAAGTGACTGGGGAGTGGAGAAAACTACATAATGAGGAACTTCACGATCTGTACTCCTAACCCAATATTGTTCGGGTGATCATATCGAGAAGAACGAGATGGGCGAGGCATGTAGCACATAAAGGGGGAGAGGAGAGGTGTATGCAGGGTTTTGGCACGGAAACTTGAGGGAAAGAGACCACTTGGAAGACCCAGGTGTAGATGGAAGGATAGTATTAAGATGGATCTTCAGGAAGTAGGGGCATGGACTGGATCAAGCTGGCTCAGGATAGGTATTGATGGCAGGCTCTTGTGAATGCGTTAAGGAACCTTTGGGCTCCATAAAATGCAGGAAATTTCTTGACTAGCAGAGAACCGGTTAGCTTCTCAAGAAGGACTCTGCTCCATGAAGTAAGTAAGTAGGTGTACCTTACGCAACAAAATGGCAAATCTGTAAGCCACTGCCTTAATATGTAACTATATGTTAAAAGAGACAGGCACAAGCTGAAATCTCAGCAATGCCTCCTACTGTGCCCCGAGATGAGAGGCCAAACAAACTGCTGCCAACAGTATGCATATTCATGCCCCTAGAGTGGGCAAACACATATTAAATAAATAACGAGGTAAAATCACCTGTTCCTTCTGGCAGACCTCAATAATTTTGGCCAAAATTTGAGCATCTGAAAGCCGACCATAGCGAAGCATGGCACATCTTGACTGAATTGCTTCGATGATTTTCTCACTGTTGTTGCATGCTAAAGCAAATCTTGTTGTGTGGCTGTACAGCTCCATAGTGCGCCGGAGGGCTTGCTGAGCACCTTCTGTCATGCTGTGAATTCATACACATTGAAAATTTTGTAACAACACCTAAAAGACACTGTATTAAAATTTAAGTGCAATAATTTCCTACCCCACATCATACATCATAGCCTGTTATGTACAGAACATACTTTTTTTGTCAAAGTTATGTCCCAAGCTAGATATATTTTTTTGATCAGAGAAAATACAGAATTAAAATATAAGTCATTCTCACACTGACTACAGCAAGGAACCTTACATAATGATTTTAGAAAACACGAGCCTCATGCTGCCAGTCTGATGCCTTTAGGCATTACAGTGACTTACTACTACATACTCCAGTTTTTTATATGCTAAACTTTCTGTTATTTCTACAATTTAGATTTTTCCCTCATACATTACAACACTGAAATGTGTATAAAGTGTGTGGTCTTACACAACTAACTATTAAGGTCTGTAGTCTTTATAAAGTTAACCCCACAACAGGCCATGAAGGCCTAGACGGGGAGTAGAGGTATGGCTGCTCTCTTTTTTATCTCAGCACTAGATGGGATGGGTAGTCAAAGCCACGCCCTGGCCACTTTACCCCAGTGAAAGACCCAGTACCTATTTTACAAGAGGCTGGGTGGGCTCCCTAACTGATACAGACAGTTGCTGAAATCTAACCCCCCCCCCATCAGAATTCGATTCCCACACTGTCTAATGCATAGTGTCTTGGTATACTGACTATGCTATTTTAATTGTCTGCTGGCTTTGTGTTGGATATCTAATTTCTCCATTCTGCTACAGCACAAATCATAATTAGTGAGGCAGAATAAGATGTTCATGTCATATGGTGAAAAAACTGTAAACATTATTGAAATTGCATTAATAACAGGGGCCTTCCATGCCTCAGTAGTGATAAAGATATACAGTAAGAGAAGCTTCATGTTGTCATGTACACACAAGCAAAATCAACTTTAAAACTATTCTTCTACAGCAGTCAGTAATACCATGTTACTATTCTCTACCTGAATATGTACAATAACAAAACTGCATAGTCAAGAAACAGAGGCATACATAAAAAAATTGTGATATCTCAACATATACTGGAAATCTGCATGTCTTGCAGGTATGATGCAAACCAAATGACAGGCCAGGAGAGCGTAGTTGGTATGTTGATTGGGCTACACGCTGTACAACTGATGCGTCACAGCTCAATACCTCAAGTGGAATAAGATTTACCTCTGCTGCAAACAAAATGCCCAGTGTCGTTCTTGCACCACCTAGCCTCCTTCAATGGGTAATGGAGGCTCTTACATTGGTGGGCAAGTGGGACGAGAGTAAAGATGACCACTTACCCACAACCACAGCCAAGGTTAAAAATGATTTGAGCTATACTACCACTGTCCTAAGTGCCTTCATGTCACGCACAGGAACTTCACTTTACACACCAATTCAGATTCTACAAAAGTTAAGATGTAAATTAACACTAACCTGTCGGCTTCATCTAGGATGATAATTTTATGTTTACCCTGTGGCAAAGTAACCTTCTGTTGAGCAAACATTTTGATCTTGTTGCGTACAACATCGATGCCTCGATCATTTGAAGCATTCAACTCGAGCACTGCAGAACTGAAAGCTGGACCCAACTGAACACGAGCCAGACATAGGATTGTTGTTGTCTTCCCTACACCTGGTGGGCCCTGTGATAAGTACATTGTAACTATGCAGCTGTTGCAATATAAAGCAACTTCCATAATATCAATGAACATAAACAGATTATTTTCACAACACATGCTGCTGGACTGTCCTGCATTTCTTTAACATCTTCAGTGGCAAGCATGGGTTACTTTTGGGTGTGTCCAACGTCCAGACTAAGACGACTCAGGATGTTACGCTATACATTATACTTTAGTGACAATCACAAAGTCATTAATAATCAAGAAGCCTGCTGCAGCAGCCATTTTTGGACATGTGTTTGAGGGGTCTGACTTGAATCTTGGCCAGGACACTGGCTTTCCTGAGGGTTTTCATGGTTTTCTTTAGTCATTCTATGTAAATTTGAGGACACTACCATCATTACACCATGATTTTCTTCACTACAGAGCTGTTTTTACATAAAAAATTATTCATCTTACACATATATGGATTCGGAATTCACTGTAAACATAAACCTGTCACCAGGTTAAAGTTATGTTTTTTTAAGGTCAATTTGATCAGGTCTTGCTGTCATTGCATTCTCCCCAAAAACTCAATAACCAATTAGGAAGCAAGGAGGCTGGAAATATCTTCCTATACGAGCTGTGGCAGTTGATTTTTAAAGAAATAAATGTTCAAAAATAAACATACACTGCACTCACAAGTAACTTGTTATTAATGATGAACACACATATACAATGGAAAAAAATGAACTAAAATAAAAACACCCAGAATACAGATACACAATAAAAAATATGAACTGCTTACAAATGAACCACCTAATAATCAAACAACACAACTTTCTTTTTCTATAACAACTTTAAAAGTTCATACACAACTGACACAGCAGATGTATGGCACAAGGTCATGTGATATAAATCTAGAGTTATTGTTATGGGTTGCACGAATTACGAATACCGTGTGATACCCAACATCAGCACATGCGCAGTAATAAATAAAAATTGAGGATAGGGCTTTAAGTATCAATTTCTTTACACATAACAAGTTCTGTACAAGTATTTAATATCATGGACTGCATCTCTGATGCCCATGCTGACTGAAACACTTGCACCAAATGACAGGTTGCAGACATATCTGAACTGCTTTTATGTAGCACTTTTCTGAGAACTCACATACCAAGATTGATCCAGTCTCCTTGACACCAATGTCAAGGACAGATCAAGGCACATAAGCTAACTGTCCTAAGTGCATTATGCATCAACTATCACTTCTTTGCAGTAGAGTCCTTAAAAGTGGCTGGTTGCTCAGCTATCCAAGAAATTCCCAGCATTTTACACAATGTCTGCTGGGCCCTTAATCACACCACCAGACAATGCCTCGTTATTGGTCAGATTCTATGACATGACCATACAATGGGGAAAAGGGCTATTAAGACGTGGGCTGCTTGAGCTGAAATTTGCCATACAGACTGCAAGTCATGGCAGATAACTTCACTACTGTAACTTGGTATCACACATTCCAGGCTACTATCTGAACAGCATATCACAATAATTACCTTAACTTTGTCCAGAAAGATGAGTTTGCTACCAGGCTACATTTAACTTACAGCAATAATGATGTTTGGTACATTTCCAGTACTTGCAAAGACTTCAAGCCTTGCAATAGTATCTTCATTTCCAACAATATCCTTGAGTGTGTGAGGCCTGAACTTCTCTATCCTGTAACGAACAATAAACCAGCCAAATCTCATTATCCTGGATTACAAAAGAATACAATTTTGGGAGTTTCAACCTTGAGACTGTCAAATAAACTTTCAAATGATAATGGTATGTGACCAAGCAGTGCTGGAACCTATGAACTAGGATAACTCAGCTACCTACAAGGTTGATGAAAAATTTCTGATTTCAACATGAAAAGAATTTCTCTTTTTGCCACAAGGTCCAGACTAGTTCTGGGGCTCAACAAGCCTTCATTCAAATTGATTTCAGAGTCTCATTCCCTGGGAAACAATGTAGCCAGAGGTTCAACCTATACCTGCATCTATTGCCAAATTAAGAATGTGTGGTTTGACTCCTTGCCATCACATACCACCCTAGCATGCTCTACGTCCAAAGGGGCAACTCTACCATGACTTTTGAAAATAATTCAATGCTGATAAAGAAGTATGTGTGTGTGTATACATGTGCTTGCACACATAAGCATGCACAACCTGACACAGTTGGTGTGAAACACAATGCCAGTTGTGTAAGCCACAACCCTATAAACTTAGTATTCCCCCTGCCCCACACATATACAATACACATGCACAACTAAGTGCCATTCTACTTTGCATTAGCTTTACAGCCACCGCACATGGTGTCTGTAAAGCTAGTAAGAAACTCTCAGTATGTAGACCAGCAATCCAATTCTGATATGAATAGATTCACTTTCAAGAAGTTAAATTATGTGCTCTTAAACAGTAACAGATTAAAATTTGAGATAGGTCTGAAGCTTTGTCAATCTGAAATGGTAATACAGAAAACAAAAGAGTTTGGGGAACATTCAAGAGATATATAAAACCTCAAAGCTACAGAAAAATAGTTTATATTCTACAAAAAAATTACCTCAACAGGAATACAATTACATACTGCTTGTTACAAGACCTATTACTATACATCACTTCACATGAAGGCATTACTCAATCCCAACAACAGAAAAGCTAACTATATCCTGTATCTGGTAGGCTACATGTTCAGAAAGAAATGCAAGGCACAAATTACTGATCCATTTTGCTATCGAAGCAGTGACAAATACAAACAAGAGCACTATGCTGAAAAATGAACAACAGAACGGCCCAGAGTTAACCGTCTGTGAAAGGTATCGTTAACATTAAACGCGAAAGCCTAACTTGTATCACTACACAGAATACTCACCAGGTGCCATCAAAATGAACCTCAAACCTTCATGCTACATATGTTCGTTGTTATAGTGTCAGTAACCAAAACTAAAACCAGTAATCACCATAAAAAACAACGCATTTTGGAGAAAATAAAAAACACTATGGCACTTCGTAGCGTTAGTGAATACGACTTTTATTGGTCTCACCGATTATTAATAAAAGAGGCTCCCATTCTGTACTAATGCGTCCCTGCGAAACGATCTATTATTTCGCCACTTGAATACCGCCAAGGCATAACGTAGAAACTGGCATGTCAAAATACAAAGATGAATTACTTAATGAGGACTGACAGCATGCTAGCAAATATTGCAAGTGCATGCAAAGTGTTATATTTACCATGGAAGATTATGGTGGCTCTTCTTAATTTCTGTCACTTGCCCTGACGTCACTGTTTTCGACGTGGAGGGTTCATTTTCAGGGCTGTCGACCACCATAACTTCAACACCTTCACTTCCTCCGTCCGCCATTGTTAAGTTTCCTTTCTGGCGGGATAATACCCCAATCGCAATGATTGGAACTACAGAGAATAGCCCCTAGCCACGGAATAAACCTTTGCTGCTTTTAACTGTCTCACGCATGGATTAGGGGTCTCAACCACGGATAAGAGGTCGGTCCCATGAAATTATTCTACATGCTATATCCGCTGATACACTGTTACATTCTAAAATACGTAGTTGCTGTTTTCCGTATAATACAACTGCATGTCTGTTGTCGGCGGGTCTACAATTTGTACGTCAAAAAAAGGGAGGGGGGCATTTACCACTTACTGACCACTAAAAAGAGGAAATATTTTGTTTTCCTCACAAGTACATAAAAATACAAAATAATGGAGATTTTATTGGGAATATCTTAATTAATTAATTATTGTTTATTATTTATTTATTTAAGGTTGCCTGCTGTGAATATGATCAATCCATGGCTCGTCACATTTTTCATATGATTAGAAGTACACGAGAAGTTGATTTCATATAATTGAGAAGACGTTTGGCACTGCTGATGAAGGAATTGTCTCCTTTTCATGCAACTTAAAGTTCAGTGCCATGTTCACAAGTCTGCCACACTGGGCTGTATCCTGAGCTGGTTAAATCCAGTCCACATCCCACAATTTCTCACCCACTTTTGTATCTACTTCCAGTCTGTACCTAAGCTTCCTATGCTGAACCTTGGGGTTCCTCTGCTATTATTAGGGGAATGAAAATGTTTAGGCATAAAGCACACATGAAGTGTGTAGGAAATGTATAGAGACGTCAGTGAGACAACCTGAAAGGAAGAAACTACTTTATAGATGGCAGGATAATATTAAAATTGACCTTAAAAAACAGGACATGAAAACTTGAGTTTAATTCATGGAGCTTAGAATGGGGGCTAGTGGCAGACCCTTGAGGACTCTGTGATGAACCTTCAGGTTCCATGAAAGGTAACAGTAGGCTATCTTGTATGAATAAAAGAGCATGGCAATAACATGAAAGTGAAAGTAAAGCTAATTTGATAGTTCTGTAGGGTAAATATTTGCATAAGCAACATGCCTGCTTGCCAGAAATGTGCATGGAATTACAAACTCAGTTTATCATTTACCACCAACTGAAACTTTCTAATAGTTATATGAATAGATACTGACTGTATTGTTAGAATGGACACCATTTTATCAAAGGAGTTCATGTGTCAATTGATAAGGTAACATGTTTGTTATACAAGTATTGCAGTTGTTCTGTAATTATGTCATTTAAATAGAGCTTCCAAATTTTCTAGACTCAACAACTCATTCTGGTTCCTTAGTGTGTTGCTTCATTTTGTATTTCTTTTGCTTTTTAATGTCATTGTTGATTCCATTCCTCTCTTTGTTTCATGCACAATGAATAGCTGTTGGCTGGTGCATTTATTTTGTTTACTCTTTTCAGTATCAGGACTTCCATTCCAGACCAGACCAGGTAAATTTCACTTTGTATTACTGTTGCTTTTTATTGTCACTGTTGACTCCATTCCTCTGTCTGTTTCTTACAAAATGAATGAGTCAGCTGATGCATTTATTTTGCTTACATTTTTCAGTATCAGGACTTCCATGCCAGGTAAATTTGTTTTATTAACTTACTAAT
>Ga0123354_10018018_pt1:10000-11070 | contig 11070 bp, 3 predicted proteins | sample TergutLab28metaG_2_FD_97872 | JGI IMG/M metagenome (GOLD analysis project Ga0123354, IMG submission 97872) | Labiotermes labralis P4 segment gut microbial communities from Petit-Saut dam, French Guiana - Lab288 P4 | ecosystem: Host-associated > Arthropoda: Insects > Digestive system... | reverse complement strand
TTATTATTATTATTATTATTATTATTACAAGAACTTCAGAGTTAAAATATTTAAACTTATGATTTACATTACACAAAAATCATAATTTTTACGGTATTCTTTTCAGCAAAAGCCCTTGCGACCTCGACCCTTTAACTCATACGCTATTAATAGGAGATCATAAATCTAATTATGTTATATATACATAACATAGATAGATATACACACATATTTTAGAGTTCCTGCGAAAAAAACAAGTGATAGTGAAATTTTCTCTGAGACAGGAGTTTTCTGAATATGAAAGTTAAATATTGTTTTCATTTTGCTCGATCTGTCAATGAAGAAAAATAAAAATTACACTCTAACAGTGAGAACAGTCCCTTTTTTTATTAGGCTAGGCTACGGGCTAGACAACCGAGGACTCGTGGTTTTATTCTCGGCGGGGGCAAGGATTTAAAGCTTCTGTAAGTAGTCCAGACAGCTTCCGAAACCACCATGCCTCCTATACAACGAGTGCCACTGCTCCTCCAACGGGAGTAAATCGGAAGAGGTGTGAAACTCAGCACTCACCTCTCTATAATCGCGAGGTTAAGAAGAGTAAAGCTACGAGTATTTACCCTCAACCCGCATGGCTGAATAGCGTTTACACAGACTACGTTTTATTTGTAGCTCATTTAACGATGCTGTTGTTATGTGAAGATTACAGTATCTAAATACTGAACGATAAAGAAAAATGAAATTAAAACGATGTGGAAGGAAGTGGTCGTGGCCTAGGTTAAGTTATTACCCTGGAACTTGCTTGGATGGATAGAGGAATGCCACTATCAGTCTCCGTCGAGATATGTCGTGTTCGGCCAAGAGCTGAATCCGGCTCCTCTCTGAGAGTAGTCAGTAGCGTTTCGGCTTGAACTGACTTCCTCAGTGTAACTCACTTTCAACTTACTAGAAGAAAGAAACCACACCAGAAGCAAGGGTCTTGTATCAGTGGCGAAGCTTGTAATTGGTACGGAGGTTACAATGCCTGCAATCATGGAAGATCGGCGTTGAATGATTTGGGAAATTTTTTCAACTCCTTCTTTTTAAGAAACTGG
>Ga0123354_10018018_pt1:0-5000 | contig 11070 bp, 3 predicted proteins | sample TergutLab28metaG_2_FD_97872 | JGI IMG/M metagenome (GOLD analysis project Ga0123354, IMG submission 97872) | Labiotermes labralis P4 segment gut microbial communities from Petit-Saut dam, French Guiana - Lab288 P4 | ecosystem: Host-associated > Arthropoda: Insects > Digestive system > Gut... | reverse complement strand
TGTTAGCTAGGCGAAGAAAGCCCTGATGTTCCGACCAAGTAATATTACGCTTGAAGAAGAGAGGTCCCCGAGGTGACCATGACGGCTGTCGTTCCTGGAGACTTTTCCAATTCCATCCAGAACCACTTTCTCTTTTTTTTTTCATTGAATTACTTCCCTTTCTGTTTTGACCTTTTTTATTGTTCTACTTCTGTGTTAATTGTTTTCTTTTTGTGTCGCCGTCGACTTGCACAGATGAGGAATGAAATGAACCTTCTGCTTCCCCTTTCTCTTTCCTACACTCTCTCTCTCTCCTTTACTGTGCCATTCCCTATCCTTCGTTTTGCACATTTACAACCTCCGGTCACGATGTCAAAAGCGTTCTCTCACTTCCCGGAGACGTCACAGGAATGAACGGAAGTAGAAATACTCAGTCTTTCTCAAACACACACAACGCTGAGTTTAAAGGAACGGAACAATATTTTGTACTACCGTGGAGATAATTGGCATTTCTGAGAAAAAACAGCAAGTTTTCTCGTACTCGCTTACAGCCTGAAGAAAGCTTTGGCCGGAATATACGCTCTTTGACTAGTGTCTATTTCGTTTGTACAAGAACACTAACTTTCCACGCTACTCTTTTACAATGTTTTTTCAAATTTGGTAACATTGTAGGTGCTCTGCACAAAACAAAAATAAAACCTCAAACGGTCATCACGCCTATGCTTCTCTAATCGAGTATCATCACCCTGGCAGGTTGTTTAAATTCGCACATTGCATATTTTTACTGACTTACGGGAAATTTCCGACTACAGCCATATTCATTCATATTGAAGCACAATATACGTAAAACGATGCAGAATATTTCTATGCTTCCCATAAAATTTTCCACAAATCTCGCTGAAACCAGATATGACATATTTAAAATTGCCGCACCATTCCCGTTTTCAAGAACGTTGATTCAGAGTAATGCCAAGTATACATAAGACTGCAGATTGCCTTTTGTATGTACTAAATGAAGCTTTGCAGAAAGGTTTTTTTAAAATTCGAGAGGAGACACTTTCAATAACCTTTGTCGGATAATTCCCACTTTATGCTACATTCATAAATAATAAATCCTAGTTTACATAAGGAAATAAATGGATGAGTCCATAATATCCCATAAATCTTTCACAAAAGTAGAGCTCTGGTAATTTGCACGTTGAGTACACTTCCAGGCTTATTTCTATGACTGCGTCTTCCTACTCATTTTAAGCAAAGACCCGTGCAAGAAATTATGGGATAGAAAAGGCTTGTACTGTTTCGGATATTCACGCCAGCACACCCGAGTTTATGTGGGAAAATATTCTAAAGTAGCATGAAGAAATCATGGTACCGATTTTGTTGCCACATTTAGGGTACCTCGACGCACACACACACAGTATATCTTTATATAGGCAAGTTTAAAAAATTCAATTGAAAAATGTCGAATCCAGTGGCGCTGACTGTACTGGCTATAACTTTTAATAATTCTGCATTTTGGCCATAGAGTTTACTTTACAAGATTCTCAGAAAAAACAGCGATTTCTTCCCTAGGCAGCAATTACTTGTCTATGACGGATACTCAGGGTGTTTGCGTGAAATACGAACTTAAATTTATATATTACTTAGATAAATGTCAATTTTCAAGAGGCGGTTAGTCACCGAACTCTCTCAGCTCATACCCAGGTTTCGTTCGCGGGACTTCCATCTACGATCTGTAGTGGACAAAATGGCAATGGACAGGTTTTTCTCCGAAAATTTCGGATTTCCCCTGCAGTATTATTGAACCAATACTCCATATTCATCTTCATCTATACGCTGTTTTTACCGCATGTTAAGAAAAGGAACTGATCGTTCGGAAATTGAGTACTGTATAGAAAAACACTTTCACTTCTTCATCTTTCAAAGGGGTACAACAACTCTAATGCTTGTAAGTACGAGAAATTAGACTTTTAGTTACAACTTTCTATAATTCCCTACAATTTGAGGTTAACCTATGTTATCTGCTTTTGATGCAAGTAATAATGGTGAGAGATTTGTGTTTGTCAATTGAGCGCAGCAAGTCAGGACTCCTTGTAACCGTATAGGTAGTTTTCGAAGTTTCTAATAAATATACTGCCTGAATCTTATAATAACAAGACAAATTTAATCCCGACGTTCAGTAATTTTAAGCTATCCATTGTGGGAAATCAATATGTGAATGTACTGGTTCCGCGGAATAGAGTTTCGTTTACATTTGACTGCTTGTTTCAATAAAATAAAAGCATTTCCCCCCATTCGAACCGTCGGGAAAAATCACCCAAAGACAAAGCGTCACATCCCAGAAGGCTTGATTTCTAATATCCATTTCTTCCCATAATATTTCATAACACACTATAATTTCTCTTGCCACCTGAAAATATCTGCGTAATTAATCAAATTTAACTGCACATATTTTACTTAATTTTAGAGTGAATGAAGAAAATTTCACCTCCACGTAAGATAATATTTTCAAATGTGCTGTGAAACGTATTTCTATTAAATAAGCGTACACAGTAGGTAATGAAAGTTGAATATTGCCTCACTCATTTGGAAACTTCTAATTCGCTGTCAGACTTTTTATCGCAACACGTATGTACAGGCGTTGGCAGTAGCTGTACCAGCTCTTCTTTACTGCCAAGATAATGTTACGCTGCTAAAATTCCTCTAACTATTGAAAGAGATATTCTTATTAACATCAAGACATATTTCTTTGACGAGACTGAATATCACTGTGAAATTCCGGACGTCTCTATGAAAACAGTAACTTAAAGGCAATAAATAACATTTTATCTTCATTCTATGTATTTTTATTCCTAAGAAATTCTCAGAGACTGCTGCGTCATACCCAAGGTTTGTGTTTAATTTTGTGTCAGAATTGTCTTGTACGTCCGACAAGAAGGGTTCTATCTCCAGAATTCTCATTTCCAGTCCACATCCGCCAAGCTGGCGTTAGCAAACTCTTGTGGTGTTGCGTCAGTTCCACCCTAATTTGTAAACGTCAATCCACTTAAACGCGGTGAAGCTACGCACAGTGGCTGCGTCCCGTCTTGCAGAGTGGTGTCTGCAGTTAGCTTTCTCCCCACCTTTAATAAACTTCCATCACAGTCTTGCAACAGTTACGACTCCTTGTTTCTGTTTTCACAGTCCCAGTCACAACGCAAATTAAATGTTGCAGACTCTCTATATGAGACAGTTATTCTTCTAAAGATAACAAATTTGCATTCACGTTAATTTATTGATGGTTTTAAAATTTATGAAAAGGCGTTCTTTCCAGCTGATTGTATGACTTCCGAAGTTACACCTTCAACCGACCAGCAGCCGAGGCATGACTGCGAGCAAGAGGAGCAGGTGAAGGGAAACATCAGTGTAGTGGGAGTAACTGTCAGTATGTGGGCAGTGCTATTTGATTCCTGTATTGCAAAGGAAATAAAAATAAATTAATTTATATTGGTAGGGCTTCAAGAAAACTGACTTACTTCACTTCTCTGCTTGTCATTCAAGCAAAAGAACCCGTCCACTTGTATAACTTCGCCATATGAACAGAAGAACATGGGTTCTACTTTGAAGAAATGACTTTTGGCGCAACATGTTGGATGACAGTGATTAAAATACTGGAAGCAGTTTAGAAGGAAGCGGTCGTTGCATAAAAGAATGGGAAAACAGAGAATAGTGAAAATTTATCAGGATAGTGAACTTTCGGTGGGAATTAAAAAATTCCGTTTTGCCTATGTTTATGGCATGTTTTACCAACACACGTGTAGAATATATTTGACAATATGGCAGAAATATCACAACGAATTATTTCCTTTCGCCTTCTATTTCGACAATGTAGTATTATTATTGTACAATATATCTAACAACAAAATTTCATGCATGAAATTTTAGCACATAATTCTCATGTTTTATTTATTGCATGTAAAGTATATAACACTTTGTAAGTTTATGGACTTTATCAAGTAAGAATCCATCCGTACCTGACTTATGGTCTAAACCAATCACCACTCTGACACTGGTGGAATGAAACTACATTAAATCGCACTATAGGATCCTTGATATTAATGACCTTGGCGCTGTACTCCGACAGGTGTATCAATGCTTTAAGCGTAGAATTATCCAGTCTGTGTTTTGCATGGGTTGTTCCATATGAAAATTATTACATTAATACAGTTACTGCTTTTACAATTTTTCGAATTTGCTATCTCTCGTTCCTCTAGAATATTTGGGGTTATTTTGCATAAACATGCTATCTCCATTGCCTCCAAACAACGACGACGACGACGACCACCACCACCACCACCACCAGCACCACTACTGCTGCTGCCGCCGCCGCTGCTGCTGCTACTTATTGTTACTGTGTCCAAATTCTATGTAAATATTATTTATGGTTATGTATACGCTACATCATATTTTCCCGACCAGTTATCATCTTCTTTATTCCGTAATTTTGCCTCGTCTGTTATTCGACAATGATATTTCATGAAAAACTCCACATCAGGAATGCATGTTGACCTACTTGTATCAAAACCGTATGGTCAAACAGAACACGATATTGAAGTAGTCCCAGTTCAATGCTGTATTGGCTAGTCTCATACCAAGGTTCACTCGGAGAATTGTGCAGCCAATTAAAATCACCCTGCCAGTAACAGTTACTTTTCAATTTTATTTCCAAATTCTTGTAGTGTAACGCGGTCCATCCATGTACACGTATCAGTTCTACTAGTGTTCAGTTAGGGCGATGAGAGCGGTTTGGAAGGGAAAGCCTAACGAATATTTAAGTTCAAGATGAACCTTGCTGACAAATTTGCCTTTTTTTTGCTTAATCTGTAAGCTTGATAGGCAATACCTATTACGCTTTTTAATTCTTTAATTTCTTAAGCAGGATGTATTTATCTGACTGGAAATACAAAGACAGACTTGTACACAGTAAATGTGCAAGCGCCGATCAAGCTATAATATTTAACACTATTCGCAAATGATCCTAC
>Ga0123354_10018017_pt1 | contig 11070 bp, 7 predicted proteins | sample TergutLab28metaG_2_FD_97872 | JGI IMG/M metagenome (GOLD analysis project Ga0123354, IMG submission 97872) | Labiotermes labralis P4 segment gut microbial communities from Petit-Saut dam, French Guiana - Lab288 P4 | ecosystem: Host-associated > Arthropoda: Insects > Digestive system > Gut ... | reverse complement strand
GTAGATGGGTGGATAATATTAGGATGGATCTCCAGGAGGTGGGATGTGGGAATGTGGACTGGATTGGGTTGGCCCAGGATAGGGATAGGTGGCGGACGCTTGTGAGTATGGTAATGAACCTTCAGGTTCCATGAAATGCGGGGAATTTCTTGACTAGCTGCAAACCAGTTAGCTTCTCAAGAAGGACTCTGCACCATGGAGTAAGTAAGTAAGTATTAGTTAATAATAAGTCCAGACACTAACACACACTAACTGGTTTCATAAAGGACTGACAGGTATTTAGTGTCAGTATCACACTGACAAAATGTGATATCTGTACACCAGAAAGTACACATACTTTCTGCACTGATTATTTTCTGTATTGCATGCCTCACACACACACACAATCTTTGTTAATTTACTGCGGCTCTAAATTTGTTGTTGCAATTCAAACTGAGCTACACATGAAACAGCAATCAATATAGAAGCATCACAAAATAAATTGTATATTTAACTGATTTAGGAATAAGTCTAACAGAAGCAACCCTCTATACTAAGCCTCATCTACAAACAACAGTGAACTGTGGGAGAGTGGAAAAAAAAATTATGTACACAAGTCACAGCAATTCATAACAACAATAATTTGTGCCTGTCAACATGGTTTTTCTTTTTGTATCTTCCCACAGCCAACCATTTCAAAACACACTGCACACTTTTCAAACTCCTATCATTATATAAAATGTTGTGATGCTTGCTAGCATGGCATTAACATCATCTAAACATCAGAAATTCCTATAGGCTGATGCAGATATGAGGCATACACAGAGTATCAACAGGCAGTGGTCTTCAATATCATACTGGTGAGTAATGAGTACCACACAAATTGACCAAACGGTATTTCTGAAAACTGAAAATGCAGTTGTTCTCTACTGATATTTTACGGTGTATTTATGTTGAATGCAAGGAAGCAAGCAATGAACCGAACTCTGCGTGAGTATGTCAGTTACTAACCTCCTGGCAGGAACTCCATAATGAGGTACAGATTGATGGGATCCTGAAAACTGTAGTACATCTTAACTACCCACTGGTGATCAGCTTCCACTAACACATCTCTCTCTGCTCGCACATGGGCCACCTGCTCCTTCTCTAACATGTCAGCTTTCCGGAGGATCTTCATGGCATACACGTGTCCTGTGTCCTTCTTCTGCACCAGTCTCACTTCCCCAAATGCCCCCCGTCCTATCACTTTCAATGGTTCAAAGTCCTCAACACCCAATCTTGATCTCTTCAGCCTTAGGAACTCAGTCTCCTTCTGTGCATGTTGCTGCCGCTTCTCCTGCTTCTGTGCCTCTGTCAGACCCTCGTCTTTAAGAGATTCTTCTAGCTTTGCCAACCTGTAATACAAGAACACTATCACACCCAATACGCCCACAGAATACCAGAATCAACTGCAGCCCAGTATTGATGTTACGGCTCTCACCGTCTTATGTTGGAAGCGGTAACAAATATCAGAAACGCAGTAACACAAATCCTGACAAACCAGATATTCTAATGAAGCAAAAACTGCACAGAACCTTCAGTATTACCAAGCACATGTACACATGTGTCAGTAACTGTATCTGCATATTACCCAGCACTAGGCTCTCCATTATGGAGTCAAACCACTCAGTTCAAAATCCGAGTTCTGACCATGATGTGGGTCAAAACACAGATTCTGGCAGTGAAATTATAACAAGAAACTGGTTTAACCAACAGATCACCTGTAAAACCATTTACTATTGCACATGACTGCATGTACAGCACCAAGTAACATGCCACAGTCTACTCTAACAGTGAAGTTTTCACAGCATGGCATGCAAATTGTCCAGACATGCATTAAACTACTGTAACAATGCTCTGAAAAGCGTCAACACTGCAAGCAATCTACTTCCATGACACTACAAAATTCAATACTGTAGATGTTATGAGAAATACATTAGCACATTTTTTACAATTTCAATGTGGAACCTGTGTGTGTGACACTGCATTCCTTCGAGGCGCAATTTAAATTACAATCTCACATCACAAGTCATGGCATACACTTGGGAACAGCACTGCATTCTTCTGGGCAAAGTCACACATACAGACAAGTCCACTTAGTGAAACAATGCACACAGAGGTGAAATAGGTCAGTCTGCCATTTGATTTTGTGTGCAGCAAGCCTTCTTCTAACCATTACACTGCACTTTCAAGTACAAGACTTGAATTGCCTGCATGATGACAGTTGCCCCCATCTGAACTATTCCTTCTCTTCACCATCTCCACTTACACAGAGAAAGATGCCATGACTTGTAATTATAGGATACTCTGCGTAATAGACCTGTTTCCTGTTAAATATCCCATCATTCATCTCCACGTTATTGAAATCATGAGTGCTACTCTGCATTATATTTCAAAATTAAGATTTCTGAAATATTCAAGCCTCCAGTCAAAGAACAAACTTCTGCCTAAGAGAGCCAGCAACTCACTCACACTGAATGCAGGCTACTCTGGAGGAGAAGGAGGGGAAGGGGTATAAAAGAATACTAATGGAGGCAGAGGAGGAGTCAGAGGGGCTAGGGAAGCAGATGAGGGCGATGACAAAAAGAATCATGACACAAGGCGTAAAAGGAAGAAAAATAATAAAATGGAAAAATGAGTAGAAATCAGCAACAAGAATGGGAGATGTAGAAACACTATGTGCTAAAAACTGTGATGAGGTGGGAATATCAGAGTTATCAAATACACAAATACATAGTAGCATACCGCACAAAAAGTGAGATTTTTTAAATAATAAGGGATATATACATCTTTTGATTGATACATAATGGACCTCACTATATCACACCCCACACTACACTTTATTTTAACAAACCTGTTTTGTACAAAGTCATGTAATAAGGAAATGAAGTTTCTGACCTAAGTAAACAGAACTCTCATATACAAATACGAGTAAACAGGATATTGAAAACAACTAGGCATTGGCTACACAAGAACAATAACAGTGAAACTACAATAACACAAATGCTAAATGTAATAGAAACAATATTGCAACAAAATTACTTTCAATACAAAGATGGATTTTTCAACCCAAAAAAAGGCATAGCAATGGGGTCACCTATATCAGGAACTATGGCCGAAATATATCTACAATATGTGGAAGCAATACGCATAAAACAATGGTGGGAAACGGGTGAGATTTGTTACTACGAAAGATACGTAGATGACATTTTGATCATATACAATAATCACAAGATCAAGAATAGCACAATAGAACAAAGAATCAATACAAATGATAAAAACCTAGAATTCAAAATGACACCAGAAAACAGTAACACTATAAATTACCTGGATCTCACACTTCATAGGAATAGCAATAATATAGAGCTCAGTATATACAGGAAGCCCACAAGCACAGATACAACCATCCACTACAAATCTAACCACCCACACGAACATAAAATGGCTGCATTTGGGTTTTTTATTAACAGAATGACAACGCTTCCTATAACCAAAGAATCAAAAACGGAGGAATGGAAAACAATAATCACAACAGCCGCAAAGAATGGACACCCCAATCATATTATACATAATCTAAAGAAAAAACTAACTAGCAAAAGGATGCAAAAAGAAACACATGAACAAAAAAAATGAAATAAAAAAAATTTAAAAAAAAACAGTGTGCATGTGTTGGTAATTCAAATAAATGTAAATTTATACAATATGCAGAGTGAAAGATTAAAAAAAAAAGTTTTAATCCATTTTCGCCAAACGTGAAAACTTGGGCCTTTTGTGTGGTATTCAGAGCGGTCTCCCTGAAAGAATGAGTCTTCTGCATAATATTCAATACAGTCTCCATGAATGTGGCAATGTATGCCATAACAGCTAGAGGCCAAGAAATAGGGTGCAGTTGTGACTGATAACTTGTGTGCTTTGTTGGTGACATTATTGGTAAATTTTGTGCTACATTGTCAAGAATGCTTTACAGAAATGAGTACTGACATATGTATGGTGTAGCAGCAGCAAAAATTGTAGATTAACCAATCTGATGTTTGTTGGACCGTGCATCTTTGTGATAACTGAAGAATAAAAACCAACTAGATGCCACTTCTTATTTTATTGCACTTCTTATAAGCTCAACATGTTTCGGGCACTACTATGCCCATCATCAGGAGCTCACGACTATAATGTTGATTACCACATTGGTCGTTTTGTTCTTGGTTTGCTGTGGGCTGTAGGTTAGGTGCGGGTAGGATGGAGTAGTGTCCAGGCTAAAGCACATCGTGCTTTAGCCTGCTCCGGATGATGGGCATAGTAGTGCCCGAAACATGTTGAGCCTATAAGAAGTGCAATAAAATAAGAAGTGGCATCTAGTTAGTTTTTATTCTTCAGTTAGATTAACCACCTTTTACTGATTATGACAAGACACAACCTTAGTAGAAGTGTGATATGATCTCACTAAAACTGCAACTACGTCTTATATTTTTCTATGACAAGTCCATACAATACCTCTGTTTGCGCTCAATATGCTGAGCTATGAGGTTGCTGTAATAATTTTCTAGTGTGACCTTTGCCTTTGTTGCCTTGTCCAGCGTATGACCACTGAACCGGATCGTATTCTCCGTGGCCGTCATATCCAGGACCCCTGTAAACAGAAACAGAACACAAACCATTACTTCTCCAAGTTAAGTTCAGATTCATTTTCTGAGAATATAAGCAGTAATTAACAAAACTATCCTTCAAAGCATCTTCCTAGTAACACTGCAACATCAAAATGCACATCACAAAAACATGGTTAGTGCAATAAGATGGGAATTTAACTGTAGTGCACATTCCTCTCAAGATGTATTTATTTCTACACAATAGGGGGCACATTCCAGCTGATGTATGCAACACTTAATATTTTAATTCAATCCATCTTATTTGTACATGTCAATTTATTCTCTAGTTTTAAAAACACAATACGAAAGAGTGATCAGTCAGACAGCAACACATATTAGTAAGATTACTTTTCTAGTCAAATAAAATCGTTATACAGACAAGGTAAGGCCCACAATACAGCAAATGTATGCAGAATCCCCACCAGTGCATCCAATCCACTTTCATTTCTTTTCCACAGTTTCCTGTTCTCCATCTGTAACCTTCATTCATGCAGCTACTACTGCATTAATTTTAAACAAAATACTACATGGCTAACTGTAAACACTTTTCTTTAATTGCAGTTTACTTACTAAAGCTGTCAGTTGGAAGCCATATGATAATACTACGTTGCAGTGTTGTTATCCCTTCCCCATTGTCCTTCTCATTTTCATCCACATGTTTCTAATGACATACTGCACACATCATAAAGGAAAGGTACAGGCTCAGTCAGTGTAACAACCTCACTACAGGCTGGAGCATTGAGTTCAATTCCTGGCAGGGGCTGAGATTTTTCTGACAGAACTGTCTTCTGAGACGTAACACTCTGTAGCCCCTAGATGTTAATAATGCTTCAGAGGAACCTACAGCCCACAACATCACATTACACAATGATGGAGGCAGTAAGCTTTTGTAAACTGTCAGTACCTATTGACCAGACTACATGGCATTACACCCCTTAAGGTTGAAATCTGCATATCAACTGCCATGTTAAGTTCAACCCCCTGATTTCTCTTCACCAGATTGACTCTTGGACCCAACCAGCCTTCTACCCAATGGAAAACAAGGGATTTTTTTCCAAGGGGATACGTGATCTGGTGACTGAAACCGACTGCTCACATCCACCTACACCCGAGGATATGAATGCATGAAGTCACACCTCCACTCCGCCACACATCTCCATAGCAAAGTATTGAAATTAATTATATAGTGGGGCAACTTTATGTTTTACTGTACATCGATCCACCTACAGAATTTCAGTAACTGTGCAAATTCAAATTTCATATCTAATTAAATTCGCTACACCCAATTATTGCAACTGACTACCAAATCATAATCACAACAGGCTATGAAGATGAACGTCTATTACCCACAATGTCACAACTACCGCCGTGTTAGCAAGTGACTGTTCTTAAACGATGACGTCAATGAGATCAGCGGTATTTAACCCAATGACGATTAAATGTAATCTACACGTTACATGAAGACTCGGTTTGTGCCTCACATAGGATATTGTCTGCTTACATTCCGAGGACGAAACAGTTAATGCCGCATTGGGACACAATCGCTGTTCACCATACGAATTACATGGAACAAACGAGCACTGTAGAGGCAAAATGCAGAGCCTCTTATGTTAAACGTGACGTTACATACAGTGCAGCCAATGACGTAGATACGGACCCATCAAACCCTGCGGTGCGGCAGGGTCGGTGGAAGGGCAGAATGGGGGCCAAAGGTAAACAATTCTACAAATGGCTGTGGATTCTTTCGAACTGGACTCCGTTCTTATCACACAAGGCAGCATTCTGGATCCTTGTTACGAGATCTGGGAGTAACTTCGCTAATAAGGGGGCCCCCAGCCGGTATCTACGCCAATGTAGCTGTCCTAGTAAGGGGTTATGGGCATTGACAGCAACGTAGCGACAATCACGCAACCTTTCGGGTAATCGACAAAGACTACTGTCATTGGTCAGGGTGAAGTCGGGTCAAGATATTCAAAATGAAAAAATGAAAGCAGCATTGTTTTCTCAGAACGGACAGGACAATAATTACGTGACGCAACATCCGCAATTAGCACGCTTTTCAAAACATGAGGAAATGTGTTGAATGACCTTACTGTATTGTGAAGCGGCCGCCTGCGTTTATTTGCGGATGATTATTATTATTTTAATATCGTCCGCGCATTTTTTTTTTTTTTTTAAAGAGGCCACGGTCTGAGAGTTTGTTCCGGTCGGCAGTTCGTTACGTTTCCCGGATGGAAATGGTTTCTACATAGCAGTACGCGATACAAACAGAAATCGGACAACACAAAGGAACGAGCCCAACCGGTTCAAGAGCCTCAGTTTTGTCGTCATCGCAAGAGAGCAGTCACAGCGGATGAACATCTGCAATAGATGTCATCTCTCGCAGTTGGGTTATACAAAATTACCAACGGTCCTGTGCAACTGTCCAAGGCTTTCGCCTCCGTTGTCTCCGTTCTCCTGATATATGTATCTGCCACTCGGACTCAACCTATATAATCAGCACAATAAACTGTTCTCTTTTTGAAACCAATCTCGGGGACCCAAGCGCTGATACCCAACTACATCGAAGAGAACCCTACGGACGTGGCATCCAAGCGTTCGCATCCCGGCGAGGGGGGAGGGGGAGTGATTTTCTCTTCTTCAAAACCACCTGCTCTGGGGCTCACCCAGCCTCCTATTCAATTGGTACCGAGGTTCTTTTCCGAGGGTAAAGCGGTCGGAGAGTAAAGCTGACCATTCACCTCCATCTACTGCGGTGGTTAAGAACGAGTGGAGCTACACCTCTGCTCCCCCTATATGCCTTCAGAGCCTGAACAGGGACAAAATTTTAACTTTACGTTGTACATAGTTTGTGCAAAAAATAAGCCTTGAAATGGCAGCGCGTGTGACTTTACCATTTGAGGCTACGAGTAGAAATTTCTGTATCAAAACATCACTTCAAGAAAGGGTGTGGTGTGGGATGCGTGGTGGGAAAGCATTAAAACTGACGTACTGAAACAGATGTAACAATGAACGTGCAGGGGTGGAATGTCAGTTCGTCACCGAACATCGCACGATATTATGTTTATGTAGCACGACTGGAACCATCACTCCGCGTCTTTCCAATATGTTAGTCACTTGCACAGTGCTCAGTGCCGGGCGGTGAGATGTGAATTGTTATTACACATATTACAATACATACACAAAACACACATAAACCTGTGTTGTTGAAACCCAAATATTATAAAATTGCCACCAAGCAATCGAGCTGAAGAGTTAAAAAAAAAAGCCATCAGTTTGCTTTCGTCTTTACAAAGAGCGAATGGAATGTCCTTTTGCAATTTTAAGCATTAAATTTAAATTACAAATATTTTGCCCAACTCTACTGCCAAGAGGTTAAGAATGAGTGCTCCGCGGATCGCTTGGAATCCGCGGAGCACATTTTGAGAACCACCGAACTAGCGCATACTAAACTTGTTATGCACAGACTCTTTATAGCAACTGCAAAAGGTTCCTTAGACAAATGATATTAAAACAGTCACACCTGCTAGGATGACAAAGGCGACTCTTGTCCCATGGCGACGGGACAATGCCCGACAACAACGTCTCCAGTTATCAACTGCACCTCGTACTTTGCTAGACTGTTTATTTGATGGAGCTTCTTGTGCTAACAGCCTAACTTTGTTGGGCCTAATATTTACGTAGAATGATGACCACTCCACCAAATGCCCGGACAATGAACTAGCTTTACTGCCTTCAATTGGCTCTCTTGCACAGTTCGAGAAGAAGGAATTCTTGTCCCCAGTTTAGACGCCATGTGATACCTAGGGACCCTTTGCACAGTTTCCTGCTCCAGGGACGGTGATCAAGCCCATCGAATAGACCCATATGAGATTTCTATTCATATGTGATGATGAGATTGCAAAAGTCGCAGTCCGTCACGTATTATGCAGATTTTGCATGCGGGTCCTTTATTTTCTACATAGCGTAACCCCGTATACTGAATTTCACCCACATGGGATGTTATGGGAAGTACGGACAGAAACTAATTTACGCCCCTAAGTATAGTATGGCTTTCAAGGCGCCTTTTACCACAAAACTCAGATCATTCAATAAATTCTGTGAACATCCGTATTGAATTTTATCCGAACAAACAAACGAAATGTCAAAATTTAATTTACGCCTAAGAGACATGCCTCTCATTTTACCGCCTATCATGAAACTCACAACTACTGAACAGCATCAGGCAGAGACCTTATACACCAAATTTCATCCAAATCGGTCACGAAATGTGGAAATTACGGGTAGAAATTCGCTTTCGTCGGCGCGACTGTCACTGAGTTGATTTTCACGAAACTCAAGGCTTATTCAAAAATTCCTTTTTTAAAAACCCTCCTATGCCTATCCCTCAATTCACGATATCCCACAAAAGGTTTAGCTGCCGACAGCGGGTCACAGACGGACGGACGTGTTCACCTCTGTTTCGTAAAGAAGGCCTAAGAGGGAAGAAAATTTTTAAACGGTACATCCCTACAGTGAACACAACACGATTACCACTGCCAAATACAGGTTTATTCAAAATGATTGTCGGGGTTTTAACCACCTCGTTCTCCAGATGCAACCCCACGTGATTTCTTTCTATGGGGTTACATCAAGGATCAGGTTTATGTTCCTCCTCTTCCCGCAAGTATCCCGGAACTGAAGGTACGAATCAGAACCGCCGCTGAAACCATCACCGCTGACATGCTACAAACATGGAACGAACTCGATTATCGTGTTGATGTTTGTAGAATCACAAACGGTGCACATATAGAGCACCTGTACGGTATGTAACAAGAACTTGAAGTGTTGTTCTATTAAATACAAAAATACATATACTCCTATCTCAAGTGTATTGTGTATGACAAGTTGTTAAAACCCCGACAATCATTTCGAATAACCCTGTATTGGTCTCCAGAGTAACTCTACTCAGTCTATCTTTATCGGTGGCGCTAACGTTCGGTAACGTAGCCCTGCAATGTATTTCGCAATTTCGAAAAGTCCTGTCCAGTCCTTATAAATCCACCACCTACATCTAATATACAAACATATTACACAAAATACATTTCTTCACACTTGAATTAGGCAAAATACCGAACTCTAAATACAATGCATTTATCATACGAAACACGAGTCCCTGTGTGGCCGGTGTATACAAAGCTCCTTACATTTATGCAATTACTCACAAACAAGGCCGAGCTACACCCACGAGCACAATGGATTACAATACACATTTTACAAACACACTGTACAATTCTTACGCAAACATGAGGCGCACACACTTTGTCTTGCCACACTTCTCTATAACTTTACGCAACCTCTCCTGTATTAAAACGCAGACTGGGTACCGCACAAACCATACGCCCATGGGCATCTTACTGTAAGGTTTTTGGATATCCGCTAGAATTTTAAAATACATCAATGCTTCGCCAACTGCTTAAGTTGCGTTTTAAAAAAACGCAACTGGCAAAACGGTGGCCGTTGTAATGAAACTCTCCCGAAATTCTAGCCAACCAGTGGGCCCGGTAGCTCAGTCGGTATAGCGACTGACCACGAGCTGGACGGTCCGGGATCGAATCCCGGTGGGGACGAGATTTTCCCGCCCGTCCAGACCAGTCCTGGGGCCCACGCAGCCTCTTGTAAAATGGGTACCGGGTCTTTCCCGGGGGTAAAGTGCAGCCGGGGCGTGCTGCTGACCACTCACCCCTTCTAGTGCTGCGGTTATGGAAGAGTAGAGCTATACCTCTACCCACCTTCTGGGCCACACCGGGCCTGCAGCGGGATCACTTTTTTTTTTTACAACGGTAATCGAAGGGTGAAAAAGGAGTTCATTGCAGACGTTCTTCGGAGACGTCTACCTTTTGATACTGAAGCCACACATTTTTTCGCGGAAGACAAAACTGAATGCGCCATTGCACGAAGTAGGCTTGACCGGTGCAGTGTATTAATATAGGACGCTGTTCAGTTACAGTCACAATTATTGCCCAACGCTGAAGTGAATTAGTTTATTCAGCTACAAAAATGTATAAATAGACCTATATTCACGTCGGTTTTGCTTTCTTTAGTTGCCACATCCCGTACATGCATGCTCTCCTGCCAGTTATGTTACCGCAAATGTCACAGGCATAAGCACAGATTTCAATGACACATGGTTTCAGCCAATCCACATTCCAGCGTAACTCAAACGCAGACGACTCTGCATCGATAAGGCCCTGTTAGCCTGATGCAAACATTCTTCAATTCATTCTGCGCATGCGCTGCAACGTAACACATCATGTTACCTACGTTTGGAGTGCGTTGCATTATAGTGGATTAGTTGGTACTACAAAGTTATGGGAGGACCGCCGAGAGGGGGTTCGGGCTCCAAGGGGGAAAAAATCCCCCCCCCCCCCCC
>Ga0123354_10018016_pt1 | contig 11070 bp, 9 predicted proteins | sample TergutLab28metaG_2_FD_97872 | JGI IMG/M metagenome (GOLD analysis project Ga0123354, IMG submission 97872) | Labiotermes labralis P4 segment gut microbial communities from Petit-Saut dam, French Guiana - Lab288 P4 | ecosystem: Host-associated > Arthropoda: Insects > Digestive system > Gut ... | reverse complement strand
CTTACTAACTCCATGGTGCAGAGTCCTTCTTGAGAAGCTAACTGGTTTGCAGCTAGTCAAGAAATTACCAGCATTTTACGGAACCCGAAGGTTCATTACCGCACTCACAAGCGTCCGCCACCTGTCTCTATCCTGGACCAGCCCAATCCAGTCCATACACCCACATCCCACCTCCTGGAGATCCATCTTAATATTATTCACACATCTACACCCAGGTCTCCCCAGTGATCTCCTTCCCTCCGGTTTCCCCACCAAGACCCTATACACTCCTCTTCTCACCCATACGCGCCACATGCCCAGCCCATCTCATTCTTCTAGATTTTATCACCCACACAATGTTGGGTCAGGGGTACAGATCATTTAGCTCCTCGTTATGCAATCTCCTCCATTCCCCCGTTACCTCGTCCCTCCTCGGTCCAAATATTCTCCTCAACACCATACATATATATATATATACATTGTCGTTAAATTGTAAAACATCTTGTTGGTTTCTATTATAAGAATATATCACGATGCACGGTCCTGTGAATGTCAAACCGAGCCGTTAGACCATATTCGAGAAATGCAACGTGTCTCACGGGTCGGTGGAAGGGTTGGCAGCCCAACTGCCTACGACGTATGGCGGGATCATCGCTTATACAGTAAGGGCTCCATACACTCCAAGTTAAACTGTGTAGTTTAACTGTGTGAAAAAAAAACTGGACCAAGAACTGAACTGAATGCTCTCCGGCACTACACAGTTTTCCTCTCAGGTTTGTCAGATTTTTTGTCAGTTCAGTGTGTCTTCTTTTGCGTGTGACTGTGGTGGATAAAAATTTAAACTGAGGAAACTGTGGGATTCCCTGAGCGAATTGCGCAGTTCTGTGTGTGAAAGACGACTAGAAAGGACAGTCCTGAGGCCTGCGCTATTGCCTGTCAAAGCTGCGCAGTTCACTCTGTTTCTCCGTCAGGTATGACGTCACACAGTAGAATCGCTCAGTTTAACAGAGAGAGTATAGCGCCCTGTAAATAAATATTGCCCTATGCACGTTAGAACGCCTACGTTCGTGCGAATAAATTCTTACGTTCTGCCTACGATTGTACACCCACGACAAACGCGAAAGTGTATATGATTGATCGTCATGTTTGCACCGTGCATCATTAACATATAAACACTTTATTGTACAACGTATGTACAAATATATAATATGTAGATACAATTAAAATTATAAAATATTTAAAAGTGCTCCAACATGTTTCGGATCACAGAGGATCCATCATCAAGGAGCCTTGTACAGTGCTTGGCTAAAAATTAGCAGATTTCTTGTAATTTTAGCCAAGCACTGTACAAGGCGTCCTGTACTTGGCTAAAATTACAAGAAAGCTTGTAATTGTAGCCAAGTACTGTACAAAGATCCCTGATGATGGATCCTCTGTGATGCGAAACATGTTGAAGCACTTTTAAACATTTTATTGATTTTAATTGTATCTGCGAATTATCTATTTGTGCATAACTTGAGCAATAAAGTATTTATGGGTATATGATTGGAATAAAACAGCATATACAGAACTTAAAACGTTTGCCTTGACAGAAACAGATGGGTGAAATGAAACTTCTGTTCATTCTTTCACCATTTCCTATACGCCGTTTGGTTTGCTCAGGGTTATTCCCGCTATTCTGTTTTTGGGAGAAACCTTAACCCCACTCTGTCCGTACTTGCACCTTAATGTACGGTCCATTACAGCGCACTGTGACACTGCAACAAACTCAAGCAGCTGATGCGTAACAGTAATTATCAAACGTAAAGCAGCCAGGAAGATAAGGTTCCCAGATTACGTGACAACGGCACAGGATGGTGGTAAGGTTGTCAGCCTTACGCACCGGCCGCTTTTATCATCAGGAAATACTTCTGGTACTCATTTCTGTTAGAGACTGAGTGCAATCGGAAGGATAATATGTCAAAAAAATTGCAATGACACCACCTGGGATCGAACCAGTGACCTTCCGATTTGTAGCACAGCACCTTAACCACTGTGCCACCGCGGCCCACCATCAGTAAATGTTAGTAACTTTAAAACATTAATGTTTCTCTTGTCATTCATTTCTTCCCTGTGTAACTTCTTACCCTTATTTTATCTAACCAATATCCTTTGTCAAATCCTGTCAGCTGGCTTATTGTACAAATAAGATACTCAGCAGCCACCCATATGCATACTATTGAAGATAGATTGTTAGGTCTATAGGCTGCAACAGTCATTTATGAAATGCAGTGGGATTCCCACTGGAACATCGCGGATGTCTCTATAAAACTTACGCTAAATACGAGTCCTACAAGAAGTGTCTTCGTAATTGAGACGAACGTATCCTGAAACGCCGGTCCTAATCGTGAAACATATTACACAGGTACACGAAAACGTCCGAGCAACAAGTACATTCTTATCAGGAACGAAATAGGCAAGAGACACGCTAATCGAAGCAAAACAGACGAAATTGGTGCTAGATTATAGAGAGTTGAAAAGCGAAAAGAGCCTGTCTACAACACCAGCACCGGGGCCCGCGGTGTCGCAGTTGCTTGAAGCACTGCGCTACAAGCCGGAAGGTAGCGGGTTCGATTTCCAATGGTTTCACTGGACCATAATCCTTCCGGCCGCACTAAGACCCTGGGGTTGACTCAACCTCTAACGGAAATGAGAACCAGGAATATTTCCTGAGGGTAAAGGCGGCCGGTGCGTAAGGCTGACAACCTCACCACTTTCAAGTGACGATTGTCTTGAAATCTGAGAGCCTAAACCTCTTGGAACCCTCTGGGTCTGTCCAGGACTGTAATGGGATCGGTTTACCTTTACCTTTACATTATCAGCACCAATTGTTACAATAATAACACCACTGCACTCATAGAAAACGACACTAATTCATTCGCAAAAACTACGACACGTCGTGATGTAAGATTGGATTTTGTTAAAAGGTACCTTCATGGGCTGCATAAGCCTTCTTCTATGCGTTAGATACTGGAAGAATTGCACAGTTAGTTGCTCTGGAATTTGAACACTTAGATAACTTCCGGACGTTTTACTTCCATTATTACTAACCAAACACATGTGTGCAAAGATTCGGATGTGTCAGTGGCTTAAAACTGCCTGCTGCTTGCGAGAAGTGTGGATAAACGAATTTTTGGGCAGCAAACATTTCCAGCTTGTTACTTGCGAATCCCCGTTGTGGGAAAAAATCGCGGATCCGTGAAGCCTATGTTCGCTTCACAAGGGCACCGTCCAGAGACGCAGTGCACAATGACGCGAACAGGAGAGCGCGAGCGGAATGGGTCAAATGACCATAATAGTACAAGTCTAATCATCAGGAAGAAAAGAAACATTACTCGGGACATAGAACTTGTAGAGTATGACGCCATGTCACTGGGCAATCAGTTCCCGAATTTTCTAGAAAACAAGTTTACTTAATCATCAAGTGTCTGCAGGTCCCAAAATAATTCTTCTTGGGCCACTAGGTAAAGGTAAAGGTAAACGTAAAAGTAAACCTAAAGCTCACCTTAGAACAGGCCAAGAAGGCCCAGAGGGGTAGTAGAGATATAGCTGTACTCATTTTTAACTTCGGCGCTAGATGAGGGTGGGTGATCAACGTCGCGCCCCGGCCGCTTTACCCCCGGTAAAGACGCGGTATCAATCGTATAGGAGGCTGGGTGGGGCCCAGGGCCGGCCCGGACGGGTGCGGAAAATCTCGCCCCCCACCGGGAATCCGGACCATAAGGAAAGTATTCTTATCGCCCTAAAAGTCGGAAACCGATCACCCAGTGATACGGCGTCATATCCCAAAATAATTGAGTCCGAAACTAAGAAGCCTTTATTAAAGTCTCGTGACTTGCAAACAAACGATTCTAACAAGAAGCAGAGCTACTGGTATTGAGTTCATACGTGAGTCATGATATTTTGAAGGTCATTTAACAGGAAAGCCTGCACATAGTTAAACAACTTACCGTATCAAGCAGATCGACGGCCTTCATTATGAAGTACAGCCACACCATTCTCACCTTCTGCACAGAAATTCAATTTCTACATTTGATTTAGTTTTTCTCTAACTAATAGAGACAAATTATAATGATTTCAAAAACTTACACCTGTGTGTCGGAATGTTGTACGTGTGCTTTCTTCTGGGTATTTCAATGACGTCTGAATTTCATATGCCGACGTTTCGGAATACCCTGTTCCATCTTCATAGGCGTGTAGGTAGACCTGCCTAACAAGATGGAACATACAGAATGTTCCGAAACGTCGGAATATAAAATTCAGACGCCGGGGAATTACCCAGAAGAAAGCATAAAACAAATTATAATGAGTTACATTTGAAAGTTGTTTTCAGTTGAGGGAGCACCGTTGTGTTTTCAATGATTAAAAGAAATATATTTTAAAAACGCAATTTTATTACATAAAATATAATTAATTAAAAGAACACAGCAGCGACATGTTTCGACTTTCATGAAGCCATCTTCAGGCTCTAACTTAAAATGGCCTTAATATAAATCGGCAATGACTTGAAATTACAAAATGTAGTTTACATTTATTGATAAATATATATTAGAATATAACATGTTAAATGTAAAATATAAAACATAAATAACCTGAGACAGTAGAGACAAGTAAAATGAAAACTTGATTATGATACGAATTCTATGCACAGAGCTGTCTTGTAGAATCTTCATGTTTGCACCGTGCGTCAATTATAATTAAACACTTCATTACCCAACAAATGCACAATATACAATATGTAGATACAATTAAAATTGTAAAATATTTATAAGTGCTGCAACATGTTTCGGATCACAGAGGATCCATCATCAGGGAGCCTTGTACAGTGGTTGGCTAAAAATTATAAGAATGATTCTATCGTGTCTGTTGACATGGACAGGGTCGGTGTTGTAACAGCATATTGTGACCGTGTGTGTGTGTGTGTGTGTGTGTGTGTGTGTGTGTGTGTGCAGTTCAGTGTATATGAAGGCACAGTGAACTGCACACACACACACACACACACACACACACACACACTCACACAGAACAGGTCATTGGATAATAAAGTGTTTAACCGTCTTGTAGAAACTGTAAATATTGTGCTATTATTTAAGATCGATTTCATTCGTATGATCGGAAACTTCTGTCTTGGGGTTACTTTTACGGTGCATATGGAGCGCTTTTCGATACAATGAGTAGAAGATTAGTATATGTGTGTATAAATACATTTATATTAATACATTTGAGAGTTGAAAGTGTGTAAAACAGAGGATAAATTTTTGGAACTTTACAAATCAGTGCGGTAATTGAAGCACACAGGATTGCGAGGAATATACAGACTCTAGCTCTAGTTAGAAAAGAGAAAGCAGACAAAAAAGTTTTCAGTTATTGTTTTTCATGTTACTACACCGTGCGAGTTGGTAAGTTTGTTCCAACATTGCGCAGGGAACGAGCTGACACTACCTCAGATTAATTGAGCTACAATTAACCTTTAAACCCTATCAGTTTCTATACGTGCCACCAGGTTTGACCTTCAACAATTCTACACGGTGCTCCCTTTGCTTTGAGTGTTTTTGTCCGGATCTGAGAACAGACAGCGACCTTTGCTGTATACTTCATTAACTGATTGGTTTTTATAAACATGTTGGAAAGTGTTTACAGCGCGGTACGGACTGATCCCTTATATATGGCAGATTGCGTTTAGTCTTTGGAATGTTAAGATGGAGAAAACACGTCACTTCGAGGCCTCCGAACAAATTTACCCCACACAATGTAGTCACCCAAGAACTGCGGTCGCCATAGCACCCGTCGTGCAACACTCAATATTTACGAAATACAGAAGGTCTCCTTTGATCTTTACTTTTTGTGTTTGGTTTAAGGACTCCGGTTTGCTGGGATATAAAGCTGCACCTTCCGTTTCGAAGGACAGCAGGAACTTGGAAACCGATTACCTGCCGAAACAGGAGTCATAAGCCAGAAGACCGGAATTATGAAATAAGATTTCATTGGTGGAACAGGTGCAAAATGAAAGATGGAGTAAATGCTTAGAATAAGACTTAAATAAATACGCGGGGAAGTAATCTGGCTGGAATGGCTGCTGTTATCGGATATGCAGATATAAAGCTGCACCTTCCGTTTCGAAGGACAGCAGGAACTTCGAAACCGATTACCTGTCGAAACAGGAGTCATAAGCCAGAAGACCGGAATTATGAAATAAGATTTCATTGGTGGAACAGGTGCAAAATGAAAGATTGGAGTAAATGCTTAGAATAAGACTTAAATAAATACGCGAGAAAGTAATCTGGCTGGAATGGCTGCTGTTATCGGATATGCAGATTGTGTACTTGTACCTGTATGCCGATTTCTGTATGTGAATAGTCGACGGGCTCGCAGAAGATGCGGAGCGTTGTACCCCAACCAAGCGCGTGACCCTGCAACAACCGGGTTCGGATGGACAACAGACAGTCAACAAAAAGAACGACACGAACCAATTGTTGTATATATACAGTATACCTCCTGGTGATGGGCTACAAATATGCCCGAAACATGTAGAGGTTGATTGACGAAATGAACTGAGAATAAATAATACATGAAGTTGGTTTTCATTACACAGATGTCTTCTATCCGCAGTTTGGGCATGCGCAATCAGAGCAGAATCACAGCAGCATGCTCTTAGTACCACACAGAACACCACGTCACTAACAGATTATAGTCTTAACTGAAACACCTTAGCCTGGTTAGTTACCAGCCATCACACAGTTTCGAACAATACACAAACATGTAGTAGACTCCAGTTGAAATGTGATGGCACACGGTGACCCACGGGAGGAGAAGTGAATTGGAAACTGGCGAATGGAGTGTGTAGCCAGTACTCTTCACACTACCTCGGAACATGGTGTATCCAGCATTACTACCGCTGATGCGCACACTTCGGCTTCCAGTAGTCGACTGAACTGACGTCCCACGCCGATTTAAATGGACTCGTCCTTTTTGCCGAAAGACGAAATCTGGTATCTGCGCGTGTGTCATCACATTTCAAACGCAGTCTGCAACGTCAGTGATATGTCTCCTTTACATATCCCAAACTATCAACCAGCCAATCCAATAATTATTTAGGCCAGCTATTTTCAGGTTATATTTCCTTAAATACGTATAATTTTGTGTCATACTTTGTCTAGCTTACTTTTCGAACAAGCCACAGGCAGCACAATATCTGCAGTAAATCGTACACCCGGACGACGGGTTCCAAGTTGAGAGCGGGTCTGTCTTTCATCAACCGGGGACCCAGACTCCTCACAAAATACACATAGAAAATGGCAATGCAGATCACAGGCCACGGCGAACCCATCAGAAACCATTGGTCGGACCTGTGGTCTGCAACACGGGATAAACAATACAACTGTTTTATAGAATCAGCTTTTAATGCCGCAACAAATTCGGCCCTAAAATTTGTAGTGTTGTGTTGTTGACACAAATTGATTTTTTTTTGTGGTTTTCTTTTAGCATTCTTATATATACTGTTTGTTAGTCATAAGCTAAATTTATTAATGCTTAGTTCTCGCCTCTCTTAAGACCAGGCATGGGAGGAATATAATTTTCTTCTAATTCTTTTGTTTATAACTGTACTCGTTAAGTGTATCGCGCGAGCAGTGTGTGGAGCAACACATGTAACAATAGTTGCTTTGTTCTGCGGCAGCAGTCTGCTGCGTAGCTTGAACTGTGTCTGAGCAGCAGAGTACGAAGCTGGAAGTCAGTGAGTGCGAACGGAAACAAAGAGTCCACTGAGAAGAATTGTAACTTATAAATTTCAATTTTAAATGCTATTACTCCACACTCTTGCACAATAAAACTCCAACACATTCTGCTGAGGGATTATTGAGGGTGTGTGTGGTCTGCCCGAATCCCCGTCTCAACCATAGTTAGGAGATCCGTCCTCCCTGGGAACCACATCTAAGATACGTTCCTTGTCGGGTCCGCAACGGATACAAGAGTAGGTCGAAATGTTTATTTAAAGTGCACCCCTGTACAGACACTGAGGCTCTGTACAGGCTGTACGGCCAATAGGGGGAGTGGAGGTATAGCTCTACTCTACAGGCACTGAGGCTCTGTACGGGCCGTACGGCCCATAGGGGAGTAGAGGTATAGCTCTACTCTACAGGCACTGAGGCTCTGTACGGGCCGTACGGTCCATAGGGGGAGTAGAGGTATAGCTCTACTGTACAGGCACTGAGGCTCTGTACAGACCGTACGGCCAATAGGGGAAGTGGAGGTATAGCTCTACTGTACAGGCACTGAGGCTCTGTACGGGCCGTACGGCCCATAGGGGGAGTAGAGGTATAGCTATACTGTACAGGCACTGAGGCTCTGTACAGACCGTACGGCCAATAGGGGAAGTGGAGGTATAGCTCTACTGTACAGGCACTAAGGCTCTGTACAGGCCGTACGGCCCATAGGGGGAGTGGAGGTATAGCTCTACTGTACAGGCACTGAGGCTCTGTACGGGCCGTACGGCCAATAGGGGGAGTGGAGGTATAGCTCTACTCTACAGGCACTGAGGCTCTGTACGGGCCGTACGGCCCATAGGGGGAGTAGAGGTATAGCTATACTGTACAGGCACTGAGGCTCTGTACAGGCCGTACGGCCAATAGGGAGAGTAGAGGTATAGCTCTACTGTACAGGCATTGAGGCTCTGTAGAGGCCGTACGGCCCATAGGGGGAGTGGAGGTATAGCTCTACTGTACAGGCACTGAGGCTCTGTAGGGTCCGTACGGCCCATAGGGGGAGTGGATGTGTAGCTCTACTCTTTCTTGACCACGGAACTAGAAGGGGATAAGGGGTCAGCTTCACCGCCCCGGCCGCTCTTTAACCCGGGAAAGACTAGGTACCCATTGTACAGGAAGCTGGGTGAGTCCCAGGGCCGATCTGGACAGATGCGGTAAGTCTTGCCCCCACCGGGATTCGATCCCCAGACCGTCCAGCCCGTAGCCAGTAGCTATATCGGCTGAGCTACCGGGCCCACGGTCGAAAACTTTACATTCTCAAAATTCACATTTTGCAGTCTGTTTCACAACAACCTTAACACATTAAATCATTCAGGGAATAATTTGACGGTCGCAGAGTTATGAGGCAAACCGTGACGCTATAATAAGTGGCTTAACTGATCGCAAGCCTGCCCACCCCCCCTTCCCCGTTGAGATTTGGTATGATATTTGTGAAGGAATGTGGGCCGTGTAGCTCAGTTGGTATAGCGACTGACTACGGGCTGGACGGTCCGGAATCGAGTCCCGTTGAGGACGAGTTATTCCTCCCGTCCAGACCGGCCCTGGGGCCCATCCAGCCTTCTGTAAAATAGGTACCGCGTCTTTCCCGGGTGTAAAGTGCGGCCGAGGCGTGCTGCTGACCACTCACCCCCTTCTAGTGCCGCGGTCATGGAAGAGTACAGCTATACCTCTACCCAACCTCTGGGCCACACCGGGCCTGTAACGGGAACATTTTTACCTTTTACTCTTTATTTGTGAAGGAATGGACAGAGGAAGCATTGCCTGCTTCAAGATAGCTTTCAATTTTCTTCTATATGACATGAAAAAAACCACGAAACCACAAAGCAAAAAAGAACTACTCTTCTTGAAATATCCAATCAGACTTCTTATTGACTGATAAGTCCAGCACATTAACACCACCTCCCACCCCTACGTTCGTTTGTTTCTGGGGCGCAACAGCAAAACTCGGGCCTAGGTCGCCTCATTTGTGAGGTATGGATATCACACAATTGGTAGTACTCCTCTGAATGAGTGATCAGCTTGTCGCAGAGGCCGTTACTTTCACAACGCACGAACGGTTTGCCCTCAGTGGGATTCGAATTCGCAACCGCAACAATCAAGCCGTTTCAAACCTTAAACCTTATGGCCACCGGAATCCGCTCAACGGCTGTATGTGAAAAAGGTAAACCATTCCCATTACAGGCCCGAGGTGTCCAGAGGTTCCAGGAAGTTAAGGTTCACAGATTACATGACAATGGCCCAGGATGGTGGTAAGGTTGTCAGGCTTACGTACCGGTCGTTTTTACCCCCAAGAAATATTCCTAGTACTCATTTTTCTTAGAGGCTGCGTCGAACCCATGGCCATAGTGCGATCGGAAGGATTATGTCAATGAAAAATTCAAATGACACCAGCTGGAATCGAATCAGAGACCTTCAGATTTGTAGCACAGCACCTTAATAACTGTGCCACCGCGGTCCCAACGGCTATATGTAAGGGGTAAATTATGACGAATTTTCTAACGCTGCCTACCCATTCCTGCTTTAGTGTGTGCTTTAACGTGATAAAATAACCATCAGCCTACGTTTATCGTTAAGAAAGAGCGCCATTTTACGTTTATTTTGAAATATATGGCCAAGGTAGAAATATGTTAATGTCTGAAAACTTACGCGAAACTTAATGTGACTTCATACGGCAGACTCAGTAGAATGTTGGCCAAATACAATACCGAAAGCGTCGCCATACCACCCAGGAAAATATCAAGCTACATGCCACCAACCAAGGATATACAGGGTCCCTTGTGAATGTGGCAAGGTGTACATCGGACAGAGCGGACGGTCCATCCAGCTCCACATTAAAGAACACGAAACACACATGAGACTGGTTCAACCCGACAAATCAGCGGTTGCCGAACACAGTTTCAATCATGACAACATCATCAGATTACAGGATACTAAACTCCTCTCCTCTAAAACTGGCTACATCGATCGTCTCATCAGAGAAGCCATCGAAATAGAGATGCATCCTATTAACTTCAACAGAGATGGGTGTTTCAACCTCAGCAGATCCTGCAAACCACTGCTACACAAACTCAACAAAAGGAGACAGCCACCCAGTACACTACAGTGATCCCACCAGCACTCGCACTTATATACCTCCCCCTTCCACAACCTGTTGTGCACCTACCCGCCCCCATTGGCTCCTCCACCAGCCTGCCAGAACCCTGTCAGGTATAAATACACCACACATCCCATCCCCTGTCATATTTCATCCACCTGCCTATGAAGATGGAACTGATAGAGGGTTCCGAAACGT
>Ga0123354_10018015_pt1 | contig 11070 bp, 8 predicted proteins | sample TergutLab28metaG_2_FD_97872 | JGI IMG/M metagenome (GOLD analysis project Ga0123354, IMG submission 97872) | Labiotermes labralis P4 segment gut microbial communities from Petit-Saut dam, French Guiana - Lab288 P4 | ecosystem: Host-associated > Arthropoda: Insects > Digestive system > Gut ... | reverse complement strand
GTTAGTTAGTTAGTTAGTTAGTTGGTTAGTTAGTTAGTTGGTTAGTTGGTTGGTTAGTTAGTTATTTAGTTAGTTGGTTGGTTAGTTAGTTAGTTATTTAGTTAGTTAGTTGGGTGGTTGGTTGGTTAGTTAGTTAGTTAGTTAGTTACTCACTCAGAATGGCTTTCGTATAGCGCCTTGAAAATAGGTCCATCAACTGCGTGCTGTCAAATCCTTCTTCGATAAAATGAAATTTGTACAGCCGTAAAGTAATCATAAAATACGGTAAAGTAACACACTTATCTAGAAACAACAGCATAAAAAGTTTAGTCCTTCTGTCTCAGTAAGGATTGTGGTTCTGTGTTATGGCTTTGTTTGTTATTCGCTGCTGTCATGCTGCAAAGAACTAACCATGCGAGAACTTTTGAATTTATCTGAAATGACGAAGCGGATGTAGAATAAGAATGAAGACGTCGACCTGCAATAATACACATAGCAATAACATGAACATGATAGAATTTAAAATATTGGAGTTTTATTCAAATTTTTTTTTAAAAAATATCAATATTTTTATGGTAAAGAGTTTTACGTGACTCTATAAATTCTACGGACAGTGTGGTTATTCTGACGATGATTGAAAATAGCCGAAACACGTTGCGTGGATACTTTCAGTGAAGAGACTTTGTGATATTAAGATACACGCAGCCTTGCTTAATAATAGAGCACGAAAGCCGTTGCTCTCTGATATATAAATTAACAACTTAAATAATAGCAATGCTATTAGCGTCATACAGCCACTACTCCCTCTTTCTGTAATTAATCGTTTTAATTTCCCTCTATTTAGAACAGTAATTCTGCAATGATTCGATTTCAAAATTCTCGTTACTTAAAACGGGATGCTGTGAGGCTGCGATTAGGGCAGAATACATTTACTGTCTGTCCCACATCTTATATCCCGTTACAAAGAGTATGATAACCGGCGGCAGTGTTTCGAAACGTGGTCACCTTGCATGAAGGAACTGAAGTGAGGTACTCTTCCGCACTGGACTCTGCGTGTACTTCATTAGCATTCACTATCCTGTAGTAATTATACATAGCGTCTGTTGTATCATTACGAAACTACGCTTAGCCTCAACGTGTAATTACGGCTTGTGCATAATTCTCGCAATAAATATCACTTGTTCTCATAGTGACGAAAAGCGCCTATTACAGGAGCCACATCCGTCCGTCCGATTGTCTATCCGTCCGTTTGTTCGCATGTATCAGCTCGCTCGCACTGGACGGATTTACGGGTAAAATCTGATAGTGGGTACTTTTATGAAAATATGTCTAGGAATGCTAAATTTGGTTAAAATCGGGCAAAAATAACACTAGCTTTACGTGAAGACCTAAATATGTTTCATTGTTGTCGGCAACATTAAATCACTATAAAAGCGCTCTCTTCTAGTGAAATGACACCAGGAATAGCCGATGGAACACGAATGTCGTAAAATATTACGTTGTAACTTCACTGCCTATTTTGCTGTAATGGGCGAAGACTGTGCACTTTCTTCAATTGGAACTGAATTTTTATGCTGGGCTCATTTATGAGTCACTTCAGTCTAACTACCACCTTCATTACTTATTCCCGCAAGATCCATATTAATATTATATTTCGGTCTTGTTCTTCCTAGTGGTTTTGTCGTGTCACCTTGAAATTTGTAAGAATGTCTTGATTCCCTCATCCGACCCTACTGAGGCTTTCATAACATCCATTCATTTCACTACAGTGCAGATTTACGCTACAGGCTGGACGGTGCGGGGATCGAATCCCGGTGGGGGTGAGATATTCTGCACCCGGTCGGACTTGCCCTGGGATCAACCCAGCCTCCTATACAATGGGTACCAGACGTTTCCCGGGGGTAAAGCGGTCTGGGCGTGGCGTTGACCACCCACCCCATCTAACGCCGAGGTTAAAGAAAGAGAAGAGTTATACCGCCATTCCCCCAATAGGACTTCGTGGCCTGTTCTAAGTTGAACTTTTACATATATGTGTATGGACAGTTACCGTGTTGATGTCTCGATACCCTGTCTTTACATGTCTACAGGTACGGTGCTACAGGTCAATGAGAACAGGGGCCTCTGATTTTATAAATTCTGTTGATACATATTCGGTAGGATTACCTTGTATGACGAGCGAGCTACTTGCTGCTATCTGCATGTTACATGACAAAACAGAGAAACACAAACACCTGGAGTGGAAATCAAGTTCGCAGTCCCGCTGTTCGATCTGTAGAAAACGCAAAGTGAGATCATTGTTTTCGGCATTCTTCATATACACGAAGTAAAGGTACATGTTTCAGTATGTTCATTTAATGTACAAACTAAAGGCACTTAACAACAAACGACATTACTTTCACTTTACTCCGACATGTTTCGGCATAGCAATGCCATTTTCAGGTGTGCACACTATGGTTAAAACAATTTACAGTAAAATGGATTGCATCCTGGCATTTAATAACCTTCAGTACATTCTGATGTTTATACCAATTTTTATGTGGATAGAATATATCAGTTTTGTACTGTGTTGTAGGCATTATGTATCAGTCCCATTATAATACATTTAAATATAAAACATAAAATATTTAAAACCTATGTAATTAGATCTAAGACACTGACTTTTGCTATGCTTGTGGTATGTAGACCGTTGTCTTTTGCCGTTTTCTGTTTAGCTATTCCTTCAAGTCTGTTAAGTTCTGAATAGCCTCAGTGATGGTGTTACTGCTGCTGCTATTATTATTATTATTATTATTATTTGCATTCATAAAGTATATTAGAGTCGAATTATAGATATCAGGGGTTAAATACTTTCAATCTTGTAAGTGTGTTTGTTCGTGTTTCTAGTGTTTTTAACAAAGCTGGGACTATAATTTATATCGTGCAGTCCTGGTCCAAACTATCTGCCTTATTCCGGGTTGCGAGAAAAATAAATGTTGACAATTGCTGGCCTGTAGTACACTTCAGGGAACACATGTTCACGTAATTGTTGACATGGCAATCGTGTGGGACTTCTTATTATTTACGGATCTTAGGTGTATTTTCCAGTACACTTAAGGTCCTTTCAGTAGAATCGGCCTTACAGAATTTACCCTGTGCTGAGGAATAAAGTCTTCTGGGCTGTTACACCACGTCAGTTAGTAGCTAAATAGTTACTGACACTTGGAATGTTCATAGCACTTTCATCTGCAGGGCCATTCATTTCAACAAGTGAGATTAACATAGAGTGTTTTAATTGTCGTAGCATTGCTTCAGTGCAGCGTGTATGCCATCAACGTTATAAAAGTTTCTGAGACCGGTTGCAGGATATACATAATATGACCATAAAGAAACGAAAAAGTAAGAGAAGAGCTAAATATGTATAATTTAAAGAAAGTTATTGTGGAATACAGCTGCAAGTGGGCACAGTATTTATTTAGAATTAAGGGTGAACCCATTACCATTGTTGTGTGTTTATGAACTCCTACCGGAAGAGGAATTATGGATCGACTAAGGCAAAAATAGAGAGGTCAACACTCAAGAAGCGAGGCCAATCCTGGATTGTTTATACCCTGTTGGCACTTTTGATGGTTATTATTATTATTATCATCATCATCATCTCCTTTATGCAGGGTATTTTTACTTATATTCCTGAGACAAACTATGTCCCTAGGGAATACAATGTTGCAGCTATTCTGTTGTTACTATTCATGGTGCTTATATCCTTAGTTTTAGTGTTGAATCTATTGTACTTTTACATTAGCACTTTCCGAAGTATGTGTGCATTGCTCAATATGGTTGTTTTCTGGAGTTCCTTGACTTCATGTTTTCCTTGTATGTTACTCACGTATTTTCTAAATGACTTTGAAATAGTCCCAGTCGCCCCTATTATTACTGTCCCAGTCGCCCCTATTATTACTGTCCCAGTCGCCCTATTATTACTTATTATTATTATTATTAAAATTTAATTTAACTTAAATTAAAACACTGAAGACAAGAACCCAACTTCTCTCGTAAATACAGCGTTCTACCTGCAGAATGAGAGACCAGTATCCCTACTTCCTAAGAGGAAGGTAAAATTGTAAGTGTGCGGGCATGTACCTTACATCAGTATTTGGAATTTTAGGTATAAGATGGAAAGATAAAACATTCTGAATTTCCTACAAGCAGGCATTTGTCCAATTTAATCTCTTCTTTCAGGAATAAAAGCTTTCTTAGAATTTTATCGCTTCCTCTTTTAAATTTGCTGCATCATTCTGTGACTTTCACCAGTTTCATAAACCATCAATCACAAATCAATCATTGTATCAAAAGCTATTGTATGGTGCTGCACAGTATTGATGTACACGTATTCGTCAGTTTCTGTCCGTCTAAAATCTGCTACCTGCGCCTCCGCTGTACACGATCAGTTCTCACTTTCTGGATGCGCCTCAAGTTACATCATTTGGGTCTGCACATCTGTAGAAACAAAATTAACATAGGAAACAATGGAGGATTTGAAGCTACTTGTTGATGATCTTTGCTGAAAATCTGTGTTAAAATCAAACTAAATCGTGTCAAGAAGATCTACATAAAAATGACTTCATTCCCTCCTTATGTGGCATAATTGAGAACTACTCGTCTGTTATAATATTATAGAGACACTGTCTATTGGAAACGGATTAAATTACATGAGCCGTACCAGACACAGCGATTCGTTAATTAATACTCCCGCTTCATACTGGTGGGTCGAGAGGTACAAATCTTGGTCATAAGAACCCGCATCTTGCTTTATATTTGTGTTTTTTCTCTATTAGCCCTTCCAGACACCGGAGTGCTAGTGGATAAATTGCGTTACTAAAGAATTCATTATGTGCTTCATTTTACAAAGTAAAATGAAGCACATAAATAACAGGTGCTCCGCCTACCATAAAGATATTTCTTGGTTTATTTTAAAATAATTATCCGGAGAATCCGCAACAATGAAGGGAATAATTTTTACGGCTAATTGACGTTATATGAAAATATAAACACGCGACATGTTTCAGCACAACTATGTCATAATTAAAGGTGCATATAGTTGAAAAATTGTTGGAAGTTTAACACTACATTACCGAATGCAATACACAATACTTGTAATAACTTTCATTGATTGTCCATAATTATCTTTGTCTTATCCCTTTATATGAAACTGTTTTTAATGTCTTAATGTTTAATTAACGAAAAAAATTGTGTGAGGTTGACAACTATTCTCGTTCTTAAATTAGGCTTTAATCTAAAACAGCCCAAAAAATCTCACTTTAATAATATTAAAAAATAAATTTTTGAAGTCCACACAATATTCACTTAAATATCACAATATTACCTTTTTAAATGTGTGGATTAATTTGGGGTAAATGCGTAAGAAAGAGTGGGGATGACTACCAGTGCTACTTATTTTATTCCATAACACAATGCTGAACTTTCAAGAGCATCTTTTCAAAGCAAATCAGCCTCCAGAGCTTAACACAGGTGTGCTGAGGCCTGTTGGGTGTTTGAGTAGTTTTAAAAGATTTCATTCTATTATATCGAATAAAATCTGACGTGTTATGTGGTTTTAATACTGTTTTGTATTCACAAATCTAGTAGCAGTGAAGTCAGATTTAAAAAAAAAAATCTTTTTTAATCCAAAATAGGTAAGTAAGAACCATTCAGTTTTAACTTTCTCTGCATATCATTTTTGTACGCCTCGCAGCAAACCCCTAACTTCTATAACATTTATGTTTTGACTTAATACTTGTTTGAAAACCTAACAGTATTTTGTAAAGGCAAAATATTTTCCCGCATAGTGAAAATCTGGAGAAACTCCGTACGCCTATTTCAAATACATATAACATTTGTAGACCAGTCATACACGTTGTGTTCTTAGAAGAGTGGGCCTAATCAAAGATGTATAATAAATCCGGTCAAAACACAACAACAATTTTCGTTCACAGATTAGCTACATGTTTCTAACAAACATGGTCATCATCAGAGAAATACATACACAGCTGTGCGGAGATTGAGATTTGAGTGCGTGTGGCTTAATATCACATTCTTTCTTTCTCCCTTTTCATCTACTAGAGTCAAATTCGCTACAATCTAATTTAGCTGATCTCCAGCAGCATTAACATTATCTGAGAATGGGCTCAGAATATTAATGTCAGGTTTGTGCAGAAAGGAACAGATACTGCTATTAAAAACCACGTTGTTTTGAATGTTTTTATTCTACCCATGTACTAATTTTTCAAAAATCTTGTGTCGATAATAATCGTGAATGACGATTTGGGGATGACCTCAGAGGAAACGGCCGTATCCTTTTGTATTTATCCCAGCAGTGGCCAGAGGTAATAAGAAAACCTCAAGAGAACTTCCGTTGTGAAATCCGAGCTCCGGCAAAGTAGGAAACAGGCCTCTACAACGATGGCCATTGAAAATGCTGTCTGTTGATACAAGTAGATCCATATTGTGGAAGGCGATGGAGTGCTTACTGAAATAAAAAGGGTTTCCTAAACGAATTTGTTCACCACATCCCACTTACCACCAATGGAGCCCGAGCGGGACTAGCAGCCACTGTTCGTTCTGACATCCAGATAACATGCCTTTTGAACGCTGCGTCCTGGTGATTTATTCAGTCCACTGCGTTTGGATGAAAATGTGGCTTACCCAGAGGTATTCAGTGAATATTAGCGCAGCATCTCTTCGGGTCGGATGCCGTAACCTCTGACCTTTGTGAGATCACATTGCAACCCACGTACCGCACTTAACGTTTCTATTCACAGCGTGTTTATACGGGTAATTTATTTATTTTTTGGCCCCTTCAAAAAAAAAACCAACAGAGGCGTTAGAGTTGGAAGTGGGGCAGTGATTAATTTCTGTTAAAGAGACCTTTGTTTTGAAGAATCTGAGTCACCGGCTGGTCTCGGGCCAATCTCGCAATCATGTGAATTAAACACTGATGTCTATAAACATTCACGTCCACAGAAGTCAGTGGCAAACAACCAGTGCCAACTTCCCTGTGGCCTTTTCTCAGCCATTGCATTAGTATTAGGCATATTCATCATAATTTAATCCTCGTGACAGCTAGTTATGTTTTTGTCTTTATGTGTGATACCCCGTTGTTATATACAAATTAAACAGGTAGGAAGAGGAGCAGTCGGTCTGAACTACTACTTTGCAGTGTCTTATTGTATACTGGGCGACATGTTTCAGCTTTTTGCTAAAGCTAGTATAATTTTTTCCAAATATTTTTCTCCACATAGAGGCGTACTGATGTAAATGAAACTGGAAAGTGCAGGCCGTAACATGCACTGTACGGCGTAATGATATTTGTACGGTATGCAAAAAAGGAGAGGAAAAATACGAGGTCAAATAAAAAGTTTAGGTTATTGGTGTGTAAGAAGAGATACGTAGGAAGCAAAAGAAATTTCTTTTATTTTCCTTCAGAGTGATTTTTCTAACGCACTTTCTAATTTTTCTAAAATTTTGTGCAGCAGTTATCCAATGCGTACAACGAAACGGCATTATTTTCGACGTCCATATTCTTCTTTATGATCTCGAAATCCTGAAATATTTTTCCTTTGAGGGCTGTTTTCACTTAGGGAATAAAATTAATCGGCTGGCGCAAAATCAGGTGAGTAAGATGGTTTGCGGATAACCATTCCGCGTTGAGCCAGCAAGCGCTTTACTATCATGGTAGAATGACCAGTGGCATTATCATACAAAAGAAACCGTACATACACAAGTATTGTCTCTACCAGCGAAAGTCCGGGCTCGATTCCAAATCAATCCCGTGGGATTATTGGTGGATAGAAAATTCCTCGAGTATTTAGGCTTTCCCTTGTCAGTATCATTTCACCAACACTCGACACTCAAGTGCAGTTAATTTACCACTGTTACTCTACAAACCTCGAAACTGAAGTAGCAATAATATTATCTTTTCTCTTGTTACGTAGCTGAGTTCGGCTCGCTTCCCTGTCGTCTTCAAGATTGGGCATGCGCATGGAGGACTGGGGAAAGTCAAAGTGGATACAAACAGCGACTTCCAGGACATGGCGTCTGTAGTTGCTGTATCCAACACGTACTGCACAACAGAGCCGTACGTGGATAGCAAGTATGACATCCATGTGCAGAAAATTGGGCCCAATTACAAGGCCTTCATGTAAGTACATTCTCACAGTCCTACAGCGTATATGCACGGGCAGCTCAGAATTAGACAGCAATCCGCAGCTTTCCTCCGGAAACGAACCCGTATACACGTCGCGAATAACTTAGTTACGTCCCACGAACGTCGAATTGTTGCACTGAAGGTAACTTTTCAAGATTTTACTTCGCGGGGATTGGGACGAGAAAGAGAATGTGGAGTTGTAAGTCACAGATGTAACATGTTCCATAGCCTAATACGTGAGGAAGACAAAAGAAGAGGTAGGAGGAAGAGGCGGCAACCTAAACCCTCAGGTTCCATAACATGGAATTTCTTAATAGTCTAAATATCATTGTTGAGAAAATAAAGTGCGCTGTGGAAGCAACCTGAAGGTTATTTAACTGATACTTGTTAAACAAAACTTCAGTTACAGTTTTGCAGAAATCACACCCCGCCTCCACTAAAAATTCCTGTCAGTTAATTATGTGTCGAGAAATATTACATAACAGGTCTTTATGCTGAGAATCATAGAAAGCATTACAATATATGTGAGTGAAGTGGAGAGTTTCAGTTGAGTTCACAATGTATTTTATCACTTGGTACAGGAGCTGGTTTTCTGCCTCATACATGCACTCCTGTTCATCAAATTGCTGATAAGCGTTATGCTTTTTGGCATAGGTCAACGGAATTAGAGACATTTGGACTCTATTTTTCTGAAGGTCTACCATCAAAGACATATAATTTTGGCCAGGCTTCCATCAGAGACCAACTCTAGGCTCTCCCTTTGCATTGCTGGGTTCATTTTACTGTTTTTAACAATCAGATTTCAAGACTGTCATCAATTAGGCAACAGCTGAACTTTTATTATATATAAAATCACAATGGCATAAATTCTGGTAAAAATGAAGGAAAATATTTTGTGTCTACCTAAGATATGCATCATCACAGTGTCATGCCCCAAATCAGAAACCTCAACTGCTGTGGAAATCCTCAAAACTCACATAACCTAACTAACCCAGGTAAAGAATGTGGATATAAAACAACCCTGAAAAATGGTAAACCTTGTACTGTTGGTTGCTGTGATGGTGTTTCCCTTAAGCAATAAATGCTGAGTCTGTACTCCCTCATAATCTATAGAACATCATTTTACTCTGCTAATGACAGTGCAGACAATGCCAGTTTAATGACCAGCACAGCTAATGGGATTAACCTTACATTGCATTGGGGAGTGACGTTTTCAGTGTCGTGAAACGTAAATGGTCAGGTGTCATACAGTAGGAAACACAAAATGTGAATTTTCTGTCTACATATTTTCATTCTCTATGACACTGTGGTCATAAACAAAAACACAATTGCATTTTAACACCCTCAAAATTCCAAGAAAAATAACAGCTGAATTGTTACTGATATGTATTGGAAAATGACGAAAGAACAGATTTTTATGTATGTATAACAGCTGAAGTTGAGATTACCATAAAGCTTGTAAGAGCAATAATAATATTGCTATTGCCCATAATCAGTTAACAAAAATATATCATTATGATCAGTAAAATGTATTCATTTGCATCTGAACCTGTTGTACCCTTCCAGCCTACAGGAATACCTTCTTGCAAGTGCAGGCTTCCATCTATTGTCTGGTCCTGGTTCATACAGTCAGTTTATGTTACTTTTTTTATTAAGTGATGCCCTGATGGTTACGAGGCCATACTCATTATTGAAAATCTGTTTGGTTTAGTCAGCACTGAGTCAGTCCATGCAGATATATGTTTCTGCTGAATGTTCAAAATGGCTGAGTGACCTTATGCCAGACAGTGCTGTGATATGTTGAAGTGTCTTACCTTGCTGAATTCCACATAACCCCAGGGCTTCATACACTTCCACAATCTCTTAATTATTTATTAGGTACTTAGAGTTATAACTAATCTTTGGGTATATATAAATGTAGAAATAATTATACCGAAATTAAGTTTGGCTTGTTTTGTAGTTAGAGCCATTAAACTTTTGTGACGCAGGATACCTTGAAGATGGTTACCAGTCTTACTTCCATTCTATATTTAATTATAGGATAATCTTCTAGAGAAATTCCTCATATAGTAATAGTATTTTCAAACTACAGAAAAGAATTATTAGAATTATCTTGGGTGTAGGAATCAGGGATTCATGTAAAGAATTTTTTAAAATATCAAATATTTTAACACTGATCTCACAATACAAGGGTGTATCCAAAAGTTCCAGGACAGTACTTGTAAAAAGAAGTTTGCTTACCTTGGATGTTAAATTCCTCCATCACCTTCAAAGTACTCCCCTTTTGCACGAATACATCGGTCCCAGCGTTTCTGCCATTCTTGGAAGCATCCCTGGAAGCCCCTTTTTGGAATTGTATCAAGTACCCGCTGTGATTCCTCTTGAATCTCTTCAATTGTGTCGAATGTTCGACCCTTCATCCGAAGCTTCAGATTAGGGAAGAGGAAAAAGTCACAGGGGGCCAGATCGGGTGAGTATGGGGGATGGGGGATCACTGTCATGTCGTTCTTGACCAAAAACTGCGAAACTTTAAAGGACCTGTGAGCCGGGGCTTTGTCGTGGTGGATAATGAGGTTCTGGTTTCGCCATTTCTGTGGCCTCTTGCGCCGCACATTTTCACGTAACCTTCTTAGAACATCACAGTAGAAGTCTGCATTGACCGTCATTCCAGGCGGGACAAATTCCTAGTGTACGATCCCCTCTTGGTCAAAGAAACAAATGAGCATCATCTTCAATTTGCTTTTTTGCATACGTGCTTTTTTGGGTCTTGGAGACCCAGGACTCTTCCTTTGCGAAGACTGCAGTTTTGTCTCTGGGTCGTAAGCATAAACGATGCTTTCATCGCCTGTGATGACGTTCAAGAGGAGTGTGGGATCGTTTTTCACAGTTTCCTTCAGTTCCTGACAGATCGC
>Ga0123354_10018014_pt1 | contig 11071 bp, 6 predicted proteins | sample TergutLab28metaG_2_FD_97872 | JGI IMG/M metagenome (GOLD analysis project Ga0123354, IMG submission 97872) | Labiotermes labralis P4 segment gut microbial communities from Petit-Saut dam, French Guiana - Lab288 P4 | ecosystem: Host-associated > Arthropoda: Insects > Digestive system > Gut ... | reverse complement strand
CATGTTTTACGTTCAATAACGTTTTTCCGAAAATCGTACCGTTTATGATATAATGTGGAACATGTAGTTGTTCTTTATGTAATAAATTCTATGCATATCTCTACCATCAAATAACGTTGTGTTAGACAAGTACATACATCCCAATCTAGCTTTCTACCTGACAAAACACAACACTCACAACAGAAAAGAATCCATGCCCTCGGTGGGATTCGAGCCCACAATCTCAGCAGGCGAGGGGTCGCAGACCTACGCCATAGACCGCACGGCCACTGGGATCGGCCTCTGTTGTGTTCGGTAATGTAAAATCGAGGGTTATTTCAAGGTAACAGTTCGTGTGGGTCGACCACAAAGTTAACGTATTGTGGGATAAGTTGCGACGTAGTTTGGGCAGCAGCTCTCGACGTGTCCAAGGATTCTGGTAGATTAATCTTCAGCAGTATTCTTGGACGAAAGCACTGTGATCTTCCAACGATACAACGCCCAGTCACAGAACGCTACGATCCTCAGAAAAACCCACTGCCAGAACTGCAGATAGTGTAATGGATCTGTCTGGCTGAGGACGGAATCGTAAGGTCACAGGGAATAAAATGCCTGTCCATTCTCAAAAAGACAGACAATTTACGCTTAAAAGTAAAGCTGATTTGCGTTCGCATAACCATTTTTGCCGTCGGAAAACGATAAGTATTACGCATTTTCAATGTGTGTTCGTAGCCTTAATTATCCAGCATGCACAGCGCATCGCCATCTGGTATTGCCATCCGTGGCATATCTGTCCCTGCCATAATTTTCCACATTATATCATAAACGGTACGATTTTCGGAAAAACGATATTGAATGTGAATATGTGTTTTGATCTTCTTTATAACTTTTATCTAAAATATGTTTTATTCTAAGAGTATGCGAGCGAGATATTGTCATAAATGTACACAGGCTTCAAGTAAAGTACCCTTTATTATTTTCGGATTTTCATAAAATATTAATTGTCCCGGCACATTTTCGAAAAATTCTCACATGTCAAATTTCATTAAAATCCTTCCGGTGGAATCCGAGTTGTTTCATGCGGACGGACAGACGGACAGACAGACATGACAAGGCTAATAGTCGTTTTTCGAAATTTTTCCAACGGGCCTAAAAACCAGTCAGTTAATGCTGTATAGGGAAATAATCGCTGTTTGTTCTCAGATCCACACAAAACACATAAATACACTGTGTGGGCAAAACGTAGAATTGTTGAATGTTAAACTGGCGGTACATATAGTGACCACTGGGCTTTAAATGGTTAAATCTCTGTTATAAAAACCAGTCAGTTAATGTTGTATAGGGAAATAATCGCTGTTTGTTCTCAGGTCCACACAAAACACATAAATACACTGAGTGGGCAGAACGTAGAATTGTTGAATGTTAAACTGGCGGTACATATAGTGACCACTGATCTTTAAAGGGTTAAATCTCGGTTATACAAACCAGTCAGTTAATGCTGTATAGGGAAATAATCGCTGTTTGTTCTCAGATCCACACAAAACACATAAATACACTGTGGGTAGAACGTAGAATTTTTGAATGTTAAACTGGCGGTACATATAGTGACCACTGGTCTTTAGAGGGTTAAATCTCGGTTATACAAACCAGTCAGTTAATACTGTATAGGGAAATAATCGCTGTTTGTTCTCAGATCCACACAAAACACATAAATACAGATGTTTATGACGGTAAATGAAGCCGTACATAAAGTGACAATTCTGTTTTATACGGACTGTCGGAGATGAACAAGACATAACTGAATGCCATCGTTCTGTTGCCGTAATCTGTGTTTGCCAACTCAGTTGACTCAGCTGTAAAACACATAACTGGGTCAACATTTGGAATGCCGCACTTTCTATGTAGATCGAAAGATCGTGTTTGTTTCTCCTGGTACATTCCTTATCGTGCTGCGAGCAGAGTCATGCAGTCGTGAAACCCCGTGCTTTATCGGCAACATCTCCGACATCTTAGCGTGTGGGGTAGACTACATATACTGCTGCAGGCGTTACATCGCCGGTCCGTGTTATCATAGACGCTCGTGTGGAATTCTATGATCTTCAAACCCAAGACTTGAACGCAAAAAGTTAATTTTACGGACGCGCCTGTTTGTACGACCTAACTTCGTGTATTACTGCTAAGAATCTAATCCTAAAATTGCAAACCCCATAACAGAGGTAGCTTGGCCTAAAGTTACTGTTCTGGATTCGTATTCGGAAGATAACGGTTTAGAATCTTGGATATAGTGAGAGGACTTCTGTTGCAGTCTTCAGGCTGGTAGAGTTCATAAATTAGGCCACGACCGCTTCCATGTAAAATATTTGTACTTCAGTATTACTCCATCATACAAACTTATATATGCTGATACACTAACAGAATTACTTTAGAAACAAAGACACAGCTACTATTTTATTCTGTGTCGATTACGACACCGTACATTCTGGTAGGTAAAAGAACCCGCTGCTTATGTCTTCAGGACAGAGGAAAGCGAAGTTGGAAAAGTGGCTGGCTATGTAGGAGAGAGTAAGGAACGGTTCAAGGGTCACAGAATCCATATTGGAAAATTGACTCAACTCTACCTTGAAGACGGAGTCTGTGTGTTGCTTCGAAGTGTTGATATTCACTTACAAGAATGCAAGCAGCGATGTTACAACAGACAAAGTTGTGGACCTTCACAACCATGAGAAATCTCAGATATCATATTTGAGAGTTCGACAGGAAAAACAATTGAATATTTTAAATGATTTGATGGAATGTGGCATGAACTGACATTAATTTGTTAAAGCCTAATGGTTACGTGATGCATCAACAGGTTTAACATTCAAGAATTTTATATTCTGCCCACACACACTGTATTTATGTGTTCTGTATTTATCTCAGAACAAATAGCGATTTTTGCCCCACGTAACATAAACTGATTGGTTTTTAAAACTGAGATGAAAAGTGTTTACTGCGCAGTACGAACTGGGTATTTAAATAAAGCAGTCTGCGCTTCGTCTGTAAAAGATTAAGTAACATGAGCTGATGCCATTTGACATAAACCGACATCGAATTCTTAATTAATCTCAGCATATGGCAACAAACGCTACAGCAGTCACTCCATACATTACATTCACCAAGCACATTGCTCAGTTCGACAGCCCAGTACCACAACTTGACCAACTTCCGCTTGTTCAGTGGTTCACTGGACAAACAAACAACTTGATTTCTTGTTACAAATGGCTGTGCGGCCCTTGTACTAACTGTTGGTTTCTCTAGACTACAGAATTCGCGAGGAATTCTGTGCATTACTTAATTAGAGTTAATAAACTGTCTGCTGGAACAAACAAAGAATTTTCTCAGACACAAGATAAGTGCCAGCCGTGGGTGAAAACCTCAGCCTCACATTTTTCTAAGTTCCGGAGGACTTTCCAGCAAAATGGGGAAAATGAGCACGTGTCAGCGGCATGATATCACCGTTGCTTCTGTAGGATCATTCAATTTAAAAAGTAACATGACCTAAAACAGGCAACATTCATTAAAATGTTTAATCTAGAGTTGAAAAGGAAGACATACGTGTAAATTTCAAATTATTCGGTGTAATTAACTAACAAACTGACTGACACACTGACTAACAAACCACCCAATCAACTATTGCATGAAAATCTAAGAGTTCTCAGCTAGGTACAGTCTTCTTGGGAAGGCTTATTACTGTGTTCACGACATCCCAGATTTGGTCCCTATTATGAGCCAGATTAATCCAACCTAATTTACAGTGCCTTATACGCTTAATGCACATATGAATGTTACCCCACTTAAAGGTTTCTTTCCCAAGTCGTCTATTTATTCTTCACAACGAAAACTCTCCACGCTTTTCTGTTCCCCCTTATTTGTGTCAAATCTCCACCCCACCCACCCCCAAACTCATTCTCCATAACTTGATCAACGGAATACGATTTGGTGACGAGAACAACAACTTTTACTTTGTGTGCCGTAAATTGAAGGTAAACATAATCTGTACACTGCCAGCAGTAAGCTTTTGATGCAACAAAATGAAACAGAACAACCGATATGTTTAACCATACAGAATAATAGATATTTTGAACTACACAGGAAAAGGATGTTGAAATATACTGAACAATGGATTTTTGAACTAAACAGAATAGCAAATATGTTGAAATATATAAAATAGACACGTTGAACTAGGCTGAAGGGTAGTTATGTTGAAATACAACGAAAAATTGATATTTTAAACTACTCAGAATAGTAGATATTTTGAAATATACGGAACAATAGATAAGTTAAACTAAACAGATTAGAAGATATATTGACATATACAGAACAATAGATATGTTGAACTACACGCAGATTAATAGATATATTGACATATACAGAACAATAGGTATGTTGAACTATACAGAAGATACATTGACATATACAGAACAATAGATATGTTGAACTATACAGAACGGAAATATACAAAACAATAAGTATGTTGAACTATACAAAATAGTAGCCATGTTAACATATACAGAACAATAGATATGTTGAACAATACAAAATAGTAGACATGTTGAAATACACAGAACAAAATATGTTGAACTGTGCAGAATAGTAGATATGTTGCAATATACAGAACAATAGATATGTTGAACTGTACACTCATGCAATAGGGCAGTATGGTTTAAGTTGGTTTGCTCTAAAAGTAACTAGGGGTTGAGAACAGTAGCAATGGGTAGCTCAGAAACATTACACGGTGCATGTTTTCTTGTGCAACACGCTTGTGTGACTGAGTCACGCCATGGTTGCCATGATTACGACTGACGTCAATGGAGTTCCATATCTACGATAGAGGGTTAAACATACTGTTCTCTGAGAGGTAAGTGCTAATACCGAAAAAAGTTATAATTCAGATACTGTGCTGTACGTGAGACAGGAGCTGAGACTGAAGAAACAGTTGATTATCAAGAATATAATACAAAACAGCATAACCAGACAGCAGCACTTGGTAAAATTAAAGGTTAATACATTCTAAGTATAAAGCTTACGACCTATGAAATGGGTTGTGGAGTAGCGCGTGAATATTATGGCGTGCCATCATTTGACGGACACGTGGCTAGTAATACATAAAGTCCACTTTAATGCCCTGGTCCCTAAAGCAGCTGCAGTATAATTTCAGATTCTATCCCGGTGCTTTCTATGGTGACGATCCACGGCGCTCGTCATTCAAAAGACCTGACGCCCTGATCGGAACACGAACAGGGAGACCCTGCAACGTCACCTTTGTGACTGCAATAAGGCAGGTTATAATTCCAGATGAGAATCAATATCTATTGCAGTGAGGCTAGACGCAAAACGGAGAGCACTGAACTGCTGTCAGCCTGTTGACAGGAGAACTTCAAAGAAGAAGAGATTGCTTACAAATTATAAACCGGATTGACGGGCAGTGCGACCGAGCGTCGGGTCAAAGGGTAAATTGAGGCAGCAGTTTAACCTGTATTTCTCACATACAGGGCCTTTCTTCTATCGTAGAACGAGCATGGTAGATCGGGAGGTGTTACCATCGCTATATACCAGCTGTGTCGCCAGCTGTTCAGCGAGAAGCCTGGCTTACAATATCACACTGAATATTGCTACATGTTTCGGTCCGCAAGGAACCATTTTCAGGGAGTAATACAAGAGCAGTACTACATGAAATCAAACTAACCAACTTCATATACAACTGAAGTGTTGTAAATATGCGTGAGTTTTAAAAAGTGACGGTGTTAAACCAACTGAGCTGTGTACGAAATTGGTTATTCTGGTTTTATGCTGTATTTCTCTGGTCTGATACGCTGTTGGTGGTCCCTTTGTGGTCCGAAACAGGTAGCAATTTTCGATGTGATATGGTAATACTAATATCGGAAGAAACGTATTGCGAATTGTGCTAGCTTATTGCCGTAAATTAATATGTCGGTTTACTTCCAATAAATGCAGCTAAGAGTCGCTCCGATCGGAACGCAAGAATCCTGCCCAGGAGTCGGTGCGACCCGGCAGGTCCTGCAAGTGCCCGGCTGTATCAAGGCGCGGTGAAACGGAATATCGTACTGAGCAGGCGAACAGTGGGACCACAACACCCGCCTTCAGTGTTCAGTCAGTGCGAAACGTGGCGTAAAGACGGAGACGGAGGTCTGTGCGTCTCAAACAATGAGAAATTGCTACTTGGAGAGTTGATGGATGAGAAAGCAAGTACCGAGTTATGGACGCCTTGAAGAGCACAAAGTGGCTTAGCGACCGCTTGTAAGCTTCGCAAAATGGCCAGCGTCACTTTATCTCCAACTTGTTCAGACATGGCGTCCCTGTCGTTGGTTACCGAACTCTAACAGCAGCATAAACAAACAGCGATTATTTCCCTATAGAGCATTGACTGGTTGGATTGTATAATCGAGACGGAGTGTGTTTACTGCGCGGTACTGACTGGATCATTATATGTAATTCAGGTTATCCCTTGCAACTAAAGGGTTAAGGTATAGCCAAGGTGAATTTGCCAATTATGAGCCCAGTGGTCACTATATGTACCGTCAGTTTAACATTCAACAATTGTACGTTTTGCCCACACAGTATATTTGTGTGTTTTGTGTGGATCTGAGAACAAACAGCGATTATTTCCCTATACAACATTAACTGACTGGTTTTTATAGCAGAGATTTAACCCTTTCAAGCCCAGTGGTCACTATATGTACCACCAGTTTAATATTCAACAATTCTACGTTCTGCCCACACAGTGTATTTATGTGTTTGTGTGGATCTGAGAACAAACAGCGATTATTTCCCTATACAGCATTAACTGACTGGTTTTTATAGCAGAGATTTAACCCTTTAAAGCCCAGTGGTCACTATATGTACCACCAGTTTAATATTCAACAATTCTACGTTCTGCCCACACAGTGTATTTATGTGTTTTGTGTGGATCTGAGAACAAACAGCGATTATTTCCCTATACAGCATTGACTGACTGGCGTTTATAACCGAGACGAAGTGTGCTTAGTAAAAGTAATATTTGTGAAATATTATACGTTTTTAGACGAGTTTCAGATACCGGTGTGTTAAAAGAATTAGTTTTATCTTTATTCGATTCAAGTCTTTTGATTCCAAAGTCTTATCTTTGCCCCCGTTTACAAAATCTACAATCGTGTTGAACGATCATACACACAAAGTAGTAGCTAAACTAAATAGAATTCATAGGCTTACGTAAGCAGAGAAAAATGACAGGAAGGAAAGGCAAAGCACAGAAACCATGCAGTAGGGTTCTTGTTCACTTAAGTGTGTTATTTAACAACACTGTCAATTGTTAAGTTTATACAGGTTTGTGATAGACGGGTGAATCACGGTCGATAATTGGTAAAATGATTCTGAAAGGGTAAAACAGAAGTACTGGAAGGGGGGGGGACCTGTCCCTTTGCCACTTGGTGAGCCAACACAAACTGGCCTACAGAGGGACCCAGGATCTCTGTAATGGAAGGTCGCCGAGCAATAGTCTGAGTAGCGGTATAGAAGCTAGCAATATACTGCCGGCGGCTGAAAATATTTCTCGCTCTTTGGGGAAACAGAATATTCATTACCGTATGTACAAAAGCCTGTGGACGGATCAAGCTACACACTTTGACCAACATGCACAGATTAAAGATTTTCAGACAACTTTTACTGTAAATTCCATTACCAAATTTCATCGAAATTCATTGATTAGTTTGGGAGACGCAACGTATTGGAAAATGTGGTAACTGTGTTAAGGTTCCATTTCAGACCCCACTAGCAACTGCATGTAACGTATTCCGACGATATTGCGCTGTAATTTAGCAACAAATCCGACCTCACTACAGCCAGAACTGTCTTCGATCTGTCCCTTCTCTGCCCCATCGGCTCTGGAACCCTCCGGCCTCTTCAACGACGGTGCAGTAGGCTCTTGCCTGGAGATAAAGCGGCCGAGACGTGAAGCTGTGCCCTCACTTCTTCCTAGTCCCCAGATTAAAGAGCGTGGGTCTTAAACGACGGCTCAAGCATGAACATTTGTGAGAGAATTGTGGAGTTTCGTGGTTCGGATCTCCGTCACGACAACACAAAGCATGAGATTTGTTGTGGCCGTCCAGCGTCCTTCGAAACAACAGCCGGCAACACACTACATCTTCCTTCTATATACCTTCTCTTCCATTTCATTACTCACTGATATCCAGATTTTCTAATGGTGCAAAGTCCTGACCTGCTGACCCAATTGTAGATTGAATGGCAATGCTCCAACTTATATCACACACCCCTGTGCGTTGTGCTGTAAGATTAACCTGAATAATATATATCCAGTCCGTACCGCGCAGTAAACACTCTCCGTCTCTGTTATAACAACCAGTCAGTTATTGCTGTATATGGAAATAATAGCTGTTTGTTCTGAGATCCAAACAAAACACATAAATACACTGTGTGGGCGGAACGTAGAGTTGTTGAATGTTAGACTCGTGAATTTGATGTTTGTTGGACCGTGCATCATTGTGATAACTGAAGAATAAAAACCAACTAGATACCACTTATAATTTTATTGTACTTCTTATAGCCTAAACATGTTTCGGGCACTACTGTGTCATCATCAGGAGCTCGCGACTATAAATTTAAGGCTAAAGCGCCTGCTATAGCCTGCAGCCCGGACACCACTCCAGCCTACCCACACCTAACCTCCAACCTACAGCAAACCAAGAACAAAACGACAAATGTGGTAATCAACATTACAGTCGCGAGCTCCTGATGATGGGCATAGTAGTGCCCGAAACATGTTGAGCCTATAAGAAATATAATAAAATAATAAGTAGCATCTAGTTGGTTTTTATTCTTCAGATAAGCTGGTGGTACGTATAGTAACCTCTGGGGTGTAAAGAGTTAAATAAACCGGCAGTTTTCCGTTTATTTATCTGCAATACAGCATTCCTCTCCGTAAAGCTCACAATCCTGTATGCAGTTGTCGGCGTCAAAATGCAATTAGCTTGTTCTTGTAAGATTCCCGTCAGCCGTTGCTACACTCAAATTAAACGCCGTCAGACAAATCGCCTTAGTTCATCCACGTACAGACGTACAGTAAGACACACACTACATTTATCGCTAACAACACAGACCACAGTCACGTTAATGCAGTTCAGGTGGACTGCGCTACCTCCAGCCTCTTAAAGCTAATATTTGTAAATTTATTTCGTAACGCACAGTAAACACTCTCCTTCTAGGTTATAAGCGCCAGTCCCTTAATGTGTGGGCCGGGTAGCGTAATCAGTATGGTGACTGGGGTTCCGGGTTTCGAATCCCTGTGAAGGCGAGCTTTTTTCATATCCGCACAGATTGGCCATAGTGCTCCTATACAATAGGCATTCTCGGAAGTAAAGCAAACATGGCGTGGCGCTAGCCACCCACCCCTATCTAGCCCCGAGGCTAAAGAATACTTCCCTACCTCTTCTCCCCTTCTGTGCTTGCATGGTGGGGAAACTGATCTCGCGAGTGTGAATCAAACCCGACACTTTTCGAAGGCTTCAGTATCACACACACACACACACACACACACAAAGATAACACTATCCAGAAACATTTTCCAAATACACCTGAAGATACTTAGGGCAATGACACGAGTCCCAATGTTCGAACCATCTACATCTTGTTCTAGTTGTTACGTCTCCCCACGCAATTTATACACTCGCACTCCTTACAGACGACCAGCCGCTGCAGGACACGGCCCAGAGGAGGCTGTGGTTGTGGAACAGTGAGCGGGGAAGGGAGAAAGCATCGAGCGACGTCGCCTTCAACATTCCTGGCAATTCTTCCGGTCGCCTCAGAATGGACGCGTCGCGACGAAGACAAATGTAAGACAGCCGAAAGAATTAAGGGGAAGTGGCTGGAAAATCTAGACGACAGGGCGTCACAATGGCGTAAGACAGACGTGAAACATTCCTCTGATAGAGAGATAGATAACGTGACGGACAATAGAACTGCAGAAGGACAAGGCAGCAGCGTCGGTCATAGGCAGGCATATCTGGAGACAGATCGAATGGAAAAAGGGAAGAGGATAGGTGGACAGACTGGTGTAGATCAGGAAGGCTACAGAAAACTGATGACGTCTACAAAACAGACCGCCAGTTCTGATCTCTGTGTGGACAGAGACATTTGCTGTGTTTGTGAAACACTTCCCTTTATTCAAGGAAATATACTAGCTTCATGTGCCGAATTTTGAATGAATCGAATACCGTGATATTTGAGGTTTTCGGAGTTCTATTACGGGATATGACGTCGTGTAGTTCGGTAAATAATTACGGCTGTTTCGGAGGAACCGTCATGCCTTGTACACTCTCAAAGATATTAATATATCATCAGCACTGCTAATTTCAATACATCGATGTTTTTCAACTGCTGCTTCGATCTGCTCACAGGAGCAGCAAAGAACAGACACACAGGTCATCTGATCCTTGAAGGAACATCGCAGTGGATTGCGTGTTAACGTGGCAAGGAACTGGAAATTAATGTGCCACAGCATGGCAGGTGCATCGTACTGAATTACTGCTGTTGTCAGTGATCATAATATTAGTGTGGGCGCCTTATCTGTACCGCTGCTGCCGTCTGCATTGGTACTGTCGCTACGAGGTAAGACGACTTTCTTGAGGAGCACACTGGTCATTACTCAGTCCTTTGGTTTCGTCCTGATTTTGAGGAAAAAATATGCAAAGCTGGGGGAGGGGGGGAATTTTATGTCACTATTACCAGATTTGGGAGAAATAAAAGAACAAGAAGATCTCTTAGCCTTCTGAGGGCTGCGAAACTCACGATAACACAAGTTAAATGAAAAACACTTTAAATTTTAGCGTGTAATATAACCGAACACGCACCAGTGTACGTGGGCCATTTCAAAAGTTCTACACACTGTAGGTTTTCTCTTTAAAAATGAATTTATTTTAATTAGTATGGCAATATATGTGCGTGGCACTTACCGTCAAACACAACTATTTTATTGGCTAATTATTGGAAGGTTTACAACTACATGTTTCGGCCCTATTCCTGGGCCATCATCAGGTTGTAT
>Ga0123354_10018013_pt1 | contig 11071 bp, 6 predicted proteins | sample TergutLab28metaG_2_FD_97872 | JGI IMG/M metagenome (GOLD analysis project Ga0123354, IMG submission 97872) | Labiotermes labralis P4 segment gut microbial communities from Petit-Saut dam, French Guiana - Lab288 P4 | ecosystem: Host-associated > Arthropoda: Insects > Digestive system > Gut ... | reverse complement strand
TCATACTTCAAATTCTATGGTATTCTGAATTAACCAACTTCGAATTAACGAGGTTTTCCTGTACACCAGAACTGTTACATTATGCACTCATTTCCTGACTTAAATGAATATGCATAAACAACTTCAACCATAAAATTTTAATTAAAACTATTAACAATGACACTTTCAAACAGTTTGTACAGATTCATTGGTAATGGCAACATTAATCAATTCTCAGCCATCATCTGAGAGGTTCTGAAGTTTGTCCTTCAGCTGTGTTTGTAATTTGTTTTGTCATCAGCAAATGGCAACTTTACATTTTATAAGAGCTTATATGCATAATAACAAATAGCAAGCATTGGCCATTTATGTATAAGCATTCAATTTAAGTTCAAGATAAGAAGTTCACAGACACAAAGTTCATGAAGTCAAAGTGGTTTTCTAAGATGGGTCACGTAGAAGCAACTGGCTAACATGACAAAAAACATTTTAGGACAGACAATGATTTAATACAAAAATATTAGTGTGAATTTTCATCAGGATATTTCTTCTACTGCTCTGAAATTCAGTGACGTCTGTATCAGCATTTTTTATTTACTCCAGTAAGAAGCACAGCTGACTAGAAATGGGCAGTACTGAATGATTCATAGTGGTGAATTCTTATCCAACAGCAGAATGTGACTATCAAATACAACAATCCAATGTTCATTTCAATTTTCTTTCAAATAATGGTGAGAGAATTAAACTATTCAAACAGTGGCAACCTAACAAAAACATTCACACACTGGAAACTGGATGACAACCAAATTTTAGTATTCAAATAGTGGCACTTGAACCACTGCAACAAAATAAAGCTACTTGATTAATGTCAACAAAATAGTGACCAAAAATAAGTAATATGGTATATTATTAGATGATACAAAACACATGCATTTATCGGTCCTACATCACTTCTTTAACTTCAGTCAACAGAGCCCAAGCAGTATACAGCGACTTTATGGGTGTGTTTGATTACAAGGTGAGCCAGGACAGCTGTCACTGCAGTATCTCACTAAACTGGAAAATGAGAATATATTACTAGGTGCAAGTCAAAAGTTTCCAGACTGAGAGAATGTAACACTTTTAGGCTCACATCAGTTACAGTTAGGGATCCCCTTCTTGGTTTAAACACATTACCCAGTGTCTTTCCCACAACTGGAAACACCTCTGAAATTCCTGTTTTGTGATGCACTCCAGTGCTGCATGTGATTCAGCTTTGTCTTCAAGATATCCTTGAATCTTCATCCTTTTACATTTGTTTCTACCTCTGAAAACCAGAATAAGCAATGAAGACTAGGATGGAGAAGTACAGAGGCCAAATACTACCATCATCATTTTTTCCATAAAAACCCTTAGTACTCCTATGCAGAACTGCTGATTCACAGTCTGGCACTGAAGAAAGCACTCCAGAAGAACTGCCTCACTGTTCAAGAAAAAGGATATGCTCTTGAAGTCTGACTTCATCTGCTACAACTCTCTTGGATGGCAGAAGGATGACTCTTCCAGTGGGATGACTGTTGCTTTGTTCCTGGGTCAGAACCATAAACCCAGCTTTCATCTCCTGCTCTGAACTTAGAATTGAAGTCTCTTTCCTTTTTGGCCTGTTCTTGTAGGTCCTTGCACAAAGCAAGTTGGTTTGGTTTCTGGTCACCTTTCAGCAGATGAGGACAAATTTTGCAGCAGTCTGCCTCAAATCTTAGGTTCATATGTCATCATGTACTATACGATGTGCCTAGAATGTTGCGAACATCACGAAAATATGCACTCATCATAATCAACTTGAAGCGTACTTTCCAAATTTTCACCAGTCTGACTTCATGATGGAGGACCTGTACGTTTAAAACCCCTAGCCGAATTATGGTGTCTTGAAACATGAATACCATTCAACGTTTGTACCCTACTCATGATGTCACCATAAAAGGCTCTTTATAAGTGTTCTGTAAGTCTCAGAAGCTATTTACTTAAGGTTAAAACAAAACTTGTAGCAAATTCTCTGCTCTTTAAGGTCTACTGCTTCACTAAACTATAACAATCACAGGAAGCACTTAACATGAAAACACTTTTATGTCAACTGCAGAAAACACAACATTAAGTTACACTGACGTTCACACACAAATTAACAATAAAGTAATTCAGAGGTACCTGCTAAGACACAGCTGCCATATATCCAGTTAGCACTCCATGTGATCAGTCCAAAAACTTTTGGCTGGCACCTCATATAAGAAGTAATATAGGATAGCTGTTAAGCTGAATGTGGCCACCTACTGACAAGACTAGCACAGTTAGCACAGTGACTGACTAGAAGCAAACACAGAGTATTTAATTATAAAATGTGAGCCCAAACAGCCAACTTAATACAATGACTTGCTACAGACTGGATGAGTGGAGTATTATTATAAGAAGTCAGCTACATTAGCTCTGTACAATGACTGGCTACAGCACGCTCAAGCAGTATTCAATTACACAAAGCATGCCAGGGTATATGACTAGTGGCTGGGCACCTGTGCTTCAAGTATAAGAAATTATGCCTACTGGCTCAGTTAGTAGTGACCAGCAGGACTGGCTTGATGTGTGTGAACTGATAAGACATAATGCAGGATAGTGCAATCAGTATAGGACCTGGGTAGGGTAGTGAAATGAATATATGGCCTGGGGGCTCATAGGGTGACTGATATTCCATTCATAGCAGGAGTGGCAACTGTTATTTTCAATACTGCACCCAAAGACTGAGACTCATCCAACATCCACCATCCAGTTACAATTTATGACTCCATGGTGCTATACCTCCATTCCCTCATATGTTCCACAGTATGAAGTTTAATGAAGCATATTTACCTTTACTTCTTTTACAAACAGATGACATTAAATACCACACTTGACAGTAGAATGCAAGAAAAATGTCATAATCAATGAATCCATACAAACATGTGAAAAGGAAATAACATAATTTCCATGATTTGTTGTTCACATATTAAAACGTTCCCCCCATTAGACAACACAGAATCAAGAAGGCACAAATTATACCAGAAGGATCCAACACATCATCAAAATGACACAATCTCAAGAGTGCTCTTTGCTCAGGGTGGAACCACTTCATACATTCACCACAATATATCAACGAAAAGCATAAAACTTTTAGCGCTGGAGTAATTAAAAAAATAAAAAAAGAAAGAAATCAAAAGAAAACACCCTTCCTGCTTTTTGAGTAAATTATACTGTCTTATTCCTAATCCTTAACATTCTGAGGCTATCAGCTATGTCATAGATGGGTCACAAATCAAGGTTTTGGAGACCTGCTCTACTGCCATCATCAGGGTCAATGCAGTAAGAAATCCCAAGTCACTGATATATATACTGCCTAAAAATCAGTCTATTCATCACTGCCTAGTTCTCAACGGCTTACAGGTCAACAAGGAGGTAGGAAAGTGAGTCTAGATTGTGATCAGGTCTGTTCAACCTACAAGATTTCACATGATCTGAGTTCAAACCAGGACACACAAAGTCTTCAATCCTTGTGTATGCTCTATTGTAAATTAACCTGTACTGTGTTCTCTCATAATGGCCTTTGTCCTGCTGTCCATCTCCATCCTCCAAAAACCTGCCCTTCTTGTCCCAACATTGTATAAGTTTGATGATGGGGTTCCATGCATGGTATCCTAGATGAGAAATTTTTTTGTAATGGCCTTACTATTTGGCTATGGTTAAACATGACAGTGTGGACAAAGCACTATTAAATGATGAAGCTCTAAGCAGACAGCAAAAGCTCTATGGTAGGAGCAGCTTTACATCACAAAAAGGTGTACCTTTTATCATGTCCTTGAGCTCAGAAGTTGCCAGGTGATATCCTAGTGGATGCAGGCTTGTTATGCAATAATGCTGCTGTGGGTAATTGTTTACTATACACCTGTCACCTCTAACTGTTTTCATATTGAAATTTAACACACTTTATATGCCTTGCTGACAGATACTTCACCAGGCACAACACAATCAATGTCATCCTCATCAGGCAAACGGATTCCGATTCTGTGGGGACTTATATTTACATTTTCAACTGCATTATCAAGGATACGCTGGAGTGACTCTAGCTGATCGCGGCTAATACATTTGGTAAATTACAAAATACCGTGTGCTGCGAATGAACAAGGTATGCGAGGCTGACACCAATCACCGGCATACAAACCATCTTACCCTTTTAACTTTTGGACAAGAATGAGGTAAAGTAACCTGCACTAGTGAAAAATGAAAATATTAATGTCGAATATATGTGGTTTATGAAAAATATTATCTGACAATCTTGGAGTGAAAAGTGAATCACTCACGTGGCCATTACGTCGGACGATAGAAGCGTTTCAGGAACCTGATCAAGACATATTGTAGGTTGATGTCACATTAACTTCATAAAACCGAAAACGTATTCTGAAATTTTACCACCCAAAGCATACGACAATCTCCACCTCTGAGAGTTACTAAGAATTTTCAGATTATTACGACGCACGTGTGACACATTTCTTTACCATCTTATGTGGATTAAATGCGTATTTGTCTTCCGTAACATTTTTCACGTTCATTTAAATATAGTGATTTGCACTTCGAGAATCCTACGACAGCAAAAAACGAACATTTGAGCAAATATATTCCATATTCTATAAAACTAAAACACTCACCTCCATATGCAATACGGACTTTGTGCACTCTGCAACCACATGAATGATCTGTGACCACAGACATCCGAATCCACTGATCAAAAATGACAAGATTGAAACTCACTGATACAGAACGGCCAACAAAACTGTACGGAATAAAACAGTTTTATTCCGTCGAAACAAAACAACAGCATACAATCATCAGTACCCAAGTGTGGCTACATGTTTCGCTCTTTTCTAGACCATCATCTGGCAAATATTTTCCAGTAGAAGCTACAACCGGTGTGCACTATACATTATGGGGGAGACGCAGAAGGAAGGCTCTGGAGGCGGGTATATATCTCCATAGAAGCCCCGAAGCGTCTGTCTATAAGAGCTGCGTCAGTGTAACCTAGAGGGAAGGCTCTTGACTGGACGCCATGAAGAATGTATCAGGGAGAGCCAGGAGATGGGTATCTCTTTCCCTAAGGGCCCAAACTGTGGAATGTAGAGGGGAGATGGGTGTACCAGGGACTTCGCGAGACAGTAAAAGAGGGAGTATGAAACGGGGCGTTTCTCTGTATGGCGCAATTTTGAGGGTTACATAGAGAGAGGGTTCTCTTACTGGACATCCTGAAGAATACATTAAAGAAAGCGCTGAAGCCGGACTTCTCACTCCATAGGGGCCCCATCGGGGAACCTGGTGGGGTCTTGTTGATCGGGGACACTTAGTGACAGATGAAAGAGGGAGCTGGAAATGGAGCGTCTCACTGTATGGCAGCTGTGCCGGTGGAACCTGGAGCAAGGGTTTATTTACTGAAGATCCTGAAGGATTCATAAAGGAAGACTCTGGAGACGGGCATTTCTCTACACTGCAGTGCGGCCCGTCGATCAGGGCTTCTGAGAGACAGATGAAAGAGGGCTCTAGAAATGGAGCGTCTCTCTGTATGGCAGCTGTGCCAGTGGATCCTGGAGGGAGGGCTCCGTTCCTGGGGACCCTGAAGGATAAGTAAATGAATGCTCTGGGAACGGGAATGTTTCACCGTAAGGGCCCCTTTGGCGGACCAAGGTGGAGCGCTGATTTCCCGGGGTATTTGAAAGAAAGGTGTGATTTTTTCATCAGGAGACCTTGTTTGTTGCGGAATCCGAGAGATGTGCAAAAAAAGACTCTGGAAACGGGCAACTCCATAATGGCTCCGATGGGGAACCTGAAGGAGAATTCGTTTACCAGGGACTTTGAAAGACAGTAAAAGATTGTTCGGTAAACAGGGCGTCTCTCTCTCTCTCTCTCTCTCTCTATGGTAGCTCTGAGACGGGTACTTGGAGGAGTGGCTGCTTTGCTGAGAACTGTGAAAACAATGTCTTACCGGTACTCAGCGACAGGCTCGAAAACTGGTTTAGGGCCTTATTCCGACAGCAAAGACCAGACTATTGTCCTTTAACAGGAGACAAGCCAGGGTTGTTATTGGCCTCTTTATTTTACTTAACACCCTAAGAAAACATTTTTAATTAATGGGGCTGATCAATAGCCCGTATGTAGGAGGTTTGGGCAGAGGAAGAAACTCAGCCCACGTTTGATGTGAGTGCATAGCTTTGGCTTCACCCAGACTTGCATATCTGGGTTCCTTTTTCTTGGACCCAGAACATATTAACAGTTTAAGTCTGGGGAAAAAATGCAGCTTTAGTAAGGAACAGGGCTCCCACGACTTTACAGCCGATTATGGAGCACAAAACGTCCTTCTAATAGCCTAGGTGCATCGGGACCTAATGGGCTCGAACCCATTTATTATCTACAACTCAATCTACATTTACACACACACACACACACACACACACACACTCCCGTGCGCGGAGATGTCTAGGGGATCACGGTACTCGGAACTTCACTGACCCCTGTTGTTGCGTGCTCTGAATTCAGTCGTCGGTATGGTGGATCACAATTAGATGTCATTTTCACGTTGCCCACTCCGCCTATCCCCGTTCCATGGTGGATACTGAACGTAAAGTAGGACCGAGCAGAACAGGCAGTTTACAGCCCCCAACAAACACGATGTTTCACCACCAACTGTGACGGGCAGGCACAGTACATCACGACGCGTTCGAATTCGGAAGGTAGTTAGTTCCCTGGTGACAAGGAAGATGACCCTCTAAACCAGTGTTTCTCAACATTTGTGAGACCGCGGCCCGGTAAATTCTTTTTTCATAAGACGAGGGCCCTGTCCCAACATATTTACTCGTAAATAACTTTCCATTTTTTTAGTTCATATATTAAACTAACATAAATATTAATAATTAATTATGGCATAATCATAAAGAGTATTAGTACACTTATGTATATGTTGTTGCATGTTGACAAATATAAAATTACATTTAAATTAGTTATCAATCACTGGACTAACGAAATCTTGTAGCATATTTTAGTTTCATCAGGCCAACATCTGGGTCTGAGCTTTTCGACACATTCACGAGTATTATTCTCCTGAGAATATATCCACTATACAAAATTTATTCATGAAAAATTCTTAGAAAACTAAATGATAAATTCCAGGAGAATCTCTCGCGGCCCATTATAATTGATGCCAGGGCCCGGTACCGGGCCGCGACCCGGCGGTTGAGAAACACTGGTCTAAACGCTGGTTTTCTCGTCATTCAACCACCTTACGTAGCTGTTGGCCTGAGAACATTTTATTGAACTGCACATCGCATTATATATAAGGAATATTCCTTTTATGCATATCTCTGAAATCCATCTAAAACTAGATTATGACGAATTTTCTTCTTTCAGACATATGACCGTGACACTGGCAGCCACGTTGCGACCCTAAAGGCGTCTCCAGACGTGAGTACATTCGATAAAACCGAGAGATGGGGTCACTGATGTCGTAACATTGGCTTCATGACCTTCAGTTTCTTGGACTATTTTAAAATCCCGCGTCGGTCAAGCACAAAGCATTTACAAACATTTGTTTTCTGTGACCCATTTTGACTAAACTAAGAATAAATGAAAGCAAATTGCTTCCACCTGTGAAGCATAACTTACCCTACTGTGCACGTGCAGCCAAACAGTGCAAGAATCTGCAGACATGAACAATTCAGAAGGGGCGGACTGTTGAGTAACAAATACCGCGTGTAAGGTTTTACTTTGTGTGCCTTTGCGTAATTATAATTTATGCCACAAGGATTACACTGAACTGTGTTTAATCTCTGAACTTATTTATGACTTTGAAGTTGAAGATATCGGTCTCCTGGTATCTTGAGCTATGTAGATTGGCATACACTTAAAAATATTCCAGAAAAGCTTGCTGCCTTCATATCCAAGAGTCGCACACGTACTGCTCGAGTTACCATGAACATGGAAGCAGGCGGCTCTTCCTAACTTTGCCGTCTATTGTAGCCGGCTAGCTCCTCAGTAGCATGGCATTACTCAGGCGCCTTGTATTTTTGGCTGATATATTGATATCAGTTTTTTTTTAACAATCACACACCTCACGCTGCCTACTTGCTTCTCCGCTAAACACCACACAACTACACCCAAAATCGAACTCTGCACTTCTGCCCCTCACCCTCCAGGGCGACACCTCCAGCACCTTCCCTCAAGTGACTGGTCAGGCAACGAAAGGGTTTTACTTCCGTCGGCTACTAATGTTCAACTACAAAGTCCGTTGCCTCTGCCAAAGCGAGTTCTGCAAACAGTGCGACCCAGTGCTTCCTCTTTCAAGTTCCAGTAACTTTTCTTTTCCTGAAGATCATCCAGTAGCTTCTTACGTCTTCTTCCTAGTCTTTCCGTCATTTTTATCCTTCCCTCTATCTCTCCTTCAATAACGAGTCTTAGAATGGAGTTCCTGCGCAAGGTGTGACTACCACATTATTCATTTTCCTGGGCAGTCTCTTTCCAAAAACAGAAACAAATGCGAAATAATTCCTATGGAGACAAAATAACTCGGAGGTCAACCACTCCCCATTCAGGTCTGAGGGGGGGGGGGTGCTAGAGTAAATATTACGCGGTAGGACTGTTAATCATAAGCACAAGTACTGTGACCTTTAGGTTTGTCATCCCAGTTTTGTCTGTAAAATATGCAACAATATGGAAACAATCAGTCAGTACAAAACTCTTTATTACAGCAAATGTAAATAGCTACGTGGAAGCAAACTAAGACTCCCGATACGAAGGGCGATATCTCGGCCAAAGGGTTTTACTTTTGGATGTATAGCTACGGTTATATAATTTTTCTTTTTCTACATTTCTGAAAAATAGGTCTGATGATGGCTGCCTTGTATTGTAAGCCGAAACATGCGGCTATTTACGTTTGGTATAATACAGAGGTGTGTATTGACGGATTGTTTACTTATTAGTGTGTAAAAAACTGTGACGACTACGCATAGGCCTTAATTTCGGGGGTGGCAATAGGGGGCAAATTCCCCCGCCCCCGTTTTTTCTACGTAGGAATAGTTTTTTTGAAGAGGGGCAAATAAAAAGTTGGGGTAAGTGAGGAAAACGTGTGTGTGTGTGTGTGTGTATTAAGAACTGGTTCAAACCCATCGTCCCCCATTTTCTAACTTGACTCTTTGTAAATTAAAATTCCTAATACTCATGCCCCCCCCCCTCCCTTTCTTCAGTGGCATTGGTCACTTTGTGCCTATCAGACTATGTCTACAAAATTCCCTCCATTCTTCTGTAACTTCCCGTTTTCTACATCCAGACATTAATCTAAGGGTCTTGTCCCAAACGGACCAATTCCACACCTCATGGTATATATATATACCGTGTCGAATTCCTAAGCCTTGTAGTATAACATAGCTGCCCGCAACTGTTAATTCAGCTGGAACCTAAACACGCATAACGTCACCTTGTGTTCTTGTTAGAACAGTAATTAACATGTACTGTACCAGTCTGTGGTACTCTTGAACAAACACAAATATATTCAGTACCGTACAGTTCAGAACAATACAGGAACGGGGTGGATTACAAAAATCACTGCCAGGGGTGCAGCTACCATATAGCAACAGTATGCAAAGCACGGGGGCCCACAGACAGAAAAGGGCCCGTGTGCCCTTAAAAAATATTTTTACACTGAATGAGGCCACCCACTATTCGGGCGAATTTTGGCGCATTCGCGAGAACTCAAACAAGAAACAAGATTATTTATACTTTTAACGCGCGTTCGAAAAAATTGCGAAAAGCGACTATTGGCTTTGTCATGCTTATCCGTCTGTCGGTCCGTATGGAACAACTCGGCTCCCAGTGAATTTCATGACGTTTGATATTCGAGTATTTTTCGAAAATCTGTCGAGAACAGTCACGTTAGATTAAAATGCGACAATAATAACGGATACATTAGGTGAAGACGAATGTTCTGTACATATATGATAATATCTGGCTGAATTTTTTTAAATCAGAAATATTTCAGACAAAAATACGGAGTAAATACATAAAATAAATACATACGTAAAACAAATAAATAAATAAATAAAACCACACATTTTTTCTTCAATAACTTTTTCCGCAAGTCGTGCGGTTAATTAGGTAAAAAGGGAAAATACCGTAGAGACAGACAGACAGACAGGCCACAGATTGCAATGTACGTAACGGCACATGAGTTTTGCATGCTGGATAACTAAGGCTACAGTCACACATTCAGATTATGTAATACTTATTGCTTTTCTACGGCAACAATGGTTACGCGAACGGGCCTGAACGTTACGTTTATCCGTACATTGCTTCTATTGTTCAACACTACGCATATTAACGAGAATTTTATAAAATGTGGCCGTGTAACTCATGCGTCCGACGGGGCCCACTTAGCTGCACCACTAAACATTGCGGATTTCATCTGATAGCTGTTTAGCTACTATTAACATATGTTTGCCTTAAAGTGAGTTCCAGTAGACCGACTAACCCGTATTTTTCAGGGCGCACAAATCCCTGATGGAGGTTAGGACACGACACTGCACTGCTGCACGTAAGGCCCGCAAAGTGGGCTTCGGGCTGCTGGTACCTGAGAAGCTAGAACTCAGTGGATCCCCTGAGGAGCAGGAATGCTTCATCCACTTCTGGAGAACTGTGGGTCAGCTTCTGGGAAATAAGGACAGATTTGGAATTAGTGGTAGATCACGTAATTCGTCTAAGAAATGGGTCTTCAACCTTCTGATGGCAAAGTGCCACATCGGTTATTGTGGGTTTGTTTGCCGGCCGACGTGGAAAAATGACAGTAATTGGTATCGGCCCTACCTAACTGCCTAAATACAGTCATGCGCCGCTTAAAGACGTTTCGTTCGACAGACCGCATATACGTCGGTGGTCCCATAAAATTATAATAATATAATATAATATAATATAATATAATATAATATAATATAATATAATATAATATAATATAATATAATATAATATAATATAATATAATATAATATAATATAATATAATATAATAT